>Ga0306864_1000902_pt1 | contig 12808 bp, 8 predicted proteins | sample AntRauTorckE5430_FD_190448 | JGI IMG/M metagenome (GOLD analysis project Ga0306864, IMG submission 190448) | Saline lake microbial communities from Rauer Islands, Antarctica - Metagenome Torckler E5 #430 (v2) (version 2) | ecosystem: Environmental > Aquatic > Non-marine Saline and Alkaline >...
ATCTGGTGAATTTTGACTGCTGGTGAGGCAAAAAACGTAGACAACGCCGTAGTGTTGGCGAGGCTTTTTAACGAAGCCAGCGGTCAAAAGGCGCCGAGCAAGAAGCATGGTTTATTTATTTCACGTCTCTTCAAGACTCATCCGGTAACATAATCCGCAAAATTGCCGCAGCGGCTTTGGCAATTACGGTACCCGGCCCAAAGATGGCAGCAACGCCGTGGTCGTATAAGAACGGGTAGTCTTGCTCAGGGATCACACCGCCGGTGACAACCATAATGTCTTCAGCGCCTTCGGCCTTCAGGGCGGCGATGGTTTGGGGGACGAGTGTTTTATGTCCGGCAGCCAGGGAGGAGATGCCGAGGATGTGGACGTCATTTTCGACGGCAGAACGGGCGGCTTCTTCTGGTGTCTGGAAGAGCGGGCCTACGTCTACGTCAAAACCGATGTCGGCAAAGCTGGAGGCGATCACCTTTGCGCCGCGATCGTGCCCGTCCTGTCCGAGCTTTGCAACCATAATTCGTGGCTGGCGGCCGTACACTTCGGCGAACTTACGGGTGAGCGCCCGGGCAGTATGGAAGTCGTCGTTCTGCTGCATTTCGTTGGCGTAGGCACCGGAGATGATGCGGTTGGTGGCGCGGTAACGACCAAATACAGATTCCAGAGTATCCGATATTTCGCCTAGGGTGGCGCGGGCGCGGGATGCGATGACTGCTTTTTCAAGAAGGTTCCCCTCTCCTGAATCCGCACACTGCCTCAAAGCTTCCAGTGCACCTGCGACCGCGCCTGCATCTCTTACTCCTTTGACTTTTTCCAGTTTTGAAATTTGTGACTTGCGAACCACATTATTGTCTACCTGGAGTACCTCTATTTCCTCCTCTTCGTCGAGATTAGGGAAGAGGTTTACGCCGATTATCTTGTCCGTACCTCCGTCGATGCGGGCCTGCTTGCGGGCGGCGGCTTCTTCGATCCGGAGTTTTGGAAGGCCTTTTTCTATGGCTTTGGCCATACCACCGAGGTCTTCAATTTCCTTCATGAGTGTGCGGGCACGGTCGGTAAGGTCGGCCGTAAGTTTTTCAACGTAGTAGCTACCGCCCCAGGGATCAACTACCTTAGTAATGCCGGTTTCCTGCTGTAAATATTTCTGAGTGTCGCGGGCAATTTTAGCTGAGAAATCAGTCGGCAAGGCCATAGCTTCATCCAGCGAATTAGTGTGCAGGCTCTGGGTGCCGCCGAAGACCGCCGCCATGGCCTCCACGGTTGTCCGGGCGATGTTGTTGAACGGGTCCTGGGCGGTGAGGCTGTAGCCGGAAGTCTGGCAGTGCGTCCGCAGCGCCATCGATTTTGGGTTCTTGGGATTGAACGCCTTCACGATCTCTGACCACAGTAAACGGCCAGCCCTCAGTTTGGCAATTTCCATGAAATGATTCATCCCGATGCCCCAGAAAAAGCTCAGGCGGGGCGCGAAGTCGTCAATTTCCAGACCAGCGGCAATGCCCGTACGGATGTATTCCAAACCGTCGGCAAGGGTGTAAGCCAGCTCCAGATCAGCGGAAGCTCCAGCCTCATGCATGTGGTACCCACTGATGCTGATGCTGTTGAATTTCGGCATGTGCTTCGCTGTGTAAGCGAAAATGTCGCCCACAATTCGCATCGACTCCGCTGGCGAGTAGATGTAGGTGTTGCGGACCATGAACTCCTTCAGGATATCGTTCTGGATGGTTCCGGAAAGCAGCGCCTGGTCTACGCCTTGTTCTTCGGCTGCGACGATAAAAAAGGCCATGATCGGGAGTACTGCCCCGTTCATCGTCATGGAGACGGACATTTTGTCCAGTGGAATCTGGTCGAAGAGCACCTTCATGTCTTCCACCGTATCGATGGCTACGCCGGCCATGCCAACGTCGCCCGTTACGCGGGGATGATCGGAGTCGTAGCCGCGGTGGGTAGCTAGGTCGAAGGCGACGGACAAGCCTTTCTGCCCCTGCGCCAAATTGCGGCGGTAGAAGGCGTTGGATTCCTCGGCCGTGCTGAAACCTGCGTACTGGCGGATTGTCCACGGGCGAACGGCGTACATACTGGAGTAGGGGCCGCGGAGGTAGGGAGGAAGGCCAGCTACGTAGCCTAGGTGCTTGACCTCTTCCAGGTCTTGGGAGGTGTAGACAGGTTTAACTTCTATTCCTTCGGGTGTTTGATAAGGGATTAACGATAAGGGATTAACGATAAGGGATTTGCTTTGCGGCCGCCGGAAGGGTATTTTGCTGAAGTCGATTGGTTTCATGTTGGTTGGTTTTTGATCGAGGGGCTGTGTCCCGAGGAAGCCCGAGCGGTAGCGAGGAGTAAGACTCATGCCCCTCGCTACCGCTCGGCCTTCCCCGGAGCACAGCCTCTCGACCTTAGTTTGGTACCCGGAGTTGCTGCAGGGCTTCTTCAAAGGCCATAGCTCCGGCCAGTGCTCCGATCCGCTGTTCTTCCTCGCGTTCCTCAAGGATTGCTTCGGGAGAGTAGTGGTTCTTTACGAAACCGGTATCGAAATTACCGCTGATGAAGGCTTCGTGGCCGACGACGTAGCGCCCGAATGAAAGCGTCGTTTCAATGCCTTTAATGTGGTAGTTATCAATGGCTTCGCGCATTTTAGCTAAAGCTTCGCCGCGGTTGGCGCCGTAGGTAATCAGCTTGGCGATCATAGGGTCGTAGTAAATGGGAACGTCCATTCCTTCTTCGAAGCCGTCGTCTACGCGGATGCCGGGACCGGAGGGCAGGCGGTAGACCTCGAGGGTGCCGATGCTGGGCAGGAAGTTGTTGAGCGGGTCTTCAGCATAGACGCGCAATTCGATGGCGTGGCCGCGTATTTTTAGGTCTTCCTGCTGGAAGGCCAGCTTCTCGCCGCGGGCGATGAGGATTTGCTGTTCGACCAGGTCTACGCCGGTGATTAGTTCGGTAACCGGATGCTCTACCTGGAGGCGGGTGTTCATTTCCAGGAAGTAGAAATTGCCCTCGCCGTCGAGGAGAAATTCTACCGTACCGGCGCCAAGGTAATCGCAGGCTTTGGCGCACTTTACGGCGGCTTCTCCCATTCGGGCGCGCAGCGCAGGTGCAAGGTTGAGGGGGACGGAGGGCGCTTCTTCGACGACCTTCTGGTGCCGCCGTTGCACCGAGCACTCCCGCTCGAAGAGGTGAACAACGTTCCCATGGCTATCGGCCAGTACCTGTATCTCAATGTGCCGGGGTGAAGTGACGTACTTCTCGATGAATACCGACCCATCGCCGAAGGCGGAGGTGGCTTCGGAGATGGCGCGTTCCATCTGTTCCTTGAGCTCCTCACGGTTTTCTACGACGCGCATCCCTTTACCGCCGCCGCCAGCTGCTGCTTTGATGAGAATCGGATAGCCGACCTTGTCGCCAATCTCTTTCGCCAGCTCAACGTCGGTGATGGCTTCTTCAATGCCGGGGACCATTGGGATGTCGTAACCCGCAACGGCTTCCTTTGCCGCTAGTTTGTTGCCCATCACCTCGATGGCGTGGGGTTTGGGGCCGACGAAGATGATGCCGGCGGCTTCTACTTTGCGGGCGAACTCGGCGTTCTCACTCAAAAAACCGTAGCCGGGGTGAATGGCGTCGGCGCCGGTTTGCTTTGCTGCGGCGATGACCTTGTCCATTACCAGGTAGGACTGGTTGGAAGGGGCGGGGCCGAGGAGCACTGCTTCGTCCGCCGTACGGACGTGGGGCGCGTTGCGGTCTGCTTCGGAGTAGACGGCTACGGTGGCTATGCCCATTCGTTTTGCGGTGCGCATTACGCGGAGGGCTATTTCTCCTCGGTTGGCTATTAGTAGTTTTTTCATTTTGTTTAGAGTTCTTCGCTTCGCGTTTTTTGGGCTAGCGCTTCGCGCTTTTTTTTAAAACACAGAGTCTTACGGAGGTGGCACTGAATTGACGTCGTCGGAAAGTTGTCCAGATTTTCACTACTTCAGTGGTGTAATCGGTATTTTGTGGCGGGTGTCAATTTGAAACTCATGCCATATTCTTTCAGCGTAGTGGTCCGTTAATTTTTCAATGAAGTAGCTTCCTGCTGCAGGATCAGCCACTCTGTCGAGGTAAGATTCAAATTGTAATAGGTGGTGGACATTGGTGGCTATTCTGTTTGAGAAATCTGTTCCAATACCTCCATCTCCGGGGCTCAGCATGATGGTGTCAGCACCGCCGACAACTGCGGCCATTGCGTGGGTAGTGGATGCTATCCGGTTGGAGTTCTCGTCGGAGCCTTCTTTGATGATTCGGGGATGCGCCACAATCCGACAGTCCGTTTGCTTGCCGCAAGATTCGCTGAGTAATTGCCAGCAAAGCCTCAGGGCCCTGAAATTGGCAACGGTTTCGAAAAAATTGTCGCTGGTAAAAACGTGGAAGACCGGCGGGAAAGGAGTTCCTAAGGTAACATCAGAATAGGCCAGAAACAGGTCATTTCCCATCGCGGAAGTGATGTTGTCCAGCAACCCAAATTCTTGACTAAAGTATTGTGGCCAGTCGGGTGAATGAGGTAAGCCTTCATACTGATAGGGGAAACCATTCTGGTCATCGTAGTACACTTCAACAAGGTCCAGTAAGACACCATCGAGCAAAGCTTCCATTATGCCATCCTTCAAATACTCATTGTAGTCTCCCGTAATATAGATGCTACTCACGCCAAGGTTCAATGCGCTAAGGATCGCTTCATTGGTCTTTTTTACCCCTCTAAATTCGAATTCCTGTCCGATTCTCCAACTAGGCGAAGTGAAAAGAGGAGAGGGCTTATTTAGTGAATCATCCCGATGATGCAAAGGAGAAAAGCTTCGCCCTTCCACTTCAAAATAAAGACTAGAAAGCTCTTTTCCCCGCAGGTCTTTCTCCACTTTTGCCAGCCACTCTGCTTTACTTACTTCTGGAAATTTTGTTTGCATAATTTTTGCTTTATACTCACGGCGGGAACATAAGGTGAAAATATCTACCAGTATGAGCGACCGCAAGGGATCGCGCCTACTGACTGTTCTCAGTAGGCGCGCGTTCGCTGGCGCGAACGTAAAATCACCTCAGGTGACCGCTAGTCGATTTCAATTAGTAGCTGTTTCTTTTCAACGGCCTGCCCTTTTTCTACCGGTATGGCCTTCACTTCTCCGTCGACTTCCGCTTTGAGGACGTTCTCCATCTTCATCGCTTCGAGAATGATGAGGGGCGTTCCTTCGGTGACGTGGTCTCCGGGTTTGACCATCAGAGCGAGCACGAGGCCGGGCATGGGGGCGATTACGTTTTTGGACTTTACGGTGGAGACCGCTGCGAAGCCTAATTGCTTGACCAGTTGGTCTGTCTCGTCGGAGATGCGCATGCTTTGCTCACGTCCGTTGACGGTTAGGGTTACGGTTTTGGTCACTACATCGAGGGCAAGTACTTCGATGTGATAGGACTTTCCGTCGCGGAGTAGGTGGTAGTAGCCGGGGGTAGGGGAGCGTGCGTCGAGGCCGTTTAGTTCGTTGGCTTCGACGGGGTACTCCCGGTTGTTTATGGTTATTTGGTATTTGGGCATGGTCGTTATTCGGTGGTGGTGGTGGTGGGCTTGGGTCAGTCGGTTTGTGAGGAGGCGAGAATGGCTATCGTTACCGGTCAGCGTGGGTTTCACTTATGGCTATCGCCGCATCGTTTCCCCCTCGTCACGCGAAGCGCCCCTCCCAAACTTGGGGCTAGGGGCAAGGTAATGATCCCGGAGTAAAGGTTGGTTGTTTTGACCTTGCTCTTTTGACCTTTGCGTTGCATCCTGCGGCCGCGCCCTTATTTGTCTTTTAGTTCGTTAGTTACTATACTACTGTCGGGCACATGGGGTGAAAACGTAGTGGTAAACGTGGCCCGGTACGGGCGACCGCGAGGAATCGCCCCTACTGGCCTCGCTTGAGAAGGGCCGCGCTCGCAAAACCACCTCGTGCCACCGACGGTAGTACAGCACCATGAGGCTATTGGCAAATACCACAAGTTCTCAAACTACCCCCGCCGCTGCCCAGAATACTCCATAGTATCCCCCTTACCAAAACCATAGCTAAAGCCAAGCGTAATAAAACGCCCGCGCAGCCGCCGGTTGTACTGGTAAACATCGGCCCGGTCGATGATGCTCTCCTGAATACGGGAGGCGAAAACATCACGAATGCTGAAGCTCACCGCGCCTTTACCCTTGAACAGCTTTTTGCGCAGGCCGAGATCAGCGAATAACTGGTCACTGACCTCGCTCTGGACTGTCTGGAAGGAGGACCGGTACTGGCCGGTTACCTCAAAGTCGAAATCGAGGGGAAGGTTAAATTTGGTGGTCACTTTGCCGCTGTACTGATCGGCGGAGAAATCGAAAGAGGTACCTTCGAGCTCTCCGTTGCGGGAAAAGAAGAAGTAGTTCAGGTCGCCGGTTACCGTTATGAATTCGGAGGGAATGGTTTTGAAGTTTAGCTCCAGTCCCGTGGTCCGGTTGGTACCGATATTCTGCGGGGTAGTGAGGCTGACGTTGTCCTGAAAGGTCGTGATGCGCTCTACCACCTCGGTCGTGTAACGTTGGTAAACGCCGAAGTTGAGCGAGGTTTCGCCGAGAATAAAGATGCTCGTCACCTCATAAGAATCCGTAAATTCTGGCTGCAGGTCGGGGTTACCGGCGCTGATGTTAAAATCGTTGCGGGGATTGAAAAACGGATTCAGGTTCCAGAGGCGGGGCCGGAAGATCCGGCGAGAGTAGCTGGCCTGTACCGAAACGCCGTCAGATATTTTGTAGGAGGCGGCGGCGCTGGGGAAGAGGTTGGAGTAGTTCTGGTCGTTGCTTGCGTTAGTGGTTTCCAGCAGGGTGGTCAGGTCGGTATTTTCTACGCGCAGACCGATTTTGACGCCCAGGTTAGAGAACTGGTAAGCACCGGTACCGTAGAAGGCGAGCACCTTCTGGTTCCAGTTGAAAACGTTGGTAAGCTCGGGGTCGACGACGAAGCTGGAACCATCGAAGCTGCTGACCGAAAAATCGTTGTTTACATCGCTGGTCACGTACTGCGCGCCGGTTTCGACGGTCATTTTATCGTTGATGGGCCGGGTGTAGTCAACCTTAAAGGTGTTTTCCTGCTGGCCGAAGTTGGTGCGTGTTTGCTGGCGGCCGTCGCGGTCGAGGCCGGAGAGGGTAGTGTTCGTGAACTCCGAAGACTGGTCTTTGGAAAACAGGGTACCGAGGGCGCTGAGGACGAGGTCGTGGTCTTTATCGTCTTCGAAATCTCGTTTGTACTGCAGCTCAAACTGGTATTTCGGGTTGGTGGCTTCGGTTACTTCCTCGCGCTTCCAGGTGGAAACAACTTCGTTGGCGGCGTCGGTGAGCGTAAAGTCGTTGCGGGAGGGCTGGTCTTCGATCTCGTAGGAGACGTTGCCGGACAGGGTGATGACGTTGCGCTCGTTGATAATGTAGTCGGTACCGAGCACAACGTTATAATAGACCTCATTCCGGAATTCGTTGCCTTCGCTGGAGACCGTATTGCCGCTGACCTTATCCTGGTTAATGGAGCGCTCTTCGTTGGGCAGCTCCCGGTAGCCGACGCCGAGCTGGCTGAAGAGGTTGAATTTATCGGTCCGGCGGTTCAGGCTCAGGCCCACGCTGTGGTTTTGTGGGGTACCGGTGTTGACCGAGATGGCTCCGTTCAGCCCCTTGCGTTCTTCTTTTTTCAGGACGATGTTGATGATGCCGGAGGTACCCTCGGCGTCGTACTTCGCGGAAGGGTTGGTGATGACCTCGATGCTTTCAATCATATCCGCCGTAATGGTGCCCAGCAGGTTGCCCTGTTCGCTGGCGATGACGGAGGGCTTGCCGTTGATGAGAATCTGTACGCCGCCACTGCCGCGCAGCTGAATTTGCCCTTCAATGGTCACGTTGACCGAAGGAACATTGTTGAGAACTTCCAGTGCACCTGCACCCGTGCTGCTTAAATCTTTTCCTACGTTGAATACCCGCTTGTCCAGCTTGAATTCCGTCTGCGATTTCTCGGCGCGGACGGTGATTTCATCTAGGGTTTGGCCGGTGGCGGCGAGTTCGATCAGGCCCAGATCGGCCTGGCCGTCGGTAAAGGAGAGCTTCTCGATTCGCTGCGTTTCAAAGCCAATGAAGCTGAGGTCGAGGTAAACCGCTTCGGTAGTGGTTTCCAGGGTAAATTTCCCCGCCAAATCGGTGGTAGTACCTCCAGTCCCGCTTTCGGTCGTCGCATCTGATACTAGTACGGTGGCAAATTCGATGGGTTGCTCACTGTTCTTGTCCACCACGCGTCCCGTGATGGTATTCTGGGCGAGGGCGCAGGTGCAGAGTAGGGTAGTGAGGAGCAGGGTAAAGAGGTAGGGTAGTTTCATTAGGGACTGGTTGTAGAGGAAAGAATCAGAATTGGTCGCCTTATGTTCACCTGCCTGGCTTGCTGATCTACCGTTTGGGTGGTTTGATCGACGGTTTGAGCGTTTTACGGAGGAGGCTGAGTGTCCAATAATTATTTGCCCTTCCGCTCCCCAAGGGTGGTTGTACCTTATCAGCTCCAGATATTCCTCCTGAAGAAGCATACCACTAAAACAACAATACAAGTAATCGGAAGCCAATCACCTAATGCACTATAAACAGAAGTTTGTGAATTATTTGCCACCTCAACAACTTTAGAGGTAGACTTTGGTCGGTATACCATCTCTGATCTGCCCGAAGCGGTTATTATTCCGCTATATCCGTAATTACAATTGATGGCAACATCTCTTCGGTTTTCAACGGCCCTTATGATGGTTTGCCAGTAGTGCACTCGGGGTGAAAAATCAGATTCAAAATACCCGTTATTACCAAGACTTAACAAAAAGGTGGCTCCCTCATTTACGGAACTCCGAATTGCCTGCGGAACCAGCCATTCATTACAAATACTTACTCCTGCTGTGCCAATTTGTGTTTTTAGTACGGTAGATTCATCGCCCGCTTCTAACCTTTTTGACCGCCCGATCTCATTGAGTATTTCCAAGAATGGCAGCTCCGCTTCCGTCAACGGTTTTTCTAACAGAGAAAGAAGACGTTGTTTATTGTAACTACCGAGAACTGTTCCACTTGAATTCAAATGAACAGAAGAATTGTATCGTTTGTTGCCTTCCTTTGTTTTTACCAAAATACCAATAATGTGTTCGGCACCGGTTTGTTTGGTTTGGTTTAAACAAGCTAAAAGTAAATCATCTTCCTTATCAAAAGTCCAGGGAATTGCGCCTTCCGACCAAAGAACTAAATCGGGATTGGATTTTGCTGCTTGCTTGTTTAAATCAATAAAAATTGAAGCCAACTTGTTCCCCGTTTTTTCATTCCATGAAGTTCCCGCTTCAAAGCTTTCTAAGAGTAATGCTACTTTAAATTTTTCTTTGCTCGAGCGGTCAAAATCTACAGACTTGACCATTATAAAACCAATTAGATGAACAGCAACAAGAATTCCTATACTGGCAATTAAATGCGCTTTTTTTCGATAAATTAGGTACTGAGCAAGGACGGAACTCACCAACAAGATGCAAAAAGATATTCCCCAAATACCCGCTACTGCTGCCAATTGTATGGAGTATATATACGCTGCTAAAGGATAACCGGCAAGTACATTTGTCCAGGGTAATCCTGAAAATAACTGTAATTGAAGCCATTCCGAAACTACCCAAACGAGGGGTAGCAGTAAAAAAACGTTGCTGGTGCTATATTTTTTTCGAAACAATGCTACTACAATACCAAATAATAACGGAGTTAATGCGCTGGAGATAATTAAAGTAAAATAAGAAAAATAGGTTATTAACCCAGTTTGACCAATCATGTTTTTTGCGGCACCAAACACCCAGTATTGAATTATACAATTGGCACTGATTCCGAAAATGAGGGAATACTTCCATAAGTGATGGGGTTTTGCCAACAACATAGCCCAGCAAAAAGGAGTCCATCCCAGCCAATTGATAAATGACAGGGATGGACAATAAAACGCAATGCCAAACAGAAGTCCCGAAATTAGGGAAGCCAGCGCGAATTTCTTTTTCAAACCAAATAAGTTTTAAAAGACTTCAATTTTCTCCTGGAACCGCACTCCTCCAATGTGCATCACGGCCAAATAAACGCCCGTTGGTACAGTGGACAAATCGAAGTTAATGGTATTCTCACCTTCTTCTACCTCAATTTTTATATCAAGGAGTGTCTTGCCCATCATGTCGTACAGGACAACAGTTGACTGTTCTGTTACCGGAGAGGAGAAACTCATGCTTATCCCTTCTCTTGCGGGGTTGGGGAAAAGTTTTACCACGCCTGCTTCGAAGGCAACATTTGCACTCAAAGTGCGGGAATAAGTTTCCGTGCCGTCAAAATCTACTTGCTTTAGCCGGTAATAATTGTATCCTGATTGCGGTTTATTATCAACAAAACCATAGCGATTTTCCTCGTTGGTTGTTCCGCTTCCATCCAGTTGTCCCAAAGAATGCCATTCCTGGCTATTTGAATGAAGACGCTCTATTTCAAAAAAGTCATTGTTCGTTTCAGTCGCCGTTTGCCAGTACAACTCAACGGTACGATTCTCTTTCTGCAGACCAAAAACGACGAGTTCAACCGATAAGGGCAGACCTACTTGTAAAGTGGGCACCCCTTCTGATGAACCATTATCGGGAAATCTAAATTCATAGATAGTTCCCATTGGAGGGTTATCTACAACTTCAATAGTGTACTCAAACTCTCTGGAGGTATTGGTCGTTTCAGACCAGGAAACGTCTTGTGCATCTGCCCCGTCAATAATTACACCGACATCAGAATCTCGTGATTGTGTATTTGTGAGAAAATCATTTGTAGTATTGTCTCCTCCGTCTACGTTGGTCGAGTTTCCGATTCTTAAGGGACTAGACATAGTGGTTAAGGACGTAAATTCCATGCTACTCATGGATCGAAATTCAATTCTTGTATTTACGGTTTCTGAACCCGCCTCGGTATCGTCAGAGCTATCAAAAATCTCCCACCTTAGCCTCAAAATGTCTCCGTTGCTACTCATACCTTTTTGATCTTCAGCTGCGGCAAAAGTTGCCGTAACTTTATCTCCGTCATCGTTTCTCCAGCGGTAGTGTCCTCCTACCGGATTGACCGAGACGGCTAACAGTTCAGTACTAACGAACAGCAGAATGAAAATTGCGGTTATGTGCAATTTAGTCGTAGAATAATTTCCCATATTGAATAATATTTGTATGATAATATAAGGGTATACCAAATATAATGGTAGCAGCCCTGGTTAACTCACATCCTTTTGAAAGCCTTTTGCCCAAAGGAGAAGGCTAAATGTTAGTAATCGGTAAAGCATAAAGCTGTACAACTACATCAGACGTGATTTTCTGAAAGAAGGCCGAATGTAACGCATATTTTTTAACTGGATGTGATGATTGTGCATTTAGTTGCCCATTTAACTGGTTTTATCTTCAGTTTAAGCCTCTTAATAGCACTGGTTTCCTAACGGAGGAGGCCACAATGGTCCGTTACGAATTTAAGCCCTTCGCAGCCCATGATTCCTAATGTTTGGCCATAGTTCTTGGATTAAAGGTTGACGTAGGTCGATTCGACACATCGTTAATATTCTAACCGCTTGGTATTTGGTTACGATGTCGGCAATGGAAAAGGGTTTGCTCCGCTGCTGCTCGTCTTCAAGATGATGTGCTACTTTGGCTAATGAACCTACTGTCAATGCTGCGTTGAGGTGAAAGTCGATCTTCTGCCATGAGTAGGCTTGGCATTCCTCCAACCCTAATTCCTGCTTGGCATCGCGGTAAAGAAATTCTTGCTGGAAACGGTATTGGTACAGGTGTAATTGCTCTCCGCCATCCAGGGCGAGATCGGTGGAGACACAGATACGATGGCCTGTAATTTGTCCTTGTTCGTCGAGGTCATGAACAATGACTACGCGTGCTGAACGCTTCCAGGATTTGATGTCTACTACGGCTGAGTAGCCAGTCCATGGTTTATCAGCGGCCCGGCAGCATGGCGTAAAAATACCGTCCCGCAAATCACGGGGATCAACCCGGCCATCGAACTTGCGGGGAGCTCCAAGACGGTTCTCTTTGGGGCCAGCGTATAGGTAGCGTAAATGACCATCGGTTCGTGAGCGACTGACTAAGTGAAAATTACTGGCAAGTGGCTGATCTACGAATGGTTTACGGGAGAAATAGGCGTCTGCCACTACATACGGTAAGACTTCTGATAGTTCTTCTCGATTGATGGTGAGAATACTGGCATAATAGTCTGATAAAGTATCGCCCTCGTGTTGTTCGACTTACACAGCCAGTGTATGTCATAGTCTTGTTTGTATGAGAACTACAAGATAACTACTCACCCGATTCTAGCTACTTTTTGACTCAATCCGCAACGGACCATTGAAATGATATTTATACAATGATCTAAGGGTGTACCAAACATAATGGTAACAGCCTTGGTTAACCCACATACTTTTGCCCAAAAGAGGAGGCCAAATGTTAGTAATCGGTAAGGCATAAAGCTGTGCGACTACATCAGACGTGATTTTTCTGAAAGAAGGCCAAACGTAACACATCTTTTTAATTGGACGTGATGGTTCTGTGTTTAGTTATCCGTTTAAGTGGTTTGATCGCCAGTTTAAGCCACTTAAGAACGCTGGTTTTCTGACGGAGGAGGCCAACCATCCAACAATTATTTACCCTTCCGCTTCCTACAATGGTCCGTTGCAAAATTAAGCCCTTCGCAGCCCATGATTCCTGATGTCTGGCCATAGTTCTTGGATTAAAGGTTGATGTATGTCGATTCGACACA
>Ga0306864_1000903_pt1 | contig 12794 bp, 11 predicted proteins | sample AntRauTorckE5430_FD_190448 | JGI IMG/M metagenome (GOLD analysis project Ga0306864, IMG submission 190448) | Saline lake microbial communities from Rauer Islands, Antarctica - Metagenome Torckler E5 #430 (v2) (version 2) | ecosystem: Environmental > Aquatic > Non-marine Saline and Alkaline >...
AGACACATGGAGGTCATCCATAGGCATAATTCGTGTTCCAGGTGGACCGTTGTTGGACCGAAGATTCGATAAAATAATCGCATGGCTTTCTTTCCGTGTAATTCCATTTTGGGATTCATTTGGATGGTGGGGCTAGAGGAGAAACGGGGGTGTCGTGTTGTATTGTGTTGTTGGGTATTGAATTATCGTATGTAAGGTGTGTGATGTATGATGTGCTGATGTGCTTGGGATGGGAGATGTTTTGTGTTTTGTATTCCTGTGTATTCCCCTGTATTCCCTATCCCAACATTGTTGAGATCATAACCTATGAGAATTACAGCAAAAGAGGTCGGTCGGTGTCAAATACAAGCACAAAAAAATCAAAATATTTTCTTTAAGTACCTACATTACAGGAATAATTAGACTCTCATTTTTGGAGAAGGAAAGTCCTATTTTTCATCCCTACCTATCCATTAGATCAGCATTAGATCATGATGTCATTCCTCAGCATTGATTATATTGAAATTGATGAATACTGAATACTGAACACTTCATAAAATATATCCCACTACTCATTACAGTATTTACAGCAGTGCCATCTCACTAACCTCTCCAGACCCAACAGAAGAACAGCAAAGCAAGCACTCTGCCAATTAATTCCATTATATTCTACTATACTAAAATATGAACGTCGGCGGTGAAACAATTCAACTATCATTCGGCCCAGCATCCAACGCCATCACATCCCATCTCTGCAATCTGCAAGGCCTCTCCTGCACATCATCCTCCGACCCCTACGAGACATCCACCCCATCTTCTCCCCTCTGCGATCCATATATAACCCACTCCGTGCAAAATGATACCTACGTTCCCAGAGTATTATTCATTGACGGAAAAAACTGTTTCAACCCCTGGCCTGATTCAAATTCAAAAGTTGCCCATATGAATATGGATGAATCCGCTGCTGCTGGATCATGGGGCGGAAACGTGCAGGTTCATCATCGCCTTCCCAAGGGCCAATACGAGTATACCACCAAGCACGCAACTAGTAGTACGAGCGCCAACCCCGCGCAGGATGATGATACCACCGTCCAGGCGCCCAACATATATCTCGATCGATCGCATAATTCCAACTGGGATAAACTGAATGATACGCAACAACACGCCCTGTCCACCTTCCAACAAACCGCATCCATGCTCACAGCTGGTACTGGTTCATCTACTTCGAATTCAAGGTATCATTCGATGAAATACAAACATGTGTCCAGTCAGTTCATTTATCCAGAGAGGATTGCCAGTGATGATGGGCGAGTCATGAAGTGGGATGATGATGGTGGTGGTGAAGAAGAAGAAGAGGAAATGGATGAATACGCTATGGAACGCAAACAAATGGCGGAGAGACAGAGGTGGAATCAGAAAGAAAATGAGATGCAGCATCAGTTGACGAACGCGTGGGATATGTTCTTGGGCAGTGGCACCAATGCCGACACTGCAAAATCCAATGAACAGAGTAACAATGACAGCGACAGTAACATCCAGAGTGATGGTAACAGTAACATCACTGTTGATGCCAAGATGGGAAATGACAGAGATACAAAAATTGCAACGGCAGAACAAATGAGAAATCATGCCCTAGCAGCACTGCAGTGGATGAACTACTTCATGCCTCCGCATCCATTGAATGATATGCACACTGCTCCGCTACCATTCGAACGGGAGAATAGAATTCATGCCGAGGGACTGCAGAAGGAGAAACAAGTGGAACAAGCCATGATCTACTCGTATTATGCAGGGAAGAATCCTTCTGCTTCGGCTTCTTCGTCCTTCTGTTCCATGAATGACATGTCATCGGGCATGACCAGGGAATGGAGGGAAGATGTTCTCTCGGAGAAAATCCGGAAATGGATGGAAGATTGTGATTCTGTCAGGGGATTTCAGATTATGGTGGATGCGGATGAGACTTTCTTTGGAGGGGTGGCATGCAGTGTCTTGGAGGAATTGGGTGATGAATGTCGGAGTGCTGCCAAACTTTCAATTTTGGTGCATGATGGTGACGAGTTTTTGGATGTTGGGAGTGGAAATGGTGAAGTTGATGGCAAGGAAAAGGAAGAAGATGGAAGATACTGGAGGAGCGAACATAAAGCGGTGGGGTCATTTCGAGGACTCCTGAATAGTGGTTTGCTTCTTCATGGTATCACTGAGAATTCCGATTTAGTATTGCCCATATCAATGGAGAATTGTTGGCAATCTCTTCGCAAGAAGAAAGAGAAGAGAAACTTGTTCGAAGCAAGTGCTGCTGCAGCTCTGGCTTTGGAAACAATGACTTTGCCATTCAGATTAGCGAGGGGGTCTTCAAAAGGTAGAAGCAAGATTGGTATTGGTAATGGATTCTTTCAAGGATCGTCACAGGGAGAGGATGATATGTTTCCCTCAGTTGACAAGCTCTCTTTCCATGAATTCATCTCCTCACTAAAGCCATCCAATCGCCATATTGTCACGGAACTGAGTTGTCTTTCACATCCAGTTTTGCCGGCCCGAGTGCACCAAGCTATACTAGAAGGAACGTCGATCGAACGAAGGCAACTTGAAGAGGAGATGCACCGCAATAGAAATAGTCGCTACAGACAATCTAGAGGGAGGGACATTGATCCAGGTCTCTGGATGGAGGACGAAGGACCAAATGGTGGAATCCTGACATCATTATCTCCAGTCACCAATGCTTCATCTTCAAGGTCGCTGCATGATCATTTTGCATTGGCAACAGCATTTCGACCTCTTCCAAGTAGAGTTGGAGATACTCTTGCCACATATACTACATCATTGATGGAAGGAATGGCCATTAGGTATAGACCAAAAAGTACTGTTGCAACAGTTGTCAATCAAAGTTTCAATGAATTGACTGGTGGTAAAGCAAATTCTGCAGGGTCCTATTGGAGCAATATATTTGGATCTCAAACTCCTATTATGCAACCTCTCTGTACTCTGGGTAACACAACACGGATGCATGATCATCTCAGGATATCTGCCAATGGACTGAAGAGTGCGCTATCACGAAAGAATGTTGGTTATATGAGAAGAGATGGTATGGCAGGACTCGCACCTGAGGGAGAAGATTGCGAAGATGCCGTGGAAGCCTGCTTGACTTTGAGAGATGTGTACGAACCTCCATCCTTTGGCTTCGACGATTGTGACGACGAAGGCATTTACTTCGAAGATAATGTAGAATAAACGTTTCAATCGTTTTGATTTATGTACCAAGGAAGTGAAAGCTGATAGGACGCCAGCGGCTCATGCTGATTTGAGTGCTAAGGATGTATGATGTGTGTCAGCACTGATAATATTATTGTGCTACCACTCTAGTGTGTAAAATTGAAAAGCACACTATTATATGTGTGCCAATACGTATGCAAATGAATGCAAGATTATAAGACATCCCAACTGTGCCACGTTTTCCTCTTATATCACGGCTACAATGTTATCTCGTTGTGAACGGGAAAGTACGAAGCAGTGCAGTCAAGGTTGTGTTATAAACAGTTGTGACTACTTGCTTTGTGCTGATAACATATTCATTTGAAGATCCATGCTCAGACGACCCAGCATCACAATGATAGAAAATAGCGAAAAATGCGTGTGAAACGAACATACAGCCATGATCTACGACTCCAGTGGTGACAAGATGCAATACAAAATCAGGATAGTGTGGGTGGTGAAGATGAACTTTCCAATTTTGATTTTCAGCCGGTACGTGTTCGGCCTAAAATTACTTGCCACAACAATCAAAGCTCAAAGCCATGATGCAACATGCAATGCAAATTGTGAGGCGATTTATATAATAAGAAGTGTCCTCATTCATTTTTTTAAAAGCCTGTAGTTTCAAGTTCTCCTTTTATTACAGAATCTATGAGAATCTAATACGGAAAGGTCAAAATTTAATCAGTCCTTTGTCAGCTTCATTCTTGTCCCTGTACCATCCCGCTGACAGTGATTCTAATATTCACCAAACCAGAAGCAGCGCATATTGCCCAATCACCTTAGACATCTATCAATAATGCCTTTTTTCTCACACAGAGTAAATTTCGAAACTGGAGGTGGCTCAGCTCTCTGTGGTGAAAACGTCGTTAAAATCGCACGCGCATTTCCTCCCAACCTGGAAGATCATCAGACCTCGTACACGAACACGAACTGGGATGACTTCTGCAATCAGATAGACTCGGTCTTAGAAACTCTAGCCGATACAAGAAAAAGAAACGCACAGTTCTCCTGCTTCTTGATGGGTGCCGCAATGGCGCTGCTGATCATTAGCCCCATCGTCACCAGAATCTTTCTTCGTTCAGTATTTGGTGATTTTTGGTACGTTATCATGTTCGCTACTGCATCCCTGCCAATCTTTGGCACCTGTTATTTGATGACAAGTGCCAAGACTAAGGACAAACAAATAATGAATGATCTTCAATACCTTTGCAAAGAGGCAACAGAACGCAACCCAGGAATCAGTTTCATGCTCAAGAGGGAGTTAGTACACAGAGGTTCAAAATCCGCAGGTGCAGTGAAATTCATTGTAGTTGAGAACCTAAATGTGCCAGATCCAAGAAGAAGGAGACCCCATACTCCAGATACTCTTGCGTCTACGGATGATTTCCAGACTCCGATTGGTGATGGCGGTGATAGATTCCATGGGCTCTCACAAGAGTTTGTGCCTGGGGATGAAAACCAAGTTGAATTCGTGTCTGCATTTGATAGACTGCAAGCATCACCAGCGATGGTCGAACCAAGCCAACAGGTGTGAAAAGCTTTGCATCGTTAGTTGGATGTCCAATACATGATTTTTTGCTAAGCTGCACTAAAAGTGCATTTTTACCATGTAACATTGTTCCTCATAAATTTAAAGTAATAGTCCATAAATAATAAATTTGATTGTATTTTAATACTGTAGAACGCAGTAACGCAGATATTCGTATTAATTATAAATCAATGTTCGTCTATTAGCGAGCTAGACACCGTGTCTTATCTTTATAACACTCCACTCTTTACCACTTGAATATCTAAAGTTGGCCGTCCCTTCTTTGTAAAGGTATTTTTTACCAATTTGTCCAACACTTCCATTCCTTCCTTGACCCTTCCAAATGCAACATATTTACCATCCAAATGAGGTGCATCTTCCACGGTAGTGATGATAAATCTAGAATCATTCCTATCCAATCCAGTCGAAAGCATCGATACAATTCCCTTTTGTGCATGACTCAACACAGTATTCTCATGCTCAAACGTATGAGGACTCCCAATATCTTTGGCCACACTCTCATGACAACTGCCCTGTAAACCATTATTTTTCTCTGTCGTATCTCCTAAGCAGATACCAGCCTTGGGCTCAATCTTGAACACCTTACTATTCTGATAACCGTCTTTGCAAAGCTTGACAAAATTATCACAGGTGATGGGCAGTGCAGCACTGGCCAGCTCAATAGTAATCCTATTCACTTCCTTTTGATCCTCCACTTGAATGTCCAAATATGCCATCATTTTCTCTGAAGAATTAAGGTCAAAGACTTGGTCGTTAATTGCCACTCGTTGGATTATATCGCGGTTGTGATAACGACCTTGGAGGTGGCGACCGCCGAGGCCTGCCCGGTATTTTTGGAGCCATCCGTGGCCCCGTGCTCCACGAGTTCCAAAGGATCTTGATGTGGTGGATGATGCTGCTGTGATGACCGATTTGGTGATGGCCGCTGTAGCGTTCATTTTGGTAGAGTGCTGACAGTACTGCGGGAATGTGGAAAGGACTATGAAAAGTAAGTACGGTAATAGTGCCTGCAGTAGTACTAGCAGGTAGCAAGCAGTAGTAGGTAGTAGGTACGAGTAGGTAGTAGGTACGAGTAGGTAGTAGGTACGAGTAGGTAGTAGGTAGTAGCGATATTAATTACGTGTGCTACCAGCTATCAGCTAAGTACCAGTCAAGACTCAAGAAGAAAGGAGAGAAACACAAAAAGAAAAAAGAAAGCAGGTCGAAAACATGAGGCTCTGTAATCTCCCAACCCAACTGTAAAGTATCTGCACAAAACCTCAACAAAATCACAACATTCATCATTTGACATTCCCCAACAAAGAGGACCAAATTATAAGACGTAAGGATTCCATTTGCTTAGGGATATTTTAGCTGTTATGGAAAAAGAACAAAATTTACACTTCAACACGGTTCGAAAAAAATAGCATGACACCATCACTTATCACTTTAGCAATGTTAAAAAGGATATATTAATGGTATTTATTCATTTCGATATCTTTTAATGAGTAAGAACGAAGTAACAGCTCCCAAGTCTTCTTCTCCCACCCGGTCCAGATCCAGACCACGATCTAGGATAAGGGACAGGGACAGGGAAAGAGACAGGGAACGGCATAGAGATCACGGAGATAGAGATAGAGATAGGCCAAGGACATCATCTAATAGAGATGAAAGGAAGCTTAGCGATACACATCCTAGTGATCGTGATCGTGATCGACACCGTCGGAGAAGATCAGATTCGAGGGATCGAGTGCATTGGCGATCAAATAGAAGTAGGAGTTCTTCATCTGGCAGAAACAAGAAGGAACATAGGAGGTCGCCAGGAAGAGATGGTGACAGGTTTGATCGTGATACTCGTCCGCGTCCACGGGATAGAAATGGTAGGAATCGAAGCCGCAGTCCGCCAAGAAGCAGCATTCCCAGGGTAAGCATTTCATTGTACATCCTGTCAGAACTTTCATTCTTCAACTTGTATTGCTGATGAATAGCTCATCATATTTCTTTGCAAAAAAACAATGCTATTCTCTTTCTCAGTCAAATCGTGGAAAGCGCAGCAGATCACGCAGTGCTGAAATGGGGGGTTATGGACCAGGACCTGGCTACGGACGTCAGCCCCATGGCATGAATCACGGAATCCACCATCATCGAAATGATGGAAGGGGTAACGGCCAGTTTTTTGGAGGAGGCCCTGCACCTCCACCCCAACCTCCAAATGACAGGGGAGGCAGGCGCCGAGGACGCCGTGATGAGACCGTGCCTGGTGCCTCCATTCTCGTGCGCAACATTTCAACGCAAGTCACGTCAGCTGATTTGCAAGCGGCATTCAGCAGAATTGGAGAAATTAAGGATGTCTACATTCCCATCGATTACCATTCCAAGGAGCCGAAGGGGTTTGCCTTCATCGAGTACGGAACCCAAGAGCAGGCAAGAAATGCCAAGGAGGAAATGCATAGATTCCAGATTAAAGGAAGGGAACTAGAGGTTGTGTTTGCGCAGGAAAAGAGGAAGACCCCAGGCGAGATGAGAATTAGGACGGATAGTCCAGATAATAGGGGCGAGGTGGGGTTGGAACGATCGTCCTCGTTTGAGAGGCACCGTCAAAGGGAAGATGACCGAAGGAGAGGTCGGTAATTGATACTTCCACAGGAACGGAATACTCAAGATTCTCATGATCAAAAGACGGTTCCAGCCCAAGGGGAAGGGTTAGTACCATCAACCTATATATAGTTGATAGGACCAAGAAATGCAGTCTATAGTGCCATCAAGAAGGGCAAGAGACTAATTCCAGGCAAGGGGTCGACTGCCAAAAGTCCCAAGGAACAATTCCAGCACGAGCTGTATTCTAGTTGCTGCTACATCATGTACTCTTATATTGGCACATCTTTCAAGAATTATTTATCAAGACTTTTAATGTTTCATTTTTATCAAGACCACTCAAGTGTTCCTCCAAGGCTTTCTGCCTACTAGCTAGTTTAGGCACATCAAGACTCTTCAGGCAACGGCATTGTGAAAAAATATTTATGATCTGCGCTATCGCTTCTTAGTTAAGTTGTAGTACATACAGTCTTCTATTTATGGTCCCACTACGCTGACCCCAAGATAAAAGGCTTTCTTCCAGTGCACATTCATAATATGTTCATCTAGTGCATGCTCAAATACGTTTGCTACCGGTAATGTGAGATGCCACGCATACAGCACTCTATGATCTATGCCTATCAATTCATATTTATGCATTATTGACAAGTGTCTAGCATGAACAACAATTTACCAGTTATGAGGGTGGGAATTACTAGCCGCTGCTTGTAAAGTTCAACATCATTAGTATTTGTTCACACACCGCTTCATTCGTCACCTATGATATGTGCTTCTGCCTCAGATTCGCAACCGATCATTGCACCTTTTAATTCAGAAAGAGCGTCACCTGTAACGCCCAAGAAAAAATTAGTCGTCTTTTCACTTTTGCTGACATCTCTGATCTGCTTAGGAGCATCATCTTCGTTATGATTGTCATATGCAAGGGCGCTGGCTTCCAGTTCCTCCGGTAGATCAATGGTACTCAATCTAGACTGTAATTCTTTGAGAAGGATCAATCGCCCTGTTGACTCATGAAATGAAGCAGGGATTGCTCTTGATGGCTGCTTAGAAGTGACCAGCTCTTTGATCTTTCGAGGCAGTTTGGACCCCTGCCCACTAAATATAAGAGTCTTATTCCTCCGCCATGGATCTTGCATTATCTTAACTTTCGGAAGGGGTTTACCTTCATCATCATATTCGCATACGTCAACTTTGGCATTCACGTCATTTGCCTTCATACCAGCGTCAACGTCTATCTCATCTTCGATGGAATCATCCGGATATAAGCTTGCCTCTAAACACTGGTGAACTGCAAGGGCGTTCAGAAGTGAACTTGATAGATTATCCCAAAGACTCATGTTTTCCGATTTCAATTTTGCATCAGCATCACTCATTGCTAGTCCCTTTGTCAACGCCCATAATGTGACTTGAACAGCATCAAAGTGTTCCTGCAGTTCTGCAATGTACTTTCTCACTTCCTGATTTGCGCCCTTAATATTATCTGTTGAGTGATTCAAATTGGAATTCAAGTCGAAGTAGGATCTAATGTAGATTGCAAGTTCTTCAGCCAGGCTACAAGAAGAGTCTAGGCATTTGACCAAACATTGAGAACGGTCTGAATTTACTTTGTGACCGACCATGGCAATGGAGAGTACTTTGGACAGCATCTCCTTGTTTCTCCTGGCACACGATTTGAGCATTGCTATAGTGTAGAAATCGCCACTTGTTTCGTTATAGACATCGCTTGCTTCCTCATAGTAATCATTCTTACCATGTGTCAGTTCCTCCATGATCATTTCCAACCCTCGATGCTGCTCCTTCAAGGATTGCATCAACATCTGTCTCATCCCATGCGTACTTCTCAACGATCCCAATGCTGCCAATCCCCCTTGAGCCCTTCTGATTTTCTTGTTTTCAATTCGCTCCAATGAGGGAGAAACTGGTCCAAGGCCAAGTTGGATGGAAGATACCATTCTCGTTATTTGAAGTGCTTCGTCTATTGTGATGCATACACCAACATGATTCTCGACCAGAGTGATGAATCTCCCCCTCAGATGGTCTGCCATTCGATGGAAAGTATGAGCATTCGAAGGTAGATATATTGGTGATGGTGGAGCATGTATCGATCCGAGGGCAACTATGATCCGATGCCTCCATTCCAATATATCTTTGTCGCATACGAGTGCATGGCCATCGTCTTTGTCATCCTCTTTTGTGACACATGTGCGCGCAGGTGACAACGCCTTTTGCATCCATTCACGAAGATCGCATGGTCGAAAACAATACAAAAGGATCAGAAGAATAATTCCCGAGAAGGAGCATATTGCATATCCTAGTAGCCATGAAATATCAATGCCTTGGAAGAAATTGCAAATGTTGTACAGGGGATCATTGAACGACTCTGATTTCCCAGCAACGAATCCCATGACTCCAGTGACGAATGCATATATTACAGCTCTTTCCTGATGCGCAGTATCACGGGATAATATCAAGCAAGGGTCATCATCTTTATCGTGGTTTATTAAATGTTGACAAGCAAACACCGATGATGGCTCATCCACTTCATGCTCATTTTGAAAGGTATGCTGGAATGGATTGCGCTCGTGTTTGTGGTTTTGTGCGTCACTGTTATCTTCTTGCGTCTGGTTGGCATCTTGTAGATGCGATTGAAGTTGACTATTCAACACTATCATCTGCTTTAACAGAATATAATAGAATGAGAAATTGGAGCATCATCAATCATCATTCATCATGAATCATCATTCATCATGAAGCATGAAAATGAGTGCATGCAAAAAGTAGGTGTGTCTTGTGTCTGTCGGCTTTTATTGAACAATTGTGGCGGGCCACTATCCACTATGGATTAAAATGGTCTGTCTGTGGTCGCTCCTCATCTCTTTTTTCTTTGCTTTGGCTTTTTGGCATCATTCATCCAAAACACAAATCCACAACTCCACAACAACCAAGAACAGCAAAAGCAACCAGCCAGCTTTCAGTTCATTAAACCCTTTATTGATACTCTCTATTTTCAGGAACCCTAAAGAAGAAGAAAAGAAAGATGGTAAATATTCGTATGGCAACCGTGGACGACCTGATGGAAATCCAAATGACAAACCTATGGTGCCTTCCCGAAAACTACCAGATGAAATACTATTTCTACCACCTCCTCTCGTGGCCCCAGCTCCTCTGGGTAGCCGAAGACCACGATGCAAAAATTGTGGGATACGTGCTTGCTAAAATGGAAGAGGATATCACCAAGGATCCACCCCATGGCCATATCACTTCCTTATCGGTACTAAGGACGCATCGCAAGAGAGGAATTGCCACGGCTCTGATGAGGAGGAGTCAATTGGAGATGGAGACTGTGTTCGGTGCACATTATGTTTCGCTGCATGTCAGGCGATCGAATAGGGCAGCGTTTAGGCTCTACAGTCAGACGCTCAAGTATGCCATCAATGGGGTTGAAAAGGGATATTATGCAGATGGGGAGGATGCATATGATATGCGCTGTACGTTTGCCATTGGAATGGGTAATGTGGCAGATTCAGAGACAGACAAGGTTACGGAAGGTGTGAAAGCTTTAGAAGTGGGAACTTCATAAATGCATCGATGGCGAGTGTTCTTTTATTATTGAGATCTGTGGCTGTGATGGCTGTAACTTTGACTGTGGCTGTTACTGCTGCGTCACAATACTGTAGATGTTGCATCAATATTTTAATACTCTTTCATTTTTATATCTTGTCAGTAATCATGATCATAGTTAGCTGCTGCATCATTTCAGTAACAATGAATTTTGAAACTTGACACACTTCATCACCTGATAATATGATATCGACATGAAGCAGCAGGGAGCTTCCTCAAGATAATCAGAGCATACATACTGCAGAAAACAAAGCGATCACTATCTACATTATGAAAATGGTTCTTTCTATTTTTAGTCTAGAAAAAGCATGGAGACAAGTCTGCTGGAATGGCAGTATCGACATGTGTAGCATTCGACCGATTGCAGCAACCAATAGGACCCATGACAGAAACCTCCTACTCATCATCCGAATCATAATTAGTGCTCCTAAAACCGCTCCTACTTGTCCCAGACCAAACAGTCCCCTTGGGCCTAATCCCCATGCTCTCCATTTCCTCCCTCAACTCTTCCGTCGGAACCTTGTACTGAATGGCTCCTGTCCCCGCCAACCACTGCTGCAACCTCCCCGTATGCCACTGATCCGGTTCACTCGCATTCTTCGCCAATCCCTCAAAACCATACAATTTATCAATTGCCTTCCCCTCCCTGAACACAATCAGAGTGGGCAATGTCTTGACTTGCAACTTATGCACAAAGAAAGGAGCCTTCTCCGCGTCCATCCTCAAAAATTTGCAGTTCATGTGCTGGCCGGCAATAATTTTCAAATGATGATCCATGATCTTGCACCGTTCAAATTCTTTATGATAAAAGTGCATCGCTACCCATTCCGATTTCCCCGTGCATTCCGGCAAAAAATCATCCTGGGCAATGGTTCTCAATTCCCCATGGCCGAGGGCACGATGTTCCGCCGCTTGGCCCTGCTGTTGGCGCAATTGTTCCATGCGCTTGTGACGAATTGCGTCCAGGGCATCATCGGTCTCATTCAAGAGATCATCGTATTCACTATCGGAATCGGATGCTTTGGAAGAAGCATCATTTTCATCCTCTGCTTCCTGAACGTTCTTATTTCCAAATACGTTGTGCGCCTGGGATTTCATGTGAATCATCTTTTGGGTCTCGGCCAGCCGCATTTGTTCCTGGTGTTGTTTCTGTTGGTTCATCTTTTTGGCTTGGGCTGCAGCATGGTATGCGGATCCGGTGGGTGCTCTGTCGGGATCATCGCGTTCGTTGGTACCGTTTGCATGCCGTTCTTGCAGCTCTGTCATTGATTTGGTGAGTCGTTTATTGACACTTTCGGAGAGTTCCTTGGCGTGCTCCTGCTCTTCTCCGTCCTATTTGAAAAGGTTTGGGTTAGGATCACATGACGATGGATGAGATTGGAATATTTTGACAGTCAGGGAAATGGAATTGGATTGGATGGAGCATAGGAAAAATACGATCGAAAATTGAATGATGATAATGATGATGGATGGATTGATTGACTTACCATTCCTGCAAATGGATCCGCCATTGGACCCAGTGGATTCGCAGCAATGAATTTAGCAGATTTGCTATTTGGCAACGGGTTCTGTAAGGATGGCATCTTGAATTGGGACTAGAGTTGGAAATGAGTTGTTAATGCAATCGAAGATGTTGCAGTATCTATCAGTTGTCGGTTGTGGGTTATCACAATGCTTTTATAATCATCTCGTTGCATGCGAATGCTAGCATGCTGTTGTCTGTTGTCTCTATTGCTCTCTATTGTTTCAAAATCGAAAAATACCGATTGAAAAAACTAGTCGTTTAAAATTGATATTAATAAATATCTTAACCTATTAT
>Ga0306864_1000904_pt1 | contig 12785 bp, 8 predicted proteins | sample AntRauTorckE5430_FD_190448 | JGI IMG/M metagenome (GOLD analysis project Ga0306864, IMG submission 190448) | Saline lake microbial communities from Rauer Islands, Antarctica - Metagenome Torckler E5 #430 (v2) (version 2) | ecosystem: Environmental > Aquatic > Non-marine Saline and Alkaline >...
GTGGATACATTCAAGAGAATTGCAAATTGAAATGTCATCCGTTCGCCAACCGTCCGTGATTGACCCCCTTGTGCCTTTGTTCCGCATAATATAGATTATAAGGCTATTGTAAATACAAACAAACAAACAAGTAAAAGAGTAAGAAGTGTGACGTAGGCAGCTTGTTGTCCAAAATAAGAAATACTATTAATTTGTATTTAACTTTTGCTTCCATACATATCTACTCGTCCTTATCACTTGTCAGTACCTACAGCCTGCTCCTCTTTCATGTCATTGTTAACAACTTTCCTCTGTCCATCACTTTATCATTTGTGATTTGTGAGTTGCTGGTTGCTGCTTTTACAAAATATGTGCAAGTTACGACCTGCTCCTCTAGCGGTGCGACGCTCACTTTTTCAAGTTATCTCTCATAATATTGTCTCCTGCACCCACTGCCCACTGCCCACTGTCCGCTGTACAACACGACGGTGGTGGAAGGGAGTGGAAGGGTTTGAAGAGGTTTGAAGTTTGAATTTATAATATTCCCGTGCGAGTGATCAGAAAGAAGCTAACAATTTGTTTAATGATGATGCCGATGATGCCGATAATGATTCCGTTGATGATGATTAGTCTATAGTAAAATTTTATATCCGTCGTGTAAAAGTAGCCGCATCAAATCGCTTCTTCACCTGCGCAGTCCCGTTGCATGTGCTACAGTTGACGATCGTGCCAGATTTAGTTGTGTGCCCCCCCTTCCCCGCACATTTGGTACAACTAACCCACCCTAGTCCTCTCAGACAGCCCATTGCTGTACAAGCATCACATTCGACATCGCGCACACCACGTGATGTAAGGATAGCCAACGAGCCGCTACCTTCACATTTAGCACAATTTGTCCAATCAATGCCAACCAAGACGCCATTGGAATCACATGCGTTGCAACTCTTTTCATTCAACGCACCGATTCCCTTGCACTTGAAGCACTTCGTCCAGCTCTTACCCTTGAGCTGTCCACGAGCCTCGCACGGCTGGCAAACTGATCTACAGGGGGAAACAGCTGTGTTGTAAGCACCAGTACCTGTGCATTTGAAACATGTCGTCCAATCCACACCCTTCAGCACACCATTACTATTGCAGGCACTGCAATTTACAATTCCTTTCTTTGGATCAAGTGGGGTGTGGCTCCCGGTGCCACAGCACTTAGTGCACTTTGTCCAGTCCTTCCCTTTGAGTGCACCGATACCGCTGTACGGCTGGCAATGCGATCTAAAGTGGGAACTTTGGTACGCACCAGTACCTTCGCACTTCAGACACATTTTCCATTCCAAGCCCAAAAGCACTTTAGTTCCTTGGCATGCGTCACACTTTATTGTTTTTAAAGATCCAGTGGCTTTACATTATTTGTAGCACGGAAGGTTTAATTTCAAGCAGACCTTTCCATGCTCGAGTAGTTCCACTTTGGGTATGTTGAGTCCACAAGCGCATTTTGGAGCGAACTCATTAATCTGCCGCTCGATCCAGGTGCTATGTTGCCAACTTTCAGGGATGCCATAGCCAGCGTGGGCTTTGCGACATGTGGGGCACACTTTAGTTCTTTTGAAAGCGGTATCAGCGCATTCCCTACAGTATAGGTTGCCACAACAGGATGACTCAAGCACATCACTAGCCACATTCAAGCAAATTGGACAAATAAACTTCTCATCTGACGCAGTATTTTCCGAGCGCTTTGTGTCCGGTTCATCTTTTTGGGACTTGCTCTCATGTATATCGTCCTTCTCTCCCGTCTCCTTTTCTTTTGCCGGAAGTGATATCTCTGATCCTTGAGCTTCAACTTTGTTTTCTAGATCCACCTTCTGAACTGTGAGGAGCTTCTTGATTTGATTGGATGCACCCTGGTCAGTTACGATCTCGAGCGGTGTTTGCCTAAAATGATCCTTTGTTGACAGGAGTAGATTGTCGTCACCAACTTGAAGCATGAGTTTGATTTTCTCGGCGACCTTGGTGTGTCTCGTGATATGCCAACATAAGTCGTGCAATGCAGTACTACCATCATCATCCTTTGCCATGACGAGATCTTTCCCGCCAGCTTCAATCAGCATCTTGATGATATTATAGGATGCACCACTCATACATGCATCGTTGAGTACTGTGCTATCATCATCATCTATCATCATGACCAATTCCTTTCCTCCAATATCAAGCATTGCCTTTACAATATCATCAGGTGCACTACGGCAGCATGCTAGATGTAAAGATGTCCCATTATCACCACGGTACATCATGATATTTGATTTCTTTTCCACCTCTGTTGCACCAGAAGATAAATACTTCCTCACCTCAGACCATTTCTTATCATAACACAAACGGAATAGATCAGCTTTCATTGTTTTTACTTTATACTTTATACACAAGTTGTGAATAGAGGTTGATTGACATCGCAGAGTGATATGGGAGTGGAGCGTGCGATGTGCGATTGCTATTGGCGATTGGCGATTGGCGATTGGAGATTGGAGCAATCCATTTGAAACGATGAGCTTTCTACATTCAAATATATTCTTTGATACAATAGGTTATCACTCTCGTGGATGAAGTTTGGTGCGCAAAGCGCGCCCACTACGAATACCGAACAACAACATTTCAATACGACTACAAAAGATGCACTATGTATGCACTATTGTAAATTATTCACAATGCTTTATTTAGTTCTGATTTTATGACATTACCGAAGCACGTTGATTGTTAAATATCAAGCATATTTCTGCTATTAACTGATAAGGCGCATTAGTGCAAACAGGTGCAAACACACATTTTCAAAATGGGTGCGGAAAGTGCACCCATTCTCGTACTTTGAGGGGTAATAAGTAAGAAGTAAAAACAGCACCCAAAATAGAACAGGATGATGCTCTCACCAGGTCTCACCAACAATCCCAAACATGGTATCAGTCAGTGTGTGTGAAAATTCATGTGATGATAATCAAGAAGATTACTGTGGAAAGACATGTTTGCACATACAGTACAGTAGTGACTACTGTACATAAAAAGAGTAAGAAGTGTGTCATGCAGCCAGTAACACAGTAGAATTTTACGTAGGCAGCTTGTTGTCCAAAATAAGAAATACTATGAATTTGTATTCAATTTTTGCTTCCATTCCTACTCGTCCTTATCACTCGTCAGTACCTACTACTCCTTTTTCATTTCATTATTAACTATTTTCCTCTGTCCATCAGCATTTTGTCATTTGTAAGATGTAATTTGTAGTTGCTGCTTTACAAAATATGTGCAAGTTACGACCTGCTCCTAGAGTGGTGCGACACTCACTTTTAGTATCTCCTGCATCCAATGCCCACTGTCCGCTGTACAACACGACGGTGGTAAAAGTATTCCCGTGATCAGAAAGAAGCAAATGAGAATACTTCCTTTCAAGAAAGACATGATAAGTACTCGTCATTTACTGCCAATCACTGATCACCTACCATCATGATCACATGACACACCAAATCTTGAGAACACCAATAGATAATTGAGAACACAAGCATCATACTGCAACATCATCATTAGTAATATCGTGTTTATCAGCAATGTACCTTACACAGTTATAAAAATCGAACAATGCCAGCATGTCAGCAGCAGCAAAAGTTCGTCTCGACAACACGTCCAGCAGACGTGGTCTCTTTGTGTGATGCTACTTGTTCTCCACATCCCGCATCATCATTACTGCTAGTCGAGGCATCCACTACTTTTGGAAACATCCGATGCTGCCTCTGTCTCAATATTCGTTCCAAGAATCAGACAATTTTGCGAGCTGAATGTTTTCACCGCTTCTGCAGAATCTGTTTCAATACCGAAGATACTATTCTACTGTTGAAACAGGAGAAATGTCCAGCGTGTCAGAACGATCTTGACGAAACGGTAAGTTGAAAGTTGAAAGTTGAAAGCTGAATGTTGAATGTTGAACGTTACCTACAAATGGCGTGGTAGGATCATCATTATTTCTGCTCATCGTGCATTCATCGGCGAGGATCTGACAAAATGAACCCTACTAATACAGCTATCGGAAGTGTTACGGAATCCTGTGCTGACGACACAATCAGAAGAAGCTAAAGATGTTTGGAATGATGATTCTTCCACCATTAATTCTAAGCAGCAAAGTGCAAATACAAGAACTCAAGAGGCAGTGATGAACAGGAGCAGCACAGGGATAGACGAGAGAAAGAGGAGATCTCAAGCGGGCGCCTGTGACGAAAACAAGAAGTCAGCAGCAAGAGATGAAAGAGAAGAAGCTTATGTGCCAAACCAGAGGACCATCTTTGAGAATAGGTTTGCAGAGCTGACTGCGTTCAAAGCGAAGAATGGACACTGCGATGTTCCCAAACCTATATCATCACAGGACGAACATACAGCACTCAGTCAATGGTGTAGCAATCTGAGGCGCTATGGCAAGGAGACACGGGAAGGAAAGATTCCCAATTACATATTATCGGAAGATCAAATTGGAAGGCTTGAAGCATTGGGCTTTGATTGTAGCAATAAGAGTACATTTGACAGTAGGTTTGTAGAGCTTATCGCCTTCAAAGCGAAGCATGGGCACTGTAGCGCTCCTCGAACGTCCTCAAGCGAATACAAATCGCTCGGTCAATGGTGCAATCGAATGAGAAGTTATTACAAGCAAATACAAAAAGGTAAGATACCAACAGGCGCGTTGTCGCAGGACGAAATTGAAAAACTTGAATCAGTGGGCTTTGAGTGGAACATTAATACTACTAAATTTGAAGGAAGGTGTGCAGAGCTTATTGCCTTTAAAGCCAAGCATGGTCATTGTTATCCTCCCAGTAATGGATCAACTGAATATAAATCACTCGGTTTATGGTGCGGTCAAGTGAGGTACCGTTATAGAAAGATTCGAGAAGGAAAATTTCCAGATAGCAAGTTGTCACAGGATCTGATCAGGAGACTGGAAGGATTGGGCTTTGAATGGAGCAAAAATAGAGCATTTGAGGAAAGGTTTGCAGAGCTTGCTGCCTTCAAAGAAAAACATGGACACTGCGATTCTCCAACAGTCCCATCGAGTGAAGATAGACTCCTCGGTGAATGGTGCAATCGAGTAAGAGGCTACTACAAGAAGATGCAAGAAGGAAAGATTTCGCAACCTCCTTTGTCGCATGATCAGATTGGGAGACTTGAAACATTGGGTTTCCATTGGAGCAAGATAAGCAAATTCTCATGCGAATAAGGTCTTGGTGCTTGCATCCATGTCCATGGGGTTTAAGTTTAAAAATCTTCTATTAAATAATTATTTGTCAGGACTTTGATCACGTCTTTCATTTCATATTGATTACATCGTGGATCCTAAAATCGTTACATTGAAGACTGATAACAGGAGTGTGGGTAGGCATGTTAGAGCATGTGATAACACAGATCCTGTGAATTAGTATTAATAAAATTGATCATTCAGAGCCTTTGTGCCAATAAAACAATGCTCAAATCGTAGAATAGGAAGATGACTGTTTTCAGTGCATCCCAGTTACATCTCTAGCAGATGCTGTGGGTAGATACGATATATATATAAAGGGACAAATTATGGAATGGGAGGAGTAGTTAGTATGATGGGCTGACGCTAGCTAGAGCTAGTAATGGAAGCACCAGATACCGATTAAGAAATATGTGGTTTCCCATCTAATGAGCGAGAACGTAACAGACGAATAAACCGTTACATACTGATAAGAACTCCTCCAAGCCAGCGCCTACATCAAACTTCAAACTTCCCTTCCATCACAACATCATCACGACATCACACAATATCACACATCAGCCATTAACGATCAGCGATCAGCGATCAAGATAACAAACATATACAATCATCATCATCCCACAATGATGACAAACATAATGCAATCAAAAACGTTGCTTGCTTTCAATTCGAAATGTCGGATCCTGGGAATGGAAAAAAGATGCATTAATTCTTCGGCTCTCACCATTCTTGGAAACAATGATGTCGTCAACAACACCAGCAGCAGCATGAAAGAAATTCCGAAGAACGCCAAAATGCCACAAAAAGAAAATCTTCAATTCGGCAAAACATTTTCACCGCACATGCTCACCATATCATACCAAAATAACGAATGGAAAAATCCAAAAATAATCCCTTACGGCAATCTCTCGATTTCTCCAGGATCCTCATGCCTCAACTATGGCATGACTTGCTTCGAAGGCATGAAAGCGTATAAATCCCTCAATGGAGACTCATCACTTCGCCTCTTCCGCCCTGATAAAAATATGGAACGTCTCTCCAGAAGCATGAAGCGTTTGTCCCTCCCAGGGTACGATTTTGACCATCAGGAACTCATCCAATGCATACAAAAACTAATTCTATTGGACAAAGATTGGATACCCGAGGGTGAGGGTTATAGCCTCTACTTGAGGCCAAATGTCATTGCAATGAGTGATAATCTCGGCTTGTCCAATCCGGATTCACTATTGCTGTATGTTGTTTGCAGTCCCGTCGGGCCGTATTATAAAGATGGGTTCAAACCCGTCAGATTGTTGTGTGAATCCAAATACGTTCGGGCGTGCAAGGGTGGAACTGGAGACTGTAAGATCGGCGGGAACTATGCTCCCACCATGAAACCAGCAAAGGAAGCAGCCGATAAAGGATATCATCAAGTATTATGGTTATGGAATGATGAGGTGACGGAAGTAGGTGCCATGAATGTATTCTTTGTGTTTCAACGTAAAAGGGAGGACGGATCCATATACAAAGAGATTGTCACGCCTCCACTGACACGAGGGGATATTCTACCAGGTGTCACGAGAAGTAGCATTATCGACCTTGCGCATAGGTGGGAGGGTTATGATATGGTAGAACGGGATGTCACAATGTTGGAGGTAGCAGAGGCTGTGAAAGATGGGATGCTGAACGAAGCTTTTGGAGCTGGAACTGCAGCGGTTGTGTCGCCGATTGAGTGCATTCAATACCAGGGCGAAGACCTGGATATTCCTGCAATGGGAGAGGTGACGCAGAGAGCGTGGGATGAACTTATGGCGATACAGTATGGGAAGGTGGAGCATCCGTGGAGTGTTGAGGTGACTACTATGGAGGAGTAGCAGGCGAGGATGGTGATGGATGTAAGGCACTCAGTCGATCCGGATTGTACTGTAGTGCGTAAAACACGCGTCATCCAAACCGATTCCAAAGTTTTGGGAAGACGGTCATGTACATTCTAGAGGGTATGAAGATTCTTGCACATTTCCTTCTTGTCAAAAGAATAGCAAGCATAATACATTAACCGAATATTTCAATTTTCCTCGGATCTCGGACAATTCACTCAAATTAGCATTGACCTTAAACATTATGAACAGTTGAGCATATCTTGTAAAGCCGATCTGTCGTAAACTTTCTACTGCCAGTCATTCATTCTTCCATAGTGCACGTTGCTGCAGCAAATATGCAAGGTCCACTATTCCTTATATGGGCACCAATTATAAGCATTTCCTTCCATAGCCTTTTTAGGTATACTTAGGGTTAGGATGTAGGGAATGCTTGCATTTGTGATGATGACAATGATATAGAAATTGCATTGGCGAGTAGTCATTCCTATGTACAAGTAAGAGTATGGTGGATATTTTGAGGAGGAATAGATCTGAATTAACATTAACGTTTGGACCTGGAGTTAGAATGATCGAAGGTACGGATGCAGAATTGGATTCAATTTACAAGCTTACATGATACATGAGGTAGAGACCAGTTATGGCAGAATGCTGATTCTCTGGAGAATATGTATCTATGTATATATGGCTGGTATGCTTGAGCACATTTTACTGATGGCATTTCACCATAAGTCGATGCGAATAAATGGGTCAAATGACTCAACCTTCCCTGTCACCTGTCAAGCAAATCTTTGCTTCTTGTTGTGGTTGTGGGTCTAAATTTACAGGCAAAGATGCAATAGTTCGTAGCTCGTGGGACTGGGCGGAACTTATCGATGTGGGAGTCAAGAGAAGAGTGGCAAATTACAAATTACAGAAAGTGTGAATTGAAATGCAAATACAATCAAGCCTGCTGCTATGATGTAGATTATTAGAGATCGATATTCAGCCCTTTTGAAAGACAATGAAACTGCAGAAGTTCACAGAAATACATTTATGCTCTATCTAGCTTGTGATATCATTTTATTTTATGTGTTTCGTAAGGAAAGAAAACAGTGCCCAGAAGAGAGGCAGCAACAAAACACTTATTATACACATTATTAAGACTTTCGTTATGCTGTATCATCCGTCTCAACGCAATAATCTCGATCAATGTAGAGTCCCACAACATACACATCGTCGTGTAAATGTACCCACTTACCACCAGCAATGCTTGGCATTTCCCACTGGACAGTTCTTGACACACATCTTTAATTTAGTTTGCTCTAATATAGCTTAGGGATTGTCATAGGACGAGAATGCTTACGAAATTGATTCATTTTTGGTCTTGTCAAATGTTATCTCTCTTCAAGTGGCATGTGTCATGCATCATACCTTTTCCAGATTTCATTATTCATTTGAACTACTTTGAATTGCATTGCAATGTCAGCACCACCTATTTCTTTACATCAGAAGAAGCAACGCACCTCTGCACCAGGTGAGGACTCTTCTCATTCTTGTTCTGTGAGCCCTGCGCCGGCAGCATCCCTCCTCGGCGCCTCAGTAGTAGTCTTAAGATCCTGCTCTCATGGTGGTGGAATTTTACAATGTTGCCTCTGTCTCAATATTCGTTCTCAGAACCAGACCATTTTGCGAGCTGAATGCCTTCACCGATTCTGTAGAACCTGCTTCGATAGCGAAGATACTATTCTACTATTGAAACAGGATAAATGTCCAGCGTGTGAGAAGGATCTAGACGAAACAGTAAGTCGTCTACTATGCTGAACGCTGATGGTCCATATGATGACGAAGGAGTTGGATTATCATGTCTGTTCGTCTACTTCTAGTGGTACAACATAATCTGACAGTTTGTTCGTTGTATTATAGCTATCAGAAGTGCTGCTGAGTCGAGAAGCGCTGCCTCGACAAGAAGTAGAAAAAGTATATTTTAATGAGGCTTCAATCGTCGTTCAAGCAAGCCACCATCAGACGATGCACAAAATTGTGAATGCAAGTATTCAAGAAGAAACGATCAGCAGTAGCAGACGCGAGGCGTCAGAGAAAAAGCGAAAATCTGAAGATATTATTGACGAGAACAATGATCAGCAGGTAAGAGATGAGAATGAAAGAGCTGCAGCTGTAGTGCCTAATAAGCGGAAATCAATTGAAGGAAGGTTCACAGAGCTTGATGCTTTCAAAATAAAGAACGGTTATTGCAATCCTCGCAGTGCTCCATCTAATGACTCTAGATCTCTCGGTCCGTGGTGCTATCATTTGAGGGCCTATTGCAACCAGGCACAAGAGGGAAAGGCCTTTCGAAGTTCATTGTCAGAGGATCGGGTCTTTGAATGGGTCAATAATCATAATATATTTGAAATCAAGTTTGCAGAGCTTGCTGCATTCAAAGCGAGGTACGGGCATTGTAACCCTTCCATCGCCCTGCAACAATCGATTGAATACACTTCACTGATTAAATGGTGCAGTAATCTGAGATCATATTATAAGCAGATAGAAGTGGGAAAGAAACCTCGTGAGGAGTCATTGTCATATGATCAGATGAAGAGACTTGAAGGATTGGGTTTTGAATGGGTCAAGGATACGAACTTTGATGTCAAATTTGCAGAGCTCACTGCATTCAAAGTAAAATTTGGTCGCTGTAATCCTTCCTCAGCTCCAACGAGTGAATATACATTACTCGGTCAATGGTGCGGTCAAGTGAGACACTATTACAAGCAGATACGAGAGGGAAATGAATTTCGTCGTTCATTGTTCCCGGATCAGATTGCGAAACTTGATGGATTGGGCTTTGATTGGGAAATCAATGTTAATAAATTTGAAGGGAGGTTGGCAGAGCTAGCTGCATTTAAGGCAAAGTATGGTCACTGTAATCCCTGCCGTAGATCCAGCGAACATAGAGTACTGGGTAGTTGGTACAACAATATCAGGAATTATTACAAGCGGATACAAGAGGGCAAAATTCATTGTGGTACATTGTTCCTGGGTCATGTTGAGAGACTTGAAGAGCTGGACTGTGAATGGAACTTGAATAATAGTGATACGTTCAAACACAAGTTTGAAGAGCTTGTGGCGTACAAAAAAATGCACGGACATTGCAATCCATCCAGTAGCACTGCATCATCAAGCAATACACACCCTTCAGTCGATGAATGGTGCAGTAATCTAAGATCATATTATCAGCAGATACAAGAAGGAAAGATGCCACGAGGTTCATTGACACTGGATCAAATTGTGAAACTTAAAGTATTGGGCTTTCAATGGGTCTGAAACAGATGCGAGACGCAGAACTTGTGGTGTCAAATCCAATGAAGATCGTGCATTCGATTAAATTAATCCTAAATTGACAACCAAATAAATCTATGAATCACTCCTCTTTCTTCTTGTCACCAGCATCTCCCTTCTTCTGTTCCTGTTCCACTTCCAGTCCCTTCTTTTCCTTTTGCAATTTACAATATTTGTTCCTCACCACCAAGCTCCATATTAAACACGGAATAAATGGAATGAAAATCAGATACAGCCCTTCTGTCGATTCTGCCAATTCCTTCAGGGTGTGTTTTTCATCTTCAATGCTAGCGGATTGACTTGCTGCTTGGTCTTCATTATGGGTTGATGATGCGGTTGATGCTGATGATAAGATTGTGTCGTGGCTGCTCGGTTGGTGGGGTGCCAAGAGTTGTGTTTCGAGGAGGTAGAGTGCGGTTCCAATGAAGCTGAAGACTGCATACATCAATGAAATGAAGTTATAGTTTATGCACGGCGTCGGTTCAAAGATTCTCATGTCAATATAGATAGTGCAGCGGCCAGGTAGGTAAGTGGGTAAGAAGGTACGAAGGAGGTGGATTACCTAAGTTATCAGGTGCTTTAGTTATGCTGTATGATGTATAATGTATGATGTATACTGTATGATGTACCTATGATGTACCTTTGATGTATGATACGAGTACAGAATCTATTGATCTGTGTTTTTTGTTTTTTTGTGTTGTTGGTTGTTGTCTTTCATGCTCTTTCATGTTTGATTGGGATCTGGACTATCAACCTATTGATGGACTAAGTTGTAGCCAGGGGTAGTCTAGGCAGGCCTAAAGCAACACAAAAGCGACACATATTCAAACGATCTTCAACATGCACAATGCACAATGCATGTTGTTGGTTGTTGGTTGTTGTATTTAGCTTGTAGCAATACTGTACATACCTAATTTTAATAAACCTGCCATCACTGCTGTATCTTTCAATGATATACCATTTCAAGAATTCTCAGTCCCAGTCTGAATCACAATGAATATAATCTCTATACGGCAACCGTGCATAACGGCAGTCATTGCAATTACAATCATTAAATTATTCCTTATACCATCCTACCGATCAACTGACTTTGACGTGCACCGGAATTGGCTCGCAATCACCAAACATCTTCCGCTATCCCAATGGTACTTCGATAATAACAATGGAACAACTGTCCACACGCTCGATTATCCTCCTTCATTCTCGTTCTTTGAATACTTTCTTGCCAACAATTTCATCACGACAAGCATGATGCATCATGGATATCTCGATGAGCGATGCTTGGCATTACTAGGAGATCACGATAATGATGTCGCAATTGATTGTGTCGTGTTTCAACGGTGTACAGTCATCGTTGCAGATATTATTTTTCTTCTTGGAGCAATGGCGCTTTCTCGCTCACTTATTTGGCCTGATACTGCAAAAAATACCGCACAAGATTATGCTAGTAGTATTGCACGTTCTCCTCGACGAGGGACTAACTACAGCAGCAGCAGGATAGATATTGATATTGATGGATACATGGATATACAAAAACAATGTTTCATTTTGGTTGTATGCAACTCAGGGTTGATTCTACTGGATCACATTCATTTTCAATACAATGGAATGCTACTTGGGGTTCTCATGGGTTCACTCGCTTGTCTCATGCAGGGAATCAAAGTTGATACCCCGCAAAGACCAACCCCAACAGTTGCAAAATTGGAACTTATCGGATCTGTATTATTCACGCTCTTGCTGACTCTCAAGCACTTGTACCTTACCCTTGGACCAATTTACTTTTTTTATCTATTACACAAATTCTGTTTCCGCATCAATGATGAGGGACAGAAGAAATTTGATCCTAAGCGATTGGTGGTATTGGGGACAGCTGTGTTGGTAACGCTCATGTTGCCCTTTTTGCCTTTTTTCATGAATAATGACAACAAGGAACAGTTGCTAGTACAAATGATATCAAGGTTATTTCCATTTCAGCGAGGACTTTGTCATGACTATTGGGCTGGGAATATATGGGCTCTTTACCTATTTGCAGAAAAGGTGTGCAATCTTCTCACTCGAAAGCATCCGCTACTGTCCAAATTATTCCTTTCCCCCTTTCCAGAAATCAGACCCATTCACACAGCAACGTGCCTTCTAATAGGTTTGGTGCCCGCAATAATATGTGCATGGAAAGCAGCGTCGGTATCTCATACCATCTTGAGACGAAATCAGTGTCAGAGGCAGAAGATATTCTTGTGCTGTGTGGTGTATTCCTCCATGACAAGTTTTATGCTTGCCTATCATGTGCACGAGAAGGCAATTATGACGGCTATCATACCAATGGCATTTCTTGCCTTTACTTGCGAGGATTGTGCAAGGCTGTTCTTGAGAATGTCGACAGTGGG
>Ga0306864_1000906_pt1 | contig 12762 bp, 16 predicted proteins | sample AntRauTorckE5430_FD_190448 | JGI IMG/M metagenome (GOLD analysis project Ga0306864, IMG submission 190448) | Saline lake microbial communities from Rauer Islands, Antarctica - Metagenome Torckler E5 #430 (v2) (version 2) | ecosystem: Environmental > Aquatic > Non-marine Saline and Alkaline >...
CCGTCACAAACAGTAAATTGGGGCAAAAGAATCTAATGTTGAAGGTGAAGCTCAGCTTCACATTCAATGGTACAAAGGTTGATCACATGGCAACTGTGTCTGGATTCCCAGCAGGAGAATATTAGACCAAAATTTGATGAGCTTCATGTTTTAATTTTAATTTTGAAATGCAAATGATTATGCTCTATTATCTTCTATTGTGTAGTATTAATACTGGAAGGCTGTCTAAAGATTCCGAAAGTCGCTTGTTGCTTGTTAGTTTCAGGTTTCAATTTGTTCTTACTTGCTGGCTGTCTGGTGAGATAGTTGGAGCAAGCGAGACAGTTAAAATAAGATGACGTTGAAATTATAAATATAAAAGGAGAGATTTTAAAAGTAAAAACACAGCTTGTTGGCGCGCGCTGGCTATGGCTCATGGCCTCACACCTCACAATAATATTTATTCTATCCAAGAACTTAACCAACAGACATGACCATGCATAATTACAAATCATTAATCAGTAATCATCTCCATGCCTAAATCCATCACCTCATCGTCAGCCTCTATGGAACCACTCCGAATCGGAATGATTGGTGCTGGTACCGTTGGCGGTGGCATCTACGAAATAATCATGGGCCGACTTCGAAGCCAAATGAAACATCAAGCCAATCCTTCGAAAGGTTTCTCAAACTCTTCCCTTCGACCGTGTATCATTAGTAAAATATGCGTTCGAGATATAACCAAACCAAGAAGTTTTCAAATTGATCAAGATGCAACCCTTGTCGTGACGGATATCAAGTCTATCGTGGAAGATGACAATATTGATTTAGTAGTAGAAGTCATAGGAGGAACAGAAATCGCGAAAACTGTTGTTCTCGAAAGCCTGAAGAGAGGGAAAAGTGTAGTGAGCGCTAACAAAACACTCATTGCTGAATGCATGAAAGAAATAAGGGATGCCGCATTGCAATCAAAATCCAAATTTGCATACGAAGCTGCAGTGTGTGGTGGCATACCGGTGATTCAAGCGTTGCAAACCTGTTTCGCTGGCGATATTATACATGTAGTAATGGGAATTTGCAATGGGACTACAAATTATATGCTTGAGAAAATGGAAGAAGGAGCAGATTATTATGAGGTTTTAAAAGAGGCACAAGAATTGGGATTCGCAGAGGCGGATCCTACTGCCGATGTGGAAGGCCATGACGTCCGAGCTAAAATTGCGATTCTTGCAAAACTTGCGTTTGGGACAACTGTCGATGTTGATTCAATTCCATGTATGGGGATCACAGAAATATCATCGGTTGATTTTGAATATGCAAAATTGCTTAATTGCACCATCAAATTAATAGGAACTGCAGAGAGACTGTCAGATTTTGGAGAACACGACGGCGATCTTTCTGTCTACGTTGCTCCCAAATTAGTACCAATTCCTCATTTACTATCTACGACGAGAGAAGCCGGAAATGCGGTCGCAATCATAAGTGCCAATTTAGGGATAACATCGTATACAGGGCCTGGAGCTGGTAGATTCCCAACAGCCAATTCGGTTGTTTCTGATATCTGTAGGGTTGCGGCTGGAAGCGCATGTTCTGATCCCTTTCCTTTGATTTCCAATATTGAAATTGATAATGATTACTCATCTGAATTCTACATTAGGATATCGTTCCACGATGAGTTAGGCATTATACGGAGAGTGGGAGAACTTGCTGAAATTAACGGTGTCAGTATCTGTTCTGTGTTGCAAAATCCAATCAAGGATAGAATGAGCGCAGACTTTGTGGTTACAACAGAGGAATGCAAGTTTTCACAAGTGCAACGATTGTGTGAAGACATTGGAGCACAAGATTTTGCGCACAATGTGCCACTTTTTATGCCCATGTTGCAATGTTAGTAAATACGTGTCAAGCATCTACTGCTACTGCCTTGATCAATATGAATCGCTTGCTTTCTAAATATGTATGTTTGCAACGAATTGTTATCGCAGAGCAAAATAATCGCATTTCCGATGGTAATTACGAAGTGATTCTCCATATATGCTATTGCATATTTGGGTAGAATGAGAACATATGAATATCCTATTAAAAATTTCCCAATTGACCCTGTCAATGTTAGAGGTAATGATCCCTAATAGGTATGTCTTCAGACCATCTCAGTCCTCAGTTTTAGATCTTCTTCCTTATCTTTGTCCTCATCACCATCCTCATCATCTGTATGATCAGACACATTCTCTTCAATTCCATTATCTTCATATAGGCCACAACTAGTATCTTCTGCTTCATTCTGACCACTGGCTAATTCAAGATTCTCTCCATTTCTCTCCACCTCGTCCTCTCCCACAATATATCCCGTTTCGACATATTTTTCAAAAGACCTTCCCATGTACCTCGCATTCCAAATCAAGAAAGTAGCGACAGCCATCCCGACCAAAGATCCATTTTGCACAAGATTCGCCGCTGAATCCGAGAAAGCATTAGTTACCAAACTTCCCATCGCTTTGGAACCCCTTGCACCAAATATGTCGATCCAACTTTTTGCCTTATAGCGCACTGCAGAGGAAGTCGGCTGGTATAACATTTCCTTCGTCGGGTTATTTAGCGCGTAAGAGCTCGCCTTCAGAACCATCATGGCAGCAAAGACAACGTAAAGAGTGGGGTTAAACCTCACAATGACAATGACAGTCAAACACAATGATGGAAATAGCAAGAGCGCCATTCTCAATCCAAGCTTACGAATGATGGCACTTGTTCCAAATAAGGAGAGCATGAATGACAGAGCATTAGTTGCCTGACCAAAGAGACCCATAAAAGTTGTAAATGCCGCAGTTGCTTCTGTGCTCATACCCGATGCCTGATCGATCACCACATCCCAACAGGAATTTCCTGTGGTACAAGGATGAAGCGTAGCGAAATGATCTCTTGCCAAGACCTTCATGGTATAATCAATAATAGTCACTTCTACCATGAAGAGACAGCTAATGGCAAAGATCCCCTTGACATAATTATGTTGAACAAAAAGATGCAATCCCTCCAAGATCCCCGCACCGCTCTTCTTTTTCTTCGGGGTATCAGACTCAGACTCCGACTCGGCAGCCCGCGTTTCAGCAGTTCCGTATATATGAATGTAGACGTACATGGTCCCCTGGAGCAACAGAATAGATAGAGCACCGATGAAATAAATCTTGGCAACTCCCAATGATTCCGCGTATACACTGACAATGGTTGGTCCAAGGATGCTCCCCATCTGCGCCGTGGCGATGAGCAGTCCATAACTAGCCTTGGCACTTTCGAGATTAAAATTAGAGTTTGCAAAAGACCAGAATAGGGATACCATGACGGAACCGAATGATTCAATGGAGCAGTAGCTGATCCATCCAAGGGCCCGAGTATAGGATGGCGTTTGATTGGGCAGACCAATAGTAGGATGGGTCAATAGTAGGGAAATGATTGTGAATAGTCCAAAGTAGAACATACCAAAGATGTAGAAGAGCGTATGTTTGGAAAGGTTGGGGTTGTCGATGAGCCTGTTGTAGATGGATACGACAATGAGTACGACTGCAACGGAAAGCATTTTAGCCTTGGGTATGGCAGTGACTCCACATAGTGCAGTGAGTACTGGATCTTTGAGAGATCTGAGCAGCCAGTATCCTCCGATCATGAAGAATAGGGTGGAGGATAGACATAATGTCCTGATTGTTTCGGAGGGAGGCAATTTATCTCCGTAGAGGTATTTATGTAAGATCAGCAGGGTCTTTTTAATTCTTCTAGTATAAGCCGATGTGGATCCACGTCTTGCTTCAATTGGATTATCAAGGTAATCATCTTCTTCTTCAAGATAAGTTTCTGCCTTTGTCTGCGTATCCATGTTGTCATAGATGGAGGATTCAGGGTCATTTGCACTACTAGTTGCCGATGTCAATTTTGTCTTGGCCATGAGTGATGCTTCCGCTTCGAGTGTTCCGGTATCATCGTTGACCCTAGCATTCGTCATGGTGATTGATGTTCCCATCCTATTCCATGCATTATCTATTGACTTGGCATTAGATCCACTCTTGGTATTGGTATTGGTGTTGGTGGTATTGGTGTTGCTGGCTGCCAACGAAGCTTCTAGACGTCTAGCCTCTTCGCTCTGCATTGGAAATGGATCTCTTTCTGACATTTTAATGGAGGAGATGCAAGGGAAGAAATCCGGTGGGACACTATATTGTATTGAATGGTGAGTGCTCAGCTCTGGAATGTACTGGAAAGGAATGGGGTGGGATGACAGGAAGGAGTGTACTGTCGTATGTTGCAGTGCAGTGCAGGTACTTATGTAATAAAAAAGAAATGCGTTTCCAGCCCGGAAGGAGACTTTCAAATATTTTATCGACGGTTAAAAGTTAATACACATTACAGCTATTTTAGCCATTTTATAAGGTGGAATATTTGGCGAAGAGTGATGAGAATGGAAATAGGTCATTGGTGTTTGGTGGGTTGATGTTGTTGTTGTAACTCCATACTTCACATTTCACATCCATCATACGATACCTCATCCCTCATCCTGGTTAAGCCCATACATACTGACCACCTACTCCCAATCATACAATACAACATCATACCGCCGGGCTGAGTTTGAGATTGAACAATAGATACCAACTGCCGCATATTCTTATACATACTACATACTCTAGCTATCGTATCGAGTAGGACTAATCTCTAATAATCTAATAGCGACAACATCATCCATCATCCATTACTTATCATCACTTTCAAGGATCAAACAATCATATCAGTTCAGCACATAAATATTGAAAATGTCACAAATGAAAGCAGATGACCTCAAGGTCGTAAAGGCAATCCCTGGTAATGATAAATGTTGCGATTGCGGTATGAAGCATCCACAGTGGGCCAGTGTCAGTTTTGGAAATGTGTTTTGTCTCGAATGTTCTGGAGTTCATCGGTACGTAATACAAGATACAATCGTTATAAGATACGCATGCTGCATACTTTTGTAAGCCGACTTGACTTTGCATGCTGATGATATTGTATATCTACCGGTATTCATCTTTCATGTCGCTTGGTCTGATCATTCATCTTTCGCACGCACGCACATCATTTGGTATAATACAATTCACTCACACATATTTCCATGTTCAATGATCAATGTTTAATATCCCATCTCATGCATCATTTATGATTTGTATTTCATGATTTATAATATATAGTTCACTCGGTGTACACATATCGTTCGTTAGATCGATCGCCATGGACTCATGGACACCCGCACAACTTGCCATAATGAAAATAGGAGGAAACGATGCCTGCAACCAATACCTCCATGCCAAAGGCGTGCCTAAAACTGCATCCATCAAGGATAAATATGACTCGGACGCTGCAGCACTCTACAAGCTTGTCGTCAAAGCTAGAGTAGACGGACAGCCAGAACCTACCGTCCTTCCACCTCCGAAAAATAAAAATAGACCGGCATACACTTCGAATACTGCACGGGCGGCACCAGCTTCTGCAGCTGTTAGCGTGACGGGGGGATCGCAGGATCCCAATGGAATGGAACGTCTCAATGGAGAATCTGATGCGCAATATATTACACGTCAGACGAAACTTCGTGAAGATGCCAAGGCCCGCATGGCGGCTAAATTTGGTAATGGGGGTGGAGGTGGAGGTGGAAAGCGGACCATGGGTGGGGTCGGATCCTCGCCTTATCCATCTTCTTCAGGGGGGATGGACATGCATTCTTTTTCTGAGTCGCTTTCCTCGGGGTTCGGGACGGCCGCATCTGGGTTTTCTTCTGCTTTCTCATTTGCAAAGGATAATGTCTCGTCTGTGGAAGCAAAGTCATTCGCGAAAGATGTTTCTAGTATGGGAATGGGGTTGTGGTCCACGCTTAGTTCTGGAGCAAAGGAAGTTGCGAATCATGTCAACATGGAAGGACTGAATTTGGGAACTGATGGGAGCGATGATGGATTGAGTGCCTTACAGGAAAGAGTCAAAAGAGAAAAGTCTACAAGGGAGACCAAGTCGTATTATTCTGGTTTTGGGAGTGATACTGTGGGAAATTCAAATGAATCCAATGGTGGTAACGCTAATGCAAACAATTCAATGGCAACATCTATCCCAGTAGACAAAAATAGCAACAGTGCTGCGCCACTGCATGGTGAGAGCGATGCTGATTATATGAAGCGTCAAATGAGAATTCGAGAGGAGGCAACAGCAAAATCCACAACTAGAGCACCAAGTAGCGCGCCACCGACGAAAATGAAGGTTGAAGAAGATGAAGACTTTTTTGCTTCTTTTGGCGCATGACAAAAAATGATATGTTGTGGTGATAATAGAATCCTTAATGGTGTAAACGCACAGCTATGTCCCGGAGGAGGAGTAATAGACCAGGAAGATTGGAGAGACGATTATAAAATATATTCCACAGAGGACCATCATGCTTTTGCTTATTCGGACAGCGATGGTCAAAGTGTCTGCAGTGTGGACGATGATAAATCATAATTATCAAATAAAATATGATGCCAGTAGCCTATCTAGATCGATAAGCGACTTTATGTAGATCGTTATTATGCGACTTGCGACTGTATCAATACCAATACTCTAGAGAGCCAATACCCAATACTTGATGAGACGAAGTTAAAATTATCGTCGGACAAAGCACAAGGTATGATAGGTATTTGGTATCGCAACGCTATTTTCATAGGGCATTCGAAACGCACTGATGAAAAGAAAATGAAGCATTCAATGAAAGTGTACTTCCATACAAGTTTTTGATAGTCAACCTGTCAGAGCGCCGAAAATATGGGATATGGAAAGTAATCCAGAATAAAGAATGACTGAACTTTTGATTCATGATGTACATCACAATATACCTGGTGGCATAGGACACAGGGAAAGAGGATGCTAGCTAGCTGTCTTCCAGTATCCAAGAAGGTCTGTGTTGGAGTTTATCAGAGATTTCTCCAAGACCGAGAACATCGATCCCAAAGTAGTGTCCTCTAGAGTGTTCTATTAGGAAATGGAAATGACGCACTAACTATGGATGCGAGGTGTTACTGCAGTCACGCAAAATGGTTCCTCCCTCTTTGTGCAGGGAAAGGAATGAAAAATTGTATGGGAGGCAATCAGCAAGCAAATAGTGCAACTGCACCACACATCACTTTCGTGTATGTTACATTTAGATTCGTCATGGCTATAGTTAGAGGTAATTCGACGCAAGCAGACGCAAGCCACAAAAAAACGCTCTCCAAGATTTGTGATCATGTGGGAAACAATACGTGTCAAAACTTGATCGATCTTCGATAATCTTCTGTATTAATAATACAGAAGACGGATCACTTTGTTGCTTGTTGCTTGTTGCTTGTCGCTTGCGACTTGAGACTTGAATGGATCTCAGCCATTGGTGTGATAGTCATCAAAATGACTTGGTTAAAAATATAATTTATTAAAAAAAGGACTTATTTGCTGTTTCTTTCCTCCTCCTCTTTGTCTCTCGAACAGCAGACTGTCTCTCAAACAGCAGACAAACAGTCACCTTCCATCTTCTTTCTTCGGATTTTGGTGTCATCGCGAACAGCAGACACCTTCTTTCCAAAGAATTTGGTGTCAGAACCCAAAGACAGAATGAGAATTTTAGAGCAAAAACATTTTAATTTGACTCTGCTTCTCACAATCTTCTTGTAATCTTCGGCATCAGACAAAAGATATTTTAATTTGGAAAAATAGACCGAACATAAAACTATTATTTGAAGTCATCAAGGTAAGTAATAATCATGATACTGTGAAGATGTAATAGCTTTGGCTTGATATTAAATAGAGCATCGGAGGGTTATTCCTGTTGATCTCCACTCACTCTGCAATGATTATCTTCTCATTTTAACACATCTTCTCCTTCGTTACTATTCTTTGTTATTCCGCTATTAATCACATCTTCTCTATTTGAAAAGATGACAGAAGTTGAAAAGACACGTGAGAGATGGAGTAGTAAAACTGCCTTTTACTTTACTGCCGTTGGAGCAGCCGTAGGTAAGGCTCGTCACTGTAAAGCATGATTAACCAAATAGCATAATTGCTCACACTTCAGATCTCACATACAATAATCTTCGACCCTTTTCTCTATCAAAGGTTTCGGAAACGTATGGTAAGCGCAATAGAAATAACTAACAATGGATAGCATTATTTACTGTTACGCGTTCTAACATCACACCTTCGACAAACTTCTCATCATATACAGGCGTTTCCCTTCTTTGGCAGCAGATTATGGAGGAGGGGCTTTTTTTGTACCATGTAAGTTCACATAGAGGGTGTGTTTGCTGACGTGTTTTTAGAAAGCATCGTATCGTCGCATGCATCATATTGAGCTAACGTCATTCCTGTTGTTCATATCTATAGACTTGCTGGCACTTTTCGTCATTGGAATCCCTCTTTTGATCCTTGAGATCAGTTTGGGTCAATACTACCAGACAGGTGATGTCGGAGTATTTGGTTCCTTCCATCGTCGCTGGAGAGGTGTTGGTCTTAGTTCTGTTGCCTGTGCCTACATGGTCGTGACTTACTACTCGGTTCTGATTGCTTGGGTGATTCATGCTTTCTTCGACTCGTTCGGAGATGATGCGCCCTGGGCCAACGAAGACGTTACTGGCGCGGCCGCAATTACATACTTTTTGGAAGAAATCATCGGAACAAAGACGCTTAAAGACGATGGGCTCCCTACTCGTATGATCGGACCAAATGTGGGATTCTCGTTCTTGACTTGGTTCATCATCTGGGGCTGTCTTGCAGGAGGTACCAAATGGACCGGACGCATCACATACTTCACGATGGGTTTTCCTATCGTCTTGCTCTTCCTTTTTCTTGGAAGGGCCATCTCATTGGACGGTTCTGAAGACGGTATCAAGGAGTACATTGGAATTTGGGACATGAGTGTTCTTACGGATCGCCCAGATTGCTGGTCAACGGCCGTCTCGCAGATCTTCTTTTCGATTGGTGTTACGGTAAGTGTCAATATTGTCACAACGAGATGATTCACTCCTTAATACTGTAGTCTCACCACTCTTTAATAGTTCGGAATCATGACTGCCTTTGGTTCTTACAACGAGAGAAACGAACCCGCTGTCCTACATTCCTGTGTCATTGCCATAGCAAATTCTTCATTCTCCTTCATTACTGGATTTGCTGTATTTGCAGCCATGGGCCATCTCGCAAAACTTGAAGGCGTTCCTGTGAAGGATCTTGACTTTGCCGGATTCTCACTTGTCTTCGGAACGTGGCCCGTTGTATTTGGTACTCTTCCAGGAGGCATTCATATGGTTCGTCTCTTGTTCCTCGACTTGTTCCTTCTCGGAATCGACTCTGGCTTTGGACTTCTCGAAGGATGTCTCACTGCAGCTGCTGACACCGTTTACTTAAGCAAATACAGTAAGGCTCAGCTGGCTGGAATCATTTGTTTCACTGGCTTTGCATTTAGCCTTATCTACTGCACTGATGCAGGTCTCAATTTCTTGGACGCGGTTGATTTCTACATTAACTTTGTCCTTCTTCTCGTTGGTTTCTTCGAGACTTTTGCTGCTGGTTGGATCTATGGCCTGGAGGAACAGGTTCAGGAGTTCGGGGCAGGTGCCGTATACTCGTACTTTGCCGCAAATTTCGGATCTGTCCTTGTCGCTTGTGGACTCTGGTTTGGCGTTGCTGTTGATGTAAGTTGCATCACCTACTAGTGATCACATTTTTACGGTCTTGTTAAGCTTTTCATTCATTCACTCACCATTCACTTTGTTAACAGCAAGCTCTTTGGGCTGGATTCGTTGGTCTGATCCTTTGTTACGCAGCTGGCATTGGACTCACTGGATTCTTCCTCATTCAAAAGATGAATGAAGAGCCCGGTGAATGGACCTGGTTTAGCATTTTTTACAAACTTGGCTTTGGCAATATCATGGATTTACGTGACAAACTTTCTTCCCAAATTGGATATCTTCCAAAACTTTGGGCATTCCTAATGAAGCAAATTATTCCACACATTATCTTGATTCTTTTCATCAACCTAGCTCGATCTGAGTACGGTGATGAGGGAGCTGTTCCAGGCAAACCTCGCTTCGGAAACTACGGCGGTTACGCAAGTTGGCCATACCAAATTTTGGGTTACGGAGTCGTTATCTTCGCATTCTTCCTTTTCTTGCTTGGTTTGGTCGCTCCAAATGCCTACAATGGTCTAACTCTAATCGATGAGAAGACGATTATGGACGAACCCGACACCGTAAAGGGAAAGGATCTCTACGAGGATGACAATGGTATGAAAGAAGAGAAAGTTCTCGACGAATCTGCTGTTGAGGCCTAATTACGTACACGTGTCTATGTTTTCCAATTCCAAATCTATATATTTACTTTGGGTCGCAAAATTTCACTAGTTTTACTCAGTGAAGGTCAGTACATATCTACATATAAAGTTTCCTCGGTCTTCAATAATCTTAATTTGAGAATTATCTGTTATTATTTTCTTTATCTTGTAATCGTCATCTATTATCAGTGAAAGCATTCGCCTTTCTGATCCAACCTTAAATCAGATATGTACTGTATTACATACGAGCTAAAAGTCCATATTTCAAAATCTACGGTAAGGCGCTTGCACAACAACCAATTCTAACATTTAAAAAGGAAAACCGGAGATACAGAAATAGGGATATCAAGGACAATAATCTGGAGGCTCAAGAGGATGTCTTGTAACCCTGAAACGGGCACAGGAATATTTTGTAATGCAATCGAGTGAGTAGGTTGGATGGATGATGGATGATGGATGATGATTATCATCGTGAGGCCGCAACAACATAATCCACAACAAATTCGAACAGCAATGGTAACGATGATGAATCGACAATACAATACAATACCAAACACAAATATTAAATACAATAGGATTTGAGTAGCAGATTATCTAAGTGGATTTGAATCAATCGTTATAATAAGCAATTTTATCAATTCCAATACCAATGTTTGATGACACGAATGTCCATTGACATGATGTGTTTGTCATCGATCATTAATAATGAAGAATGAATCATCACTCCTCAAGCCTCAAGTGAACACAAATAAAAGTAGCGCATATCGTGCATCCTACTCATGGGCCAATGCTGAAAATCATGCTATTCAAATCTCTCGATACAGATGCATCAAAATCACCTTCATACAATCAGTTTACTAATGTCATTTTCTTTGTAGTCAACGCGTCACGCCATCCATCCTAGTATCCTTGTTAAAATTAATCAGTCTTGTCTCTCTGGCCAGTAGCAGTAGTAGTAGCAGTAGTAACAGTTGCAGAACCGCTTCTACCATCGCTATTCACTACCTTGTCATATTCGCTCATGAAGAAAGATATGGAAAGCAAAAGACATCCCGCAAGAAATGCCAATATAGCCATGTGTACTCTGGCAATACCGGCAATAAATGCAGTGGAGGTCAACAGGAATAAACACATGATGACACTGCGAATAAATGGAATAACGAGAATTCCTCCCCCTGGTTGGAGAATCTGCGCAACAAAGGACATGATGGAATTTTCAAAGGATAGGTAGGTCAGATATGCAGTTTCTCGTGTTTTGTACTTTTGTTTGTGTGTTACTATCTGTTGTGTTGTTGCGTTGTTGTTGCTGTTGTTGTGTGGTCATTTTTTGTTGGTTGGTTTTGTGTAACGCAAGCACCATTGGCTACACACATTATTTACAATACCTTTCATAGGTTATTTAAAAATAATCAATTGAAAAGACAGAAAGGTCAAATTTCACAGAATTTCAGAAGATACGAAGTTGTCAGCCAACTTCAAACAATAATTGAATCATTGAGGCTGCTCCGCACGTTGTTACCAAACACCAAAACCAAACTTTCGTCCCCAGCAAAAGAAAATAATTTTATCGATAAAGCAAATAAAATAATTTCCTTTCTACGGAGAGTGAAATATCTCAAGTTTGGTAAAATCAATCTCAAAGTTTGGTTAACCAAACTCGACCCCAAGTTTGGTCAAATGGTTTTTTACCAAACTTGCTTTTACCAAACTTGAAAATCGTGCGGTCCATCGCGCGGTAACCATCACCCCGCACATAAAACCCATTTGCATCCATGGATTTTATATCTCCTACTCCGCTATTTCTCTGCACTATCACTACAGAGCACACTTCCCACAACATCAAACACCATGCATTCATCTAATGGTGCATTGCAAGCACTGATATCAGGGAGTTAATCACCTGAATCAATATTATCAGGATGGAAGAGGCAGCGAGAGATTGACGAAGAAGAAGAAGACACTATGAATGCATTAATTACTCGTATCCGCCAGCAGGGTCGTCATAATCACCAGCGCAGCAAGTCACCTAGGTCCAAGAAGAGAAAATCTCCTAGCACTTCAGCTAAAATGTTTGTGATGGATGCAGAATCTGGCGAGCCAAGGCTTGGCACTCCAAAAGATTGCGTTTGGTGGCTCAATCACGTAACGCACCCCGAGCTAATGACAAAAAGGATGCATATGAAATTTAGACGCCGCTTCAGGATGCCTTTCAAGTTATGGCAGGAATTGGTAGAGATGATGAATCAACACATATTGTTCCAGCCATGGCGCCGCGGATCAAAAGATGCATTTGGTAAGGAAGGTTCTCCAATTGAGATACTCTCGCTTGGTGCATTACGATATCTTGGTCGCAAATGTACTTTTGACTGCTTGGAAGAAGCCACATTTATAAGTAAGAGAACGCACGAGCGATTCTTCAAGAAATTTATTGAGTTTGGCGAAACTCATTTGCATTCCAA
>Ga0306864_1000910_pt1 | contig 12750 bp, 8 predicted proteins | sample AntRauTorckE5430_FD_190448 | JGI IMG/M metagenome (GOLD analysis project Ga0306864, IMG submission 190448) | Saline lake microbial communities from Rauer Islands, Antarctica - Metagenome Torckler E5 #430 (v2) (version 2) | ecosystem: Environmental > Aquatic > Non-marine Saline and Alkaline >...
CCCTCTACTTCCAATGTATAGCTTATCAAAAGGAATTCAGAATGAAGTGGAAAACCAAATGAAGATGATTAAATGCATGCCGCCTATTCCTACATAGGTCTAGGAAACCAGAAGATTATCACCAACACAATAGATAGAGTGTTTAAAACACTGACATTGGACATTCCTTGAGTTGGAATGAGGCAACCAGAAGGCCTCTACCAACCCAACAGATAAAGTGCAGCAATGATGTATGCAGTTCTCAACGTGTATTATTGCTTTTACTTCCAATTCACAGTTGCATAAATTAATTGCTACAAAAACCTGAGATTATTGATGTCTACTGTTTCTTCTTCTGTGTCGCATATATGAACGAATAGCATCATTTTCAATTGTGCGACGTTGCGGCGTCGGCGATTCTGCTGCAACAGAAGGATGCGGTTGCGACCTTACCTGTCGAGGTGGGGACTGTTTTGGAGGCTTCGAAGTTCTCATATTGTCCATTTCATCCCAATCGTCATCACCTGAAGAACCTCCCCTGGATTCATAATTTCTCGGGCGTTCTTCACTTTGAAATGCATTGAATTCTGGGGATGCATTCTTAATGCGAGGTGTTGGTTCACTGCTTGGACTTGGACCAGGACTCGCTCGACTTGTTCTCTGTTTCAATTGCGCAACCTCGTTCATGGCAGTGCTTGCCAACTCCCTTACTTGACGAATTTCTTCATCTTTAATCCTTAATGCGTTCTTCAAATCTGACATTTCTGTGCTTGTTCGAGGAGAGGGCCGAGAAGAAGTCATATTTTGAGCTCTGACAAGTTCTTGTTCAAGACTCTTGATTCTGCTTATTGATTCGTCCTCAACAGATTCTAATACTGCACACACCTTTTCAAGATCATTTTCAACGACATTTAAATTCTTCTTGAGGTACTCGTTCTCTTCTTCCATTTGTCTGAATGCGCCATCAAGTCCATCTCGTTCGTTCACAAGATTCTTGCTCTCATCGGAAACTTTGCTGAATACATCCTTAACAGCTTTCAGTTCTTCACGCAATGATTTCTCTGTCGTTGCCCACTTCTTTTTGTCTCTCATGAATTGATGCTCCTTTGCCTTGCCAGATGAGTACGTCTTGACAGCTTCAGAAAGTTGCGATTGTGTTTCTTCCATCTCCTTAATGACTACATCTTTGTCATCAAGTTCGTTCTTCAGCATTTCCATATCCTTCAACAAGGATTCAATCTCACTGTCCGCATCGTCAACCTTGACGAGACAATCCTGTAGCTGCTCTCTTGCTTGCATCTCTTGAGTATTGGCCTCTTCTGCCTGCCTTCCGTACTCTTGAATTTCTCCTCGTGCCTTTTCATGGTACATCCTGACAACTTCCTCCATGGAATGAAGCTGCTCTTGCAACTCATTAGTCTCTTCCGTCTGTTCATCCAAAGTCTTGCGAAGATCCAAAACACTCTTCTCGTGTGCATGTTTCAACTCCTTCAAAGACTTCTTCTTCTTCTCTTCCATAACCAACACTTTGTCCTTCATTGAAATAACTTCATCTTCCAGCTCTTGACACTTTTCCTCCAACTCCTTCTTTTCCGTGTCAAATCTCTCTTCCACCTTCTCTAAATGAGCCTTGGAAGTTTCCAATTCCTCTCCTAAACTCTTAGCTAACTCGTTCTTCTCCTCCTCAAATTGCTCAAATTGCCCCCTCAGCTCCTGCCCGCCTTCCCTCTCCTGGTCCAATTCATTCTGAACTCCTTCCATTTCATCCTCAATCGCCTTCATAATGTGCACACCATCATTCAAATCTTTCATTCTCTCCTCCAAATTCCTCTCCAATTCCACAATTTTATTCTGTTGTTCCATCAACTTACCATCACTTTCCATCTTGACACACTGCAAATTAGTCTCAGCCCTCTCCCTTCCCAGAATCTCCTCCTGCAACAAATTCTTACTATCCAATAAATCTGATTTAAGCCTCAATGCTTTCTTATATGCATCTGAACTATTCATGGTTGGATTGCACGCTTGCAGGTTAGCTTGCAAATTAAGGTTATCCTCCTTTAGGTGTGAAATTGTCTGTGCGTAATGTGAATTTTCAGTTTCGAGTTGTTGCATCATTGCCTGATGTTCGGGTGAGATCACTGGTGTCTGATGAGTGTTGGGAGTGGCCTTGTCAAGATCGAGATCTTGGAAGAATTTCAAGTCCGAGATTTGTTTTTCTTGCGATTTGATTTCTTCGTGGAGGGCCGAGGTGGTGGCATCGATTCTATCCTGAATGATTTGTTCCAGGTGTGATCGGGTGAGGGAAATACTTTCTTCTGCAGCGACGCGTTTGGATGGTGTGGGTGGAGTTGACACCGGTGTACTGGGCGGAGGAGGTGCGTATTGTTGTTGTTGAAAATGCAGTGTATTGACACCTTTGTCGCTATCCGCACTACTGCGAATGTTATCATTCCCATTTTCATTACCGTTGGATGCGCGCGTCATATCTCCTTCGGTCATTTGTCCTCTCCTCTTGGCCCATTCCATCCTCTTTTGCTGCGCTTCAGCTCTATTTTGTTTCAAGTCATTGACGGACTGGGATAAATCATGATCTCCAAATGCACCATATACAGCAGCAGCGTTATGACTATTAATGTTGTTGTTACTGTTGATGTTGCTGTTGCTGCTACTGTTACTATTGTGATTGCTAAAAGTAGGAAATGATCCCGAACCAACGCTACTTCCAGAAGAACCAACATGGGCATGTGCAGCACGAAGAGTACTTGCTTTGGTAGCATGTGAGGCAGCTCGGGGCACACCAGCTGGTATTCTGGAGCGGCGGGAGGAATTCGAAGGCGTATCATTTGCTTTACTCCTTAGCTTGAATCTGTTGGAACCTCCTGCATCGCTATTAGCATGACTATTAGCATGACCATTACTTTTACCATGACCATTAGCATGACTACTATTGTTTATCGAGAAATTACCAGTGCGTTCACGAGATGCAGCACGGGCACGTGAGCTGGTACTGCGGGTGGAACCACGAGAGCTATTGGATCGTTTAGATGAAACAGATCCAGCATCGTCGTGGATGGCATTATGGCGAAGGTTAGAAAGAGGAGCTCGCATGATTCCATCCTGCTCTTGTAATGGTTGACGTTGACGTCTTATATTGCGCGTGTTCATTCGCAGTAATCTTGTGCAACAACTAGAGTATGACTATATGGATATATCACTATATGCGTTGTATGAATAGGCATATAATGTGATGGAAGTGGAAGTAGAAAGTAGAATTGAAATTGGTGCGCGTTGCCCAAATCTTTAGCGACAAAATCTGCTTCATTCTCATTCTTGTACGATAGACAAAATTTATTCCCACATGATTTGAACAGATTTGAACTTCTTGTGGTTATTAGAGAAGGACTCCGTAACCTATGGTAGAGATAGTCATACAGAAGCTAATAGACTAGTAGAATAGCTTCTCGTCGACAAACAAACTCACTGATAAAATACAATAATAAAATGACAGCATCCTGCACACTGCTGCACACTGCAAACAGCAAACAGGAAACATGCAGCATTAAAGATTCACAGACTGAACTACAATATAACCTTTGAATACAAAACAACAAAAAGATTCAAACGGATCATCCGGCATCGCATCAAATAGAATATTGAAAATAGAAAATGAAGGGGAGAATACGGAACATAATCACAATCACAAATCCAAGAAATGATGGAAGAGTCCTCAAGAAATGCTTCAGAAAATATCTCATCATTCCATGGCTCGTGATAAGTATGACTAATCTACCAATCATATTTGCAATTGATCCTGGTATCAGTAATAATGCAACCAATGATTCAATATCATTACAGCAAAGTCATGAACATGACAATACTCATGCTAATGCTAATGCTGATGCTAATGCTCAAATCATTACCGGTGATTCACCGGCAAACACTTCCACTGCCAAGAAATCTTCGCCATCTAGCGGACCAACTAGCCCATCCGCTCCGTCGAATAACAAGAAATACAGTGATTTCCTTAAATGGTGTCAGACAGCGCTTGGTATCCAGACCTTGGTCAGAATACAAGACTTTGACTACGTCGATCACTTGAAAGAATGGAAATACCAACAGCAAGAACATCCCCATTCTAGAATCAACGCGAAGGAAACGCAAACAAATGATAGTTTGCAAATGGTCAAAGTTCGGGGTCTCGCCGCAACTCGAAAGATTGACATTGGAGAAATTCTCATTTCCGTACCCTACCATGCACTCCTTACGCTCCATACCACCATTGACCATGATCCGGTCCTTTCTCAAATACTGGGTCCAGAGCAACGATTGAAATATGGATGGATGTTGCATCAAACGGTTAATTCCGTAAATGCAAATCAACAAACTAATAAAGAGATTAGCCAGAGCACGAGTTATTATGAAATTGTACTCTTGATCGTGGCTGTTCTATATCATGTCAGTCTGGGGAGGTTGAGTCCTCTCTGGTTTTACATTGAAACATTGACGGATGCGCCTGTGGATCAAATGCCATTTTTGTGGAGCGAAGAGAGGATGAGGAAAAAATTTGATATGAAGAATATGCATGTTGGTGGCAGATTTATCGAAGTTAAGAAGCTGGTCATGGACATCAAGATGGATGTGAGGGAAATGTATGATGGAATCATGGATATTTTAGTGAAGGAACACAAAGATATTTTTGCACCGGCTGTGGGAGAGCAGGGTGCTGTGAACGAGGTGGGTTGGGCATTTTCATATGAACGGTTCGAATGGGCGTTTGCAATGGTCAATTCCAGACATTGGCATTTACCCTTGCAAGATTTAGATGAGACCATTATGGAGTTGAGAAGGATGAGAGAGGATCCGGATCCAGCTGCTGTGATTGAGCACGGGGACGATATGAATACCATGCCGGCAAATCAACCTACGGATGAATATATTTCCTTGCAGGATGAAGCTTTGAAAATGGAAAGCATCGAAGAATATGTAACACCTACCCCGGCACTGTTGTCGGAGAAAGTTACTAAACATTCATTTATGGCTCCGTTGGCAGACATGCTAAATTTTGGGCCGCCCTGCGCACGGGGGCAATATAATACGGAGAAAAAAGCTTTTGAAGTGGTTGCGACATGTTCATTTCAGGCAGGCCAGGAGGTGACATTTTGGTATTCTGATGATTGTGAAGATGTCATGATTTCAAATTATGGCTTTACGCACCCTATGGTGACCCGATGCCCTACGATAGAGGATTGGCAATATCGCGCCAAGATGTGGAAGAATTATGCAGAGAATGTAGAAGAAACTCTCAGTGATGCGTATGAAGATTTGTATGATACACTTCAGGAGCTTAAAGGGTGCAATTGCGACGACGATAGGATTCGAGAACCAGCTCCAGCTGTCGTAAAAGCTGCAGATGATCATGCAGAGAAAATGAAGCATTTCAAGAAAAAGAAAGATCAGGTACGTGTAGGGGAAACGGAAAAAGAGAAGCAAAAAGAAAGTGACACTCAAGAGAAACAAGAATCAAGGCAAAACAACGAAGGGAACGGGCAAGGCGGGATCAGAAGAACTAAACGTAGTTCTGAGGAAGAGAGGGACGACGTTGGTTTATAAAGCCAATTTAAATGTTGCATGATAGACAGATCTTTAGAAATATAGATTGAAATGCTATAATCTAGTTTGTGGCTTCCTTTGTCTTCATAATAAGTCCGTCGGCAGAATTCTCTTTTAGAATAGAATCGAGAAGATAATGCGGAAACGGCTTGGATATCAATCGCCCTTTTCTATTTTCACGAAGAGCAATATGTTTCTCTACCTCAATTTCTACCTGTTGTCTATAGTTATCGGCACTTTCCCGTTTCATAGCTCTTGATTCTCCACAGTAAACAATCGTGAATACGGCCATGGCAGTCTCATAGCCAGTATCATCTTTTTGCAGAATGCTACGCACCGGGACCTGCACGCGAATACCGTCAGGGATAACACTCTGAACTATTTGTTGCACTGCATCACCACTAATTATGTCGTCTATCGAATACGTTTGTTCACGTGTATGTAATTCATCGTTGGCCTCCTCGTCACCTGGTAGAAGGATATGCAGTTCATGCCGGCAGCAGAGTTGATTCCTTTCTGGAATGCTTGTCTTACCAGCCTTCCTAAAGATGAACATTTTGGGCTCACTCCCAATCTTAAATCCTCGATCAACTCCTCTATGCGATGATAGGTTGTATAATGCTTCAAAGGGTTTCACTTCGGACAGCAATAGTCCATGTCCTGCAGCAAAGAAGGATGGTGTCCAAGTATCTCTATACTCTGAAAGTGATTCTGCAGAGTATCCTCCTTGACCTTGGACCAATGCCATGTGTATCTCTCCATAATCAGAAATCGCTTCACTGGCACTTTTTAGAAATGCGTCTATTAATTGCCGATTGTATCTATGGTTCGCTTTCCCTCTCCAATGTGGAAAATTAAATTGAATTCTATCAAATGATTGGTTTGGAAAATGTTCCTTCAGCTTCGTCGCATCTATGCCGTATTGGGCCTTATGATTGGAACAAGACTCTATGTTTTCTTCATTTTCAGATGACCTCTGATAGATTTTTTGGTGTGTTTCCCTATCCTCTAGCACTGTTGCAGTCAAATTTATATCTGCGTCTTGCAATGATGGAGCAATTGCCGCACAGAACGAAAGATCTCCATCTCCACAAACTAGCAGACTGCAAATATTTGATTCTGAGTTCACTGGTTTCCAACTAGAATGTGTATCATATCCCACGTTTTTTGCTGCTGAATTGAGACATAATGAATATCTTGAAATTACGTTTGAGCTAGTATGGAATCTCCTTGTCTGCACTGAAAGAATGGACGTGGATGGACAAGGTAGCAGAAAGGCACAACACTGGCTTTCGAACGCAACCTGTAATATGATCAGAATCGCTAACAACGCTGAAAACATGTTGCAAAATACCAGCATTACGGTGAGCGGTGGGGTACTACTGGTTAGTATACGTACTAATGTCGGTTGCTTGGTTGGTGAGTTAAGGTTGGGTGATTGATGATTGATGATGGATGGTGGATGGTGGTAAGAAATTAAAGCTTTAAGTATGTTTTGCGCGAACAATTTTAAGCCGATGAAATGCTTCTTTCCTCTTCCAGCAAACAAGAAGCCCAAAAACTAAAAAGAGCCAAAAAGCCAGGAAGCAAGAGCCAACAGCCATCAGAAGCCACTGCGACATACTCACTACGCGTTACAACTACTGTACATACTATATAGATCCATATTGCTGTTTTACTGTTCTATAGCAGCTCTTGAGAGAATTAAATTAAAATAACACAGTGAAATCAGTGCTGAAAGTAGAACGTCATTATGAGTGACAAAATCGAAAAACTGGACAAAGCTACAAATGAAGCAAAGAAACTAATGGATGGAGCTAAGACAGCATTTGATGACTCACTAGTACGTCTCAATGCAGCTAAAGAAGCCCTTCGTGAAATGGATGAAGAAGATCAGAAGAGGATTCAGATCAATGACACAAAACTCCCAGACCTAATTGACTTGCATTCTAGGGCTACCGAGGAATATAGTGAAGCAAAAAGTAGATATGAAACGAATGTAAAGTATCTAGATTTGTTAAAGGCTAAGCTGGGACAAACTTAAATATATTGTAGAAAACACAATTTGAACGGCTACTTCTCTTAGTTCGTTTTGTCATTTCATGGGCAGATAGACCGCTATTGATCTTGAAAGGGAAGGCAATTAAGAAGTATTTCGTATCACACATGAAATCTCGATTGAACAGAGTCTCATATTTTTAATTAATTTAGATCTTTACAACAACCTTTCCGATAGTTTTTCCACTTAGCATATGTTCGATAGCATCACTAACTGATTCAAGACCTTCAAACTCAAATGATTTATCTACAATAGACTGCAATTTGCCTTCAGCAAAAAGGTCAAGGACGCGGTCTTTCTTCTCCGCCACAGCACCATAATCTTTTGGCCAAGCATTACCGTAAATTGTCTGCTGCCCGCGCTGAATTGTTTGCGATTTCCAAAAGAGTTCAGCCGCATTGACCTCATTTTTAGAGCTTTGTGCTGCTGCCTCTGGATTATGAGGATACTCCGATATATAGCCAACCTGAAGGAGTCGACCTGCAGGTCCAAGATTTTGAAGGGCTGTTTGTAGCATTTCCCCTCCAACACCTTCAAGCACTGCATCAAGGCCATTCGGCGCAAACTTTTTCAACTCAGCATTCATATCTTGAGTTTTGTAATTTATCACATGATCGCAACCAAGCTTTTTTAAAACTGCAGCTTTCTCGTCAGAACCGCATGTACCACATACTTCACAACCTGCTAGCTTCGCAAACTGCACCGCAAAATGCCCCGCTCCTCCGGCTGCAGCTGTAATGAGGACCCTTTCTCCCTTTTTTAATTTTCCTGTGCTTTCTAGCATTGCACAAGCAGTCAGACCGCTGATTCGTAATCCGACATACTCAGGTGATGGCTCAGGAATGTTCCATAATGTGCTTGCTTTACTCTTGGTATACTCTGCAAACGCAGAACCAACGAAACAAACTGCATCTCCTACCTTGACATTTGTGACATCAGAACCAACAGCAGCGATAACACCAACTCCCTCTGCACCAAGACCAAAGTCAGTGGTTTCTGCGTTTCCTGTGAAAGCATGTTCTCCCCTAGCTCGAAATGTTTCACAGCCACCGTTAACCCCTGCATACACGACTTTAATGAGTGCCTCGTCATTACCTATATTTGGGGTAGGAAGATCCTTAATGGTAGCGACTTCGGAGAAACTGTTACCAACAGATTGTGCCACAAGTGCACGATAAGATGTTGGGATTGTGTTGAATTTCTGCGTATCAACACTTCCCTGGACTGTGGCAAGGCCATGAGCAGTTAATCTGCTTGTGAGGAAGCATAGAGTGAATAATTTTAGCGCCATGGGGTTCTAGGTTTGATGTAGTCTTTAATAACTTTATTTGTTTTTGTGTCCATATTATGAATTCATTGCACTGACTATTTAGAGTCGTCCGGAGGAGTCCGGAGTCCGGAGCTGTCCGCTGTCCGGAGTCAGATTTATTTTAAAGAAGGCCCGTGAGCCAGCGTGGGCAAAGCCCCCGCGCCAACTTTAGAAGAGCTTTTGTTGTGTCACTTCTGGTCACTTCAATCTTTTATTATGGCCTTTATTATTCTATCCAATTCACAATTCAGAAAATAGAGAAACTGCTTGGCATCCCCTGCGCCTGTGGCCTGCCTCTCTAGCTGTGGCAGCAACAGTATTTCAGTTTGGAACTTGTCCGAAAAGTATCCCGAAACAATGAATGTTCAAGAGTGGATAATTGAATATATTTGTCAGCATGATTTCCTCCCTACAAAGGACTATCACTACTGTAGAAGGAAGAGGTCTGTCTCTATCTTAGTTATTAATTTAATCTCTATGAATCCTTTTATAGAGGAACCTTAACGGAAATTTCCAAAAGATGTAAATTGTTGCTGAGTATTCGCAGTACCTCCCATTGCATTCTCGTTATTGCCATTTCGAGAACCCATGCCCATTCCATTTTGGTTACTGTTCATTGAAGTACCATTCATATTGTTATATTGATGACTCATTCCGTTGCCTCCCATAGTATTCAAATTACTAGGTGCGCCGCCCATGGGTTGCTGCTGCTGCTGCTGCTGCATCATATTGTTGTTCATTCCTGAGTTAACGTTGCTGCCCATCATATTATGCTGCATATTATTAGACTGCTGCTGCTGCTGCTGGTGGTGCATGCCCCGAGACATCTGTCCTCCACTACCACCCATCATATTATTCTGCACACTATTTGATTGCTGCATACCTCCAAACGTATTTTGCTGATTGGACATGTTTCGGTTCTGATGGTTCATGGTATTCGTTCCATTATTTCCTCCAAATTGACCCATTTGCGATCCTGATCCCATATTATTCATCATTTGGTTTCCTCCGTTACCGCTCATCGTAGACTGTCCTTGCTGCATATTATTGCCTCCCATTTGGCCGTTATTAGAATTACTATTAAAGTTACTAAAATTTCCGAACTGCTGCTGAGGCGGGGAGGGGGTATGGAACATGGCAAGAATATCATCCGAGGTCATTTTCTTGGAAATGTTCTGCGTCTGTGGCGCAAGGTTGTTGGAATGAACGGGTACAGTCTGACTCCTTGCTATTCCTCCTCCATTAAAAGATGCATTATTATTTGTTCCCCCGCCCATGCCCATATTCATATTCTTAAACATATCAATGGTAGGACTTGGTGCTGCACTTGGTGGATTTGGCAAAGAACCAGAATCAGATATTGGAGCGTTGAAATCGAGCAGGTCCTCCACAGTCGCAGGAGGAGCTGCCGCAGGAACAGGCATTGACCTACTATTTGGAATAGAAGGTGCACCTGGACGAGAACTAGCTTTCCGCGCTTGTGCTCTCAGTCTTGCCGCTTCCGATGGTACACGTCTATTTGTGGCAGCAGGTGCTGGTGTGGAAGCTGAGGATGCTTGTGCAGGTGCGGAGCTAGTATAATTTTGTAGCACAGAGGGATCATAGTACTTGCGACGTTCGTATTTATCACGAATGAAGCGCTCTCTAACAGGACCGCTTGCTCCAGCTGTTGGCTTTGCTGCTCGGTTCTGGAGTGTTGCTTCAAAAATGGCATTAACCTTTGCATTTCCTCCGTTTTCCATTGCACGAACTTCCTTCTCTTTCCCTGTTTGATTTTTGAGCGAAGGCCATGATTAGGAATGGAATTATTGGAAATAAGGTCTACTTATACTGATGGGTCCATCCGAGAAAGCTGCAGTCATTGGTTGTAATTACAAGAACGACTAAATCCTCATGTGCAAGCAGTTATATCATACCGCCAATAATGGATAGACTTACATGAATCGAGGGTGATACTCCTGACGAAACTGATATGAACACCCAATCTTCTGTGACTTCCTGAGCACTCCAAGCAACACAGTGCTCCCATGGCCAGTGAACCAGGTGGACTTCCAGGTGGTGGAACAATAAGAGATGCCCATCTTGGCTGCCGCTCAGGACAATCACTACAGATGTGATTTTCCGTTTTGATCATGAGAGCCTTCAACCTCTTCTTGAACTCAGCTTGACTCATCCTGGATAAAATTCACTCAATGGTATCGATGCCGGCTGATGACCTTGGTGTGACTACTATGCAATAGCTTTGCGTTTTGAGTGAAACTTTGCTCAGCCCAGTGTTGTTTGGTGTGTTTTGGGTTTTGGGTGTTGCGTCTTTTAAGTTTTTTCCAACGGTCCTTCTTGAGTCTTGGACACAAGTCGCGGAAAAATGAGATAATTTTAACCTCAAGATTTTTCATGTAACGAAGACGACGATGAACGATGATGATCAGTTTGGAGTTCCCGCTGTTCGACCGAGAGGCAAGGCATGACGAATTGTTGTACTGGTAGTTTCGTGTCTGTTGTCTTTTGAACACACAACAGTAGTTGTGGGTTGTGGAGTCATAAAATAATGTCAAGAAGTGTCAAGCATAAAAGTTAACAGCTAACAGTGAAGAGTGTTCGTCACGAGAATTCAATTGTAATAAATAACATGAATCTCCTCCTCCTCGGCATCCTCGCCGTCCTCATCAGCTTCTCTTGTGCATTCAATATTCAAAGATCAGCAGCTATCCATCGCACTAACAGGAGTTTTGGGACCTCAAGAAACATTCCACAACGAGTTAGAAGCTGCTACGTAGGTCTTGCAGCAGCACCCACATATACGCTACCGTCACAACAAGAATCAGAAGAACTAGGCATCCGCGACTGGCCACAGCAAACAAAATCCTCTTCGTGGACGGATGAGGCTGAAGAGGGGCAGACTCTTGTACGTTATATTCTCCAGGGTAGTGGAACACTTGATGTAGACGGAGGAAGGTCATCCAAGAATTTCAAAACAGGGATGCTGGTGGAGGTCAAAGGGCCAGTGAAACTGGATTGGAAAAAGGATGAGGGAGAAGATGTGATTATTTTGACGCCCGGCTTTGAAAAGGGGGGTTTATTTGCAGGCGCCTTGATAGGTTTCGTTGCTATGGTGGGAGCATTGATTGCTTTGAGCTAGTAGCTAGCTAGCAACATGAAACATTAAACAAAAGGTAGTACGACAAATTAAATTAGTTGTTGGAGGATATTGCAAATGAATGTCAAATTCAATGTTTATTTGTTCTTCAGAACAAAATGCATTAACAGCACTATTGCGACGAGACACGCATTTCACTGAAAACCATCCACGACCTTTATTTGAAGAGACAGCAGATCTCAAACATTTAATTTCTTCTGCACTAAATTCCAACACAAAACGCTGCATGAATATTTGCTTGAAATGTTTCAGGTCGAATGCAAAACATATAACATTAATAAGTTCAAAAGCTGCGACAGAACGCGTTGTTTCGACCAAAACAATTTTGTGAAAACTATCCATCATTTTCACTTGTTCAAACAGTCTTCAATGCCTTTGCTATGTTTATTTATCAATCAATCGTTACATTGGACTAATTACCACGATATCTAATGAGTTATCCTTATTGCGATGTATTTGTTCATTTATTTACTTTTAATACAGATTGTTCTATTTTGAATTCACTTTACATGTTGCGCTTGCAGAACGAAGAGAGTTCTTCGTGATTTCTAAACGAGAAACCCTAGATCTCCTCCATTCTTCTTGGCAAGTTTGACAAGATTTGTTCGGAGAGTCTTTGGGAATTCCTGTTTG
>Ga0306864_1000911_pt1 | contig 12740 bp, 8 predicted proteins | sample AntRauTorckE5430_FD_190448 | JGI IMG/M metagenome (GOLD analysis project Ga0306864, IMG submission 190448) | Saline lake microbial communities from Rauer Islands, Antarctica - Metagenome Torckler E5 #430 (v2) (version 2) | ecosystem: Environmental > Aquatic > Non-marine Saline and Alkaline >...
GAGCGCGCTACTCGGAATCTTGTATTGTAAATCGATATAAATGATAGGAGAAGAAATCAACGAATTTAGCTGTGCTATGTTGGCCACGAGGATGAGGAGGATGCTGGGTTGCGTGTTGTTTGTTTGTGTGTTCTGTTAGGTTCTGTCTGTGCAGGTTTGTGGTGGTGAGTTGCGGTGATCTGTGATCTGTTGTGTCGATGGAGGACAACAGTACCTAGTAGTAGTGCTGGTCAAATGCCAGAGCCCGGGGGTAACGGTCATAATCGTTATCCCGCTCAGACTAGGGGTTAGCGTGGCTAACCCTTGAATAACGGTTGTACGAAGTGTACGTATGTAGTGCATATCCAATTTCCAGCGACAGTCGACAGTGGTCACAACAACATCGTCTTCCATGCACTATTCACTATTCACTATTCCATTAGTTGGCACTAAAAATCAAACTTTTAATCGAAGCAGGCCATCCATCTGTTACCTACTACCAGATAGGCATGAAATCAAAAGTATTCCGTCCACATCTCGACGATGTCGAACGACTAAGCTATGGTAAAGGAGCCAAAAAGCAAAGAGGAACGGGAAGTAAATATGTCTGTCATCGACTCAACCGCGATGAACGAAAAATATACGACCTCGCAAAGAAGGCTTCGCCATCCTTTCTGACAGTCCGAGGAACAGGTTATCGCAAAGAGAGGAAGGGCAGTCCATTGTGCAATATATTCCGTCAACGTTGTGATGCGTTGGAAGAACTTTGTGTTGTGATTGAGAAGCGGTCGGACCAGGATTCCTTGGTGATTGATTTTTCAACATTGCGTGTCAGGGATGATCAGATATTTGTATCATCGATTTTGGAGAATGTATTGAAAGCAAAGTATCGAGATTTGTATGACTTGGTGGTTCGGAAATGTGAAGAAGAACAAGACCTCGACCTTGGTGGTAGTGGTGATATTTCTTCGGCCATTTTTCGAACTCCGATTCATTGGGAAATAGTCAAAACCCAACCAATCTGGGCTGTCGATGAGAGACTTATCACTATACCTTGTGATAGAGATGTCGCAAAATCCCTCGCAGTGGATGTACTGAAGGAGAGTTCTAACTTTATGTTCGATGATACGCGTATTGACACTGTTGACAATAACAATGAAGAGATGATAGAAAAAACAACAACAGTACAGAGCCAGGATGAAGACGTCGTGATAACTAGATCTGCAGCTAAGGATGACAACGATGATGATGATAGTATTGATTGGAACGACATTTAGAAAAGTGATCCATTGTATAACAATTGAATCAAGCATCTATCTATTGCAACTAGAACTGTCATGAGGTAAAGCACTATTATTGAATCGCAATTTACAATCTATTGGAGATCTAGATAAGCTTTAAATCCTTTTATGGATAAATCATTAAAGAAGCAGTTTGCTTCAATCCTTTGCATTCCGATTCCGACTACTGATAAAGGCTTCTGTTCCTGCAGAGTTGTGGAAAAGCATGTCGGAAGACAAGACAATCAAGAGTTTGCAACAAAGGTACAACAGTACACACCCTTCTTGCGTAAACCACTGAAAGGATCGTCGAGCATTGAAATCACGAATCTATGAAGGGCACTGTTATTGTAATGAATTCAAAACAGTCTCTGGGAAGAGATAGTGATTAAGTGCACTGTCATGACCTAAACCAGTAAGCCTTGTGAAGCTATACATTCTTTGGCTGTAGCACCAGCTGCTGCAGTATGGGCGCTAACTGTATTATGCCTACTTTTAAGATGTGCGAGACCTTTTATTTTGATTCCAAGAAGACGACGATTTCCCGCCCCTAGCCACTCCTCTTCGTTCCCACTTTTCAATTGTTGCAGACTCTGCAGGCATCTCAGCTGCTGCATCCCGAAAGGCAGCACAAAATGTCGACTCCAATTTATCAGCGCTCACTGGCCATTTTTTTGCACCGCCATCATTCTGCAAAAGGATGACGGCAGTGTCCCACGATGAAGGTCGTAGGTCTGCTGATCCACTTCTGGAGGGACGATTATGTTGTGCACCATCATAGTATGCATGATCTGAGGCTAGAACGCGAGCCTTTGCTCTGACGAACTTGGAATCTTCCATTTGTTCACAAAATTGTATTCCAGCCCCCCAAGCAGGGACAATCACCAAAAATGACAAAGCTTTTGCCTTTGGATTGCTCAATATTCTATCAATTTTATCTCCCATGGCAAACATAATGGCCGGTACGAACGGAGGATTCGATTCGAAACTCCCTTTTATCGGAAAGAACGCATTGTCAAAAAATGACCCCAAGGACCCAAATCTTGCCTCCACATCTGGAAATGCAGAACAAAAACGTCTATAGCGACAATTCAAGGGAGAGGCAAAGCACTCAATGGTTGTTCCAAGGCCACATTGATCTGCGGCTGCATCGAACGCACCTCCAGGGACAGCACACTGGTACCCCGCCCCTTTCAAGCCGTCATACCTTGCAAGACAGCAATACAGCGATCTTAGAAATAAAACCTTATCTGGTAGCTGTTCGAGTTGTACTATGCCATCTTGCTTATCATCATGTTCATATTTACATTCATATTCCTGTTCTTTTCGCAAATCATCATGGCCGTTCTTCTTCTTCTCTCTCTTGTCCTCCTCCATCTGCCGAAATCTCCACAAACTCACCATTTTCTTCAAATGCACAGCAGACACTGTCAAATACGGTTTCTTGAGAGTTCCGTCACTATTAATGATTGCCACATCATACATGCCAGGCCTCCTCGAGCCGCTAATATTAACATCTGATGCATAACCTGCAACCCTTTCCCCATTCTTTGCACATGCTTCCAATGTCTCTGTAGCTTTTCGCAATGTTTTCAGTGACGATTCCAAATCGAATCCTTGCGTACCCTTGACAGTTGTATTCTGCGCACCTGATTCAATGTTGATGTCCTCACTTGCACCTGTGGGTGGCAGATCAGGATGGGATTGCTGCATTTTGTAATCTATAGATTTCTGCACAAGTTTTGCCGCAAGTTTGACAGAAATAATAGATTCTTTGATGCAATCACCAGCAATCTTCAAAGCATCCAAGGAAGTGTTATCGGAATCTCCCTTGGAAGCAGTATTAGTAACATCAGCATTATCGAAAGCAACACGCTCGGCAGCAACCTTCCCTTCGTTTGCCATGATTTCAGCAATGGAGTGTGCAACAGAATGAGGGAAATTTCTTGACAGATCTTTGACGAGTCCCTCATCAACGACTCCATCTGATGGAATGACTGGATCAGAAGCATCAACGACAGTCATGCTGCCATCTGCGGTACTAGTACTAGTACTAGTAATTGTCTCAGTATGAATATTTACTTCATCACGACGAAGGGCGGCACGAGACAACCAACGTTCGAATGCTAATACAGGTGGTTTTCCATGAAATTTGTTTTGGCGTTGAGGACGACGTGAAGCAGAAGTAGCAGAATCATTCAAGGCAACAATTTCATCAGCATGTTTGGAGCAGAGACTTGTCATACGATGCCGAAGTCTTTTGAGTGCTGCCATGCGTGCTGCATCACGCAAGGGCATGGGCATTGGAATAGGCTGCATTTCTGCACCATTTTTGGAATGATTGCGAAAAGTAGGGACTTTTGCTTCTGGGTTCCAAAGCGGCATGCTGATGCTGGTGGTAGGTGCTGATTGATAGATTCTATTATGACTGTCTGCTATTTATAATTGGTAAAAAATGGCGATGGACGCTGCAAGATGCGCTGGATTGTATCAAGGAAGAACACAACTACGATGTTATGAATGATGAATGATGAATGACGAATGATGAATATTCTCAGACATGAAACATGAATGATGAAAGATGAAACATGAAACTGCTTCGAATAATATTGGTGGTATGGTAACGATCGAAGCAAGACCGTTTATCTGGAAGCTTTGTATTCCGTTATTTGGGGGTTTTGCAAGTCGAAAATAGATGACCATTTTTAAAAGATTTGGCGGTTCTTTCACTGAATTTGAAATTCCCGCCAACAAACAGTTTGAAGTTTCCTAAATCTATTTTTGCACAAATGCAACTACAAATAATACCAATTACAAGAAGTACCAACTGCAACTACAAGCTACAAGAAGTACCAACTGCAAATAGTACGTATTAATTAGTACAAAAGTTGTACCAGGAGTTCAAACACTATATTCAGTTCGAGTAGAACCATCATGAATAACAAGGAAGGCAGAGGAGGGGCAGCGTTTGCCTCCTTCAACTTCCATAGCTTGGACACGAATACGACTAGTACTAGTACTGCTAGTAGTAGTACTAGTACTAACGCTAGTGCTACTACTAGTACTAATGCTAGTTCATCCGTATCCGTGATTGCATCATCCAATAATGAGCTAACGACTTCGATCGTTCGTCCAGTTGCCGTGGGAAGTCAGCATCGTCGATCCATTTCTCTTCCTTTCATGAGGACCTCGACGGGGAGGTCTCGTCATGCAATGCCGCTGACATCAAAGACTGGTGACGACTTGAATATTCCTGCTCGTAATATTATTAGTATCAGCAATAGCAGTAATTGTGCTGCTTCTACTACTGCTAGGAATAATACTGCTATTGATGACCAAGATCATCATCATCAGAGTATCCATAGTACCAACAACAACTTTGCGAAACCAGCACCTGCGTTTACAAACTTGGCATTTCATTCTGGGGCACATTCCGGATTCTCATCTATTCATAACGGCATCAATAACGATCATGTCAATGGCAACGCCAATGCGACTGCTCTCAATATTCATGATCATCATGATGGTCGTCGCTCACAGGATGATGCCAAAGATAAAACCTCTCCTTTTAAGCATTTCTCCATACACTCTCAATCAGATGATGACGAACTAGACTTTCTCTATTCCAACCGAAATCGTAACACACAACTCTCACAGCAGCAACACCATCAACATCAACATCACCAACAGCAGGGACAACACTCTTCCAAGCACAGTAGCAATAATCCATCCTCACGGATATCCATCTCACCATTTGAACCGCTCACCAAAGATAGAAAATATACCTACACAAGTAGTGTTGTGAACGGTAATGGTAGTGGTAACAGAAATGTCAGTCAAAGTAACAACAACTGCGTCGCTATTGGTGGAAAGATTTCGCCATTGCCAAGAGACGAATACGAGGCATGGTCTAGAAGAAGGGAGACGCAATTGCAGATTCATTTGAATTCACAATCACAGTCTTTTTCCGCCTTTCGACCCGTGGCCGTTTCTCCTCTTGACAGGAATGGTGTGGTAATGGCAGATGATGCGCTGCAAATCAAAACCAATGCAGAAGACAATGGTCATCCATGTCGTGAAGGTGACGGTGTTACCATTGCTATTGAAAACGATTTGATCCAGGAAAATCATTTGCTCAAAGTTAGAGTCACTCAACTCGAACAAATGCTCAAGGACAAAAATGCACGAGATCATCTCCATCCAGTCACCGGATCAAGTTCTTCGTTCAAAATAGTGAAGGATCTGTGTGCAGTGCCAATGTCAATGTCAATGATGAAGAATCAAAATGGTTGCCACAGCGACAATTTAGGTTCCAAACATAGCATCAATGTCCAACTTGAAACTGGAATTCAACCCGCATTCGTGTCATCTGGGACTGCATCTACATCTGCTCTGGAGGAGTCCGCACTCATACCGTATTCATTTCGTAGATTCTCGAATGACATGATTGATTCCAGTGAGGATATCAATAATACGGATAGTGGACCGAGAAAGAGGTCGAGGTTGGAGTTCGAATTATAAATGCAGTGTCAGTTTCAAGCACGATGTGAATGTTAATGTGAATGTGAATGTTTCTTGTCAAGAATTGTGCAAGAATATATCGAATAGACGAGTATCGATACAATACAGTGTTGTGTAGTTTAGGTAATGACCAGCTTGACTCGTTTCCATATGATTCACTGTGGAAATTTGCAACTAAAATAAGAGAAAGACTACACTAGTATTCCAATCGCACAATTAGATGTAATTCGCTTGTTGGCACATTGAACATTTGGATTGGACTAGCATCAGCTAGCCCCTCGTCTGCTCCTTGTAATATTCATATTATTGTACTTCAGGTTCGGAAAGATCTTGCGACTTCCAAAGAACCCAGGAGGAGAAAAGCGTATTTTACGACCAAAATAAATGTGTAGTTGGAGGCAGTAAAAAACAATCAACTATTCTGGCAGCCTTTCAGATGGTTGTGAGGGGAGGAACTTTGATGCCATTGCGGGAGATATTTGTTGTATTTACTATTGTGCAGAAGCATTTGTTCATCAGCGCATTAAATCAATGCGCAATTGCAGGATTGTTAGAGTACCTCTTGGCAGCTCATGTGTGCTGGACATACATGTATTACCAGGTAGAGTTCAAATAGGTTCAAATAGCTCATGACAATATCAATTTAGAAACGTGGCGTGTAAATTGTAACTAATATAATAACACTATTTTCTTAGAAACAGCCTAACTATTATGTTGGTTTCTTAAACTACTGTTTGTTGTGCAACAAGCAACAACACGAAACACGAGACGTTGTACCTACTTGCTACTTGCTTGTATTATATCTTTTGTAGCTTTCTGCTATTGTATCGTCACATCAATCAAAAAGTAGCAATCAGTATGGGTTTATCAGTAGACGCCAGCAACGCCTGCATTCCTCCGAGTTCATCTTTGACTGATCAGACTCCTCCTCTTCCGAAGACAGTTGAAAGGGGAGTCCCTCTATCTCTTCACGGTAACCCAGGCCGGTTAAACTCTTCATCTCCATTGCTTCTCTATCCATCCAAACACTCCGTAGTCATTCTGAATATTGAAACTGGGAAGTCATTTGTCTACCGAGGCCACACTGCTAACGTTACTGTCGCAAAGTTCAGCCCATCTGGCGCATACGTCGCATCCGCAGACGTTAGAGGAAAGCTCAGAGTCTGGAGCTATGACAACGAAGAGCACCTTTGCAAACTAGATATAATTGCACTCTCGGGACCAATCAGAGACATTGCATGGGATTTCGAATCCAAGCGAATCGCTCTTGTAGGTGAAGGAAGTCAATCCGATCCAAATAGCGTATGCACACGAGTCATCCAATGGGATACCGGTGTCAAACTCGGTGACATTGGACAACATTCTAGAAATAAGGCCAGCTCCTGTGCCGTCAAGCCAAATCGTCCCATGAGAATTGTCACGGGTGGAAGTGAGGATTTCAAATGCTGCTTTAATAAGGGTCCTCCATTTAAAAAAATTAGTCCTGCAGAGAACAAGAACATCCCTAAGGAAAATGCTCACCAGAGGGGAAGCATCCATTGTGTCAGATACAATCATGATGGAACCATGGTGGCTTCAGTAGGGACAGACAAAAGCATTGCTTTTTATGACGGTAGGACTTTGGAACTTTTGACCAAAATGGACAATGTACACAGTGCCAGTATATACTCTTGTTCTTTCAACCATGATGGAACGCAGCTGTTGACTTGCTCTGCCGATGGCACTGCCAACATGATTCAAATCAAACGATCATCGGAATCATCGTTTGAAATTACTAAAACATGGAATATAGCAGAATTTCAATCTTGTGGAAATGATACTGGCAAGAAAGTACCATTGGGAGGAATGGTCATGGGATGTGCCTTTGTTCACTGCGGCGATGCTACTATCCCAGTGGCAGTGACATACAATGGATGCATTTGCATCCTATCCAAAGATGACAACACCATTGAATCTACAAAGACCGGTCATCAGGCTCCCATCAGTGCGCTCGCAATCAATCATTCTCTAAATACCATGTATACTTGCGATTCAGATGGTGTCATTGTTCAATGGGATACATCATCTTCCAAAATATCTGCCTTGACTAATATTCAGCATTATGCTTCGGTAGAAGAAGGGTTTGACACAACTATTATGAACAAGGTACATCCAGGTGCCATCACAGGATTAGTGTGCACTGAATCATCGCTCCTTTCCATCGGATGGGACGATAATGTGAGAATCACTTCCAAAAACACTGCAATGGATAAAATCAAACTTGCTGCACAGCCCAATGCAATTGCAAATGGAACAAATCTATCTGCTATCATGACTGTCAATGGCATTCAACTCATGAAGAACAATCAACTCGTATCTGATCTCATTGCTTTGCCTTATGACGCATCTTCCATATGTCTGTCTGCCAATGATTCGGCTCTCTATATTGGCGGACGTGATCACATAATTCATATTTACGAGGTAATCAACGATAATGATGATTATAAAGTGGAGGAAATTCATCAATTGGCAGGGACACATTTGCTACCAATCTACTCCCTTGCAATCTCCAATGACGGAACGAAATTGGCATCTGCAGATATACGCGATATCTGTGTTTGGAACTTAGATGAAGGCTCTTCCTATTCTCTCATAATTGGTAGATCAAGATGGTGCTTTCATCAACAAAGAATCAATGCTCTCGCTTGGTCGAATGATGATAGTGTTTTGGCCAGTGGATCGAATGATGATTCGATATACTTTTGGAGTCTCAAGAAGAAAACGACCAGGGTGCATTATCCTCATTCTCATCGTGGTGGGGTGACTGCCATGGAATTTTTAAAGAATGTGAATGGAATGGTATTAGTTTCAGTGGGGAATGATGCGTGTGTGAACCTGTGGGATGTAACTGATTATGTGTTGAAAAAGTTTGGTTAAAAGTATCGGGTGGGTACTGTATCGGGTGGGTACTTGGTGTTGAGAATGCTTGTAACATTGAATATGGGATTATGCTATGGGAAAGGGTACCCAATGGATAAGGTTGGATGTGTAGTGCCTTACATGGTGTATCTAAAATCGGCGAAATTATACGTTATCCATGTTGTACTGCTATTTAGAATTGTGATTATGCTGTCATTACGATTTAGATACTGTACACTGTCATTATTTATCTCACGATGCACGTTTGAAATGCTCATACCGTGAGCCTATAAGTGATGCATAGTTCTAGAGGTGAAGCAACCCCCGCTTTGAGAGATCGTATTGAATGCTTAATAAGTAATAGTATTGAAGGACAATAATGTGAGACGAAGATTCATTAGATTCACTTGAAGATTCAAGATTCATCAACAAAAGAAAACGCTGATATAAAATATGTCCTTATTTTTTTCGATACCACGTCGTGACACGTGTTGGGTGTTGGGCAAAGGGGAAAGGGCAAGTAACATCTGTCATGCGTTATGCATATCAACAACTCTGACACTCCTGCCACAAAACCATAGATAAGCGACCGCACAAACAAACGGGCAACCTTTAACACATTTTCTTCTTTTCGGCTTTGATGGATACCAATACCGGGACATCAGCCATTTCTGAAGATGACCAGCACCATAGTGCTGGAAACAAGCTGAAAACAAGAGAAAATGCTGCTACCTCTAACGATGACGAGCCTTTGCCGCTAGAGGACGACTGGGATTACGAAGCACATAATTCTTTTGTCAAGGGTGTTTTCATGGAGGGCTTAAAGGCTTGCTCACCATCAGTTTTGATGGACCAAATGCATAACAAAGCTAATTATATAACATCTGAAAGGTAAGGAACCGAAAAGGAGCGCGGTATACGTTATGGCGTCATTGCATGCCTTTTGCTGTGCTTCATTCACCGAGCTTCACCCACCCCCCACTCATCAACTTCTATCATCATCTGTCGGCAACATTATTATGTATTCACTACCACACTAAATATAGGCTGAAGAGTCATCTTCAAAAGTTTCGAAGAAATAAAACGAAATCCATTGAGGAATTTATGACAGCTTATGAGACTGGAATTCATACTTTCAAACATTACGGCTCACACAACCCATGTCACGATCGGGAGAACACGATGATGCCTTCTCAAGATGAGCTGGATAAAGTCAAAACTAGCTTCTTATCTTCTTCCAAGATCGGAGCTCTGACCTCTGGCGAAGCAGCTGCATACTTGACAATGATGGATATGGCAACGCCGAACGCAAGTTCCCCTTGTCAAAAAGAATCGCTAGTTGTTAATATTAGTCCTACCTCTTCTCATCGTTGTGCTAGTATTATCACCAGCAACCACCATGACGGTGACAGCTATTCTCCATCTAAAAAAAGAAAAAGACAAGGAGACCTTTCATGGGAATCATCAGTTTGTTCGAATCCGCCACTATTCATGTCAAGATACGGTAGCCAAACAGGGTTGGGGAACAAAAACACCATTGAATTGCCAACTTTGAGCGAATCTGAGAAAAATTGTCCTCTGGGAACAAACCTCTGCTTCGTCATGGCAATGTTTTTTTCGCTCAACGATAGGATACTAGAACAGAGAAGAAAACTTGAACATCCAGCATGCAATAATATTGAGCTTGAGAAAAAGATGCCAGCCGCCCTTTGCCAAAATCATGAGGAAGAAGAAGGATCTACCACCATTGAAATGCCTCTCGGCCATCCAATTTCTAATACTAGTAGTACATCTACACCAGTTGGGGCTAACCAAAATCAAACATATGAACATTTCCATTGTCAAGAGCATTCCTGTCAGAAGAAGCAGGAGGATGATGCTTATACTGGCTCTGGTGTTGGTACTCCAAAGACGATCTTGAACTTGAGTAATAATTGTGAGCGCTTCCCGTCAGTTACTCAACTGCCGGTACTGAACAGAACTACTACTGCTAGTGCTTCTGCGCATTCTCCTCCTCAACCTGGATTGTCCATGGTACTAAACGACCCATCGTCAATATCTTCATCACAACATTATTCCAGCATCAAGAAGAATGGTCTTACTCCTACTACTGAACGAAGTCCGTATGACAAGTTGATACCATCGAAGAACAATTCTTCAACTGCCGAATCACATCCACATACTGTTACTGATAGGTATGCTACTTGGGAAGAACACATGGCAATGCCATCATCGAAGCCAGAGATCTTTACATCCAAAAGAATGTGCGAAGTTGATGATTGCATGGACGACTGCATGGATCAGTACCAAATTCATGTTGACCGACCTCGCTCTCATTCTCTCTCTCTCTCCATATCACTTCATTCTGGAGATTTTCTCTTACCTCCAGATGGCAGCACTAGCACATCTGACAGTGACAGCAGTGACAGTATGGGAAGCGACGAAAGGAAGGCAATCGGGTCAAGCTCTATCTTCCTCGAAAATGAAAACAAAATAGTGGCGCCACGCAATTAAATCATACGTGATTTCTTCCTCAGAACAGAAACATGAAATGTCACATAGCGAAGTCATGGCTGATGACCATCCAAGTACTGTCTTCATGGTGTGCCATCTTTGCCTTCTTTCTCTTTTTTTGATAGAAATTGGCTCTCTCCGAAACTGATTTTCTTTTTCATCAATAGAACGAAATATTCAATTTAATTGGCAGTATGAAGTAGGGTTTCTCTGACCTGCTTGATGTTCTTACGCCCACCTCTAATGCAGAATTTGGTGTCGAGGCAGTTTCTTTGAAATACATTTAACTTATAATTTAAAGATTAGAACCAACTAAATAATAAATTCGAGCGCTAATACAGTAACTTGGAGGTACTAGAAACTGACAAATCCATTCTGCTGGTTCAACCATATCGAGCCCCTATCCCTCGGCTCTAAAGGAAGGATAACGAAGGGATAGATGATGGCAATTATGATGAAGGCCTTTTGTTATTATTACATCACAACCGAAATTTTGAAGTGCTTTGTTCACAGTAGTAGCGTGCACGCTCTACTATATCACCTTTGGAGTATCAGTTTCTTTGCCATACTCTGCCCAGGATCCATCATACATCAAGGTGCTGCGTGCATCTTGCAAGTCTCGACCACATAATTCCAATGCCAATAAAGTGTGACACACGCTGACTCCACTTCCACATGTACAAATAATGTCTTGATCGGTTGCCGGGTCTACACCCGCCTCTTTAAAAATATTGCTCAATTCCTTTATACTTTTCCATTTCTGGGTATTATCTTTTTCAACCCAATTTCCATAGGGCAAATGAATCGCTCCTGGCATGTGACCCTTGGAGGCAAAGCTGCTCCCCCTCGAATCAAGTATCAACGTATTACCATAACCATTTGCATTTCCATTCCCATCAATACCACGACGATCATTCCGTTCCAATGCCCCCATGACGTGCTTCATATCACACACATTGCTAGGTTCTTTAAGAACTTTATATTTGGTTTCATGAACAGGTTCCATTTGCTGAAATACTGGCACGCCAGTAGGCTTTGTATCCACTTCTCCTCCAGCAGAAATCCATTCTTCAAGGGATCCCTGCATCAAGTGCAGTTTATCAGGATCGTGTCCGAATGCTTTGAACAGAAACCATATCCTTGTCGTAAAGTATACCGAATCTCTCGCGGTAATGATGATGTGATGATCATTTTTGATTCCATAGTGATCCATTGCCGCGGCGAATAGTTTCTGTAGTAGCGGGTGCGCACAGAAAAAAATGTGAGTATCTTTAGGAGCAAGATGTAAAGCGTACAGCCCACCACGCAAGAAGTCGCACATTAGTGCCACTAGTACAATAACTGTTACCAATGACCAATGACCAATTACTACTCACCACTTACCATTGTAGGAATCATGTGCGGGAGGTCATTTGGGTTGAGATCAGGGGTAAGGCAAATATCATCCATGTCAAAATGTTTGGATTCAGGAATCCTAGGTCCTTGTTCGAACAATGTTCTACCAGTATTTGGTTCAGTTTGCGTGTGCCACCAGGATGCATCAATGAA
>Ga0306864_1000912_pt1 | contig 12738 bp, 10 predicted proteins | sample AntRauTorckE5430_FD_190448 | JGI IMG/M metagenome (GOLD analysis project Ga0306864, IMG submission 190448) | Saline lake microbial communities from Rauer Islands, Antarctica - Metagenome Torckler E5 #430 (v2) (version 2) | ecosystem: Environmental > Aquatic > Non-marine Saline and Alkaline >...
AAATTCACCGACTTGAATATTTTCATTGCCTATTATCTTTAGAAAATAAATGCCTTTCGGCAAATTAGATACATCAATTTGGCTTAAATTTTCGTTGATAAATACCGTTTTTTGAATCTGTCCGATACTATTAATAATGTGAATCTTGACGGATTGATTAATATTAAAATCTTGAAAATCAATCGTTAGTAAATCGGTCGTTGGATTGGGAAATATCTTGAAATTCAATTGTTTTTCAATCGAATTGGTATTGACAAGCGGCATCAGAATATTCATCAAAAATATATCCGTAAAACCATTAGAAACTGGCGAAGGCGTTGTGGTCGGTAGGTTTATTGTTCCTTCAAAAATACCCGCAATGAGAATTTCTCTGTTCAAAAAGCTATTGAAATGTGGCGTGACTAAAATGCTGGAACTAAATTGCGATGTCGGGTAAGAAACTACGTTTGGCGTTTGTGATTGAAATTCGGTCATGCGGATGACAAAATTTTGTAAGTTGCCAACTGAAGTGGTTAGGCTGGTGTTTCCAAAAGTTGTGGAAGTGTTAAAATATCCTGAAAGATAGTAATCGTCAATATTTACGGCAAGTCCCTGTAATGTTTCTGGGTTGGTATCACCGTATTTATCGACAGAAAGTAAACTGCCTAAATCATCAAAAACGGCTAAAAAAATGTCAGAATCAAGACCACTGGTTTGAATGCTGGTTCGGTCGAAATTCAATAAGCCAACGAACGTTCCTGCCATCGCAACTTTCCCAAAAATACCTAATGCTAACTTAGGATTCGTATTGTCATAAATGCCGCCAAATCGTTTGCCGAAAATTAAGTTGCCATTAGCGTCGTATTTTGCAAAAAATAAATCAAAATCCAAAGCCGAAGCCCAAAGCGTATCGTTACCAAAAATCACTCTACCGTTAAATTGTCCTGCAATATAAACCGCTCCAATATTATTGACGGTTAAACCTGTAGCTTCCGTATATCGCTGATAACCAATGCTTTTTGCCCACAAGAAAAGACCGTTTTTGTCATATTTTGCCACAAAAGCATCTTCTAATCCTTGTGCTGTTAAGGTATCGTTTGGAAAATATAAATTAGCTGAAAATGAACCAGTTATGTAATAATTACCATTATTATCGGTTATGCCTTCATTAATAGTTTTTGAACTATTTCCATAAATTGCATTTACCCATTTAGTATTTCCCGAGCTGTCTAATTGAATTACGAATAATGCGTTGCCGATTGCCGAAAGGCTGATTGTGTCAAAGGTGATATTATCCCAAAATACGCCAGAAAAATAAATTAGAGAATCTTCAAATAGTCGGAAACCAGTGATTTTATCTCTATCATTGCTACCCAAACTTTTCGCCCAAACGGTTTCGTTATTTGTGTTTATTTTTGAAATAAAAATATCTTCCAAACCATTAATAAATAGATTTTTGTTACCAATGTTAAAATCGTCGCCAAACGTACCCGCAATAAATATTTCTCGTGCGTCATTGGTCTGCAAACCACGAATTTGGTCGATACCAGATGAACCAAAAGTTTGCGAAAATGTTGATGTTTGGGCGTAGGAGGTAGTGGAAAATGTAAAAAGTAGAATTGTAAAAAATAGATTTTTTTTCATTTTTTAATAAGTTTTGGTGATTTGATTATTACATTGTTGTAGTAAAAAAGCAATACGGGCATTCTCGTCTGTGTTTGTTTATTAAATCATAGGCAAAAATGCCTGTACTACTTTCAAATAAAACGTAAATGAAACGTAAAGTGTTAAAATTATTTAAGGTATTAGGAATAATAATCGGTGTATTTATGATGGGTTTTTTAGTTTTATTTTTGATGTTCAACGAGCCTTTGCCGGAAGGCGAAAAGGGCGGTGCGGCAGATGCTTTGGCGGAGAAAATGTTAGTGGCAATCGATAAATCAGCTTGGGACTCGACGGGTGTGGTAGAATGGAGTTTTACGGGTTCACATCATTTCCTTTGGGACAAAAAACGCAACTGGGTTCGGGTGCAATGGTCTAATAATGAAGTGTTTGTGATTTTGGATGAGTTAACTGGCGTCGCTTTTAGGAATGGAAAAAAATTAGAAGGTAATAAGGCGGATAGATTGGTCAAAAAGGCGTGGTCATTTTTTGCCAATGATTCTTTTTGGTTGAACGCACCGTCCAAAGTGTTTGACAGCGGAACGGAAAGGCGTTTGGTTAAAATGGACGATGGCGAAGAGGCGTTATTAATTACTTATGCTTCGGGAGGTGTCACGCCCGGTGATTCTTACTTGTGGATTCTGGACGAAAATGGTTTGCCGAAATCTTGGAAAATGTGGGTAAAAGTCATTCCTATTGGCGGTGTTGAGACGACTTGGGATAGTTGGAAAACGACCGAAACTGGAGCTAAAATTGCTCAAGGACATCACTTTTCAGAAAGAATTAATATTGAAATTAAAGATGTAAAAACAGCAACGGATTTAAAAACGTTTGGTTTAGCAAAAGACCCTTTTTTGGTTCTGGAATAAGTTTGATTGTCATTTATTATAAGGATAAAAAAATAAAAAAAGATGAAAATAAAATTAGCATTAATCCTTTTGTTGGGGATTTTTACAACAACTATTTTTGCTCAACCGACAAAAGAAGCGGCTTCAAAATCGAAAGTTGGCATTTCAAGTAGCGTGGAAAGCGAAACGGAGGCGGATACGCCTTCATTGCTTTGGGAAATTTCGGGAAATGGCTTGGAACAACCGTCTTATTTGTTTGGAACGATTCATATTATTGGTAAAGACGATTATTTTTGGACGGATTTAATGGAGGAAAAGTTCCAAGAAAGTAAGAAATTGGTTTTGGAGATTGACATGGGCAAAAACCAAATGATGATGATGCTTTCGCTAATGAGCAAAATGCGCATGGAAGACGGTACGACCCTGCAAGACTTGCTTTCAGCGGAAGAGTATAAGGCGGTGAGTGACTATTTCACGGATAATATGGGGATGTCATTAGCTGCTTTTGATCGTTTGAAACCAATTTTTACGAGCATGATGATTTCACAAGGTGAGTCCAGCGGTGTGGATATGAAAAACTCGGTATCTTATGAGATGGAAATGGTTGAAAAAGCGAAAAAGCGTAAGATGAAAATCGACGGTTTGGAAACGGCTGCGTACCAAATTTCGATTTTTGATAGTATTCCTTACAAAACGCAGGCTGGAATGCTTATAGAAGCGATTAGTGCGGAAGTGGATTCAAACGATACGACTTTTGAGGATATGGTTGAATTGTACAAAGCGCAGGATTTGCAAGGCTTGTACAAATTAATCACGGAGGAAGATAGCGAAATTGAGGGTTATGAAGATATACTTTTGGTGACTCGTAATAAAAATTGGATTCCGTTGATTGCTGAAATGACGGCAAAACAGCAAACTTTTATCGCTGTCGGAGCAGGACATTTACCTGGAGAAAAAGGGGTGATTAAGTTGTTAATTGCAGAAGGTTATACGCTAAAACCGTTGCGGTAACATATTTTTTTAGTTTTTTAAGATATTAACAAAAAGCCTTGCAAATATATATTTGTAAGGCTTTTTTCGTTTTCAAAAGGCAAAATATTTGGCTTTTTTAACTTTGAAAACCTCAAAAATATTCAGGCTCTTTGACAATTTCTGCAAAATTCGAATGAATTGAGATTTTCGTAACGGCTGTCTTTAGCTGCCGCAAGGATTTTGAGACTTTTCGGAAGCTAAAGTAGCCGCTACGAAAACCTCAAAAATATTCAGGCTTTTTGACAATTTCTGCAAAATTCGAATGAATTGAGATTTTCGTAACGGCTGTCTTTAGCTGCCGCAAGGATTTTGAGACTTTTCGGAAGCTAAAGTAGCCGCTACGTGCAGAAATTGTCAAAAAGCCAATATTTTATCGGTTTTGTTAATTTTCAATAACAAAAGTTCGCTCCTAAAACATCAATTTTTCCATCACTTTAGTAGTTAATAAATCATAAATTATTATCCTCATTCAAAAAAAATCATAAAATAATAAGCGATTGTTCCAGAATAAGGCGACATAAATTATAGAGAATCCAATCAAATCAAAAATCAAATTTCAATTCTAATTAAACCTTCTTATATTTGCAGACATTTTAAAAAAATGGTTTGAATTAGAAATCCATAAAATATAGAAAATCAATGTTTGATAATTTATCGGAAAGATTAGAGGGTGCTTTTAAGGCATTCAAAGGGGAACATAAAATTACGGAACTAAATATCGCATCATCTGTAAAAGAAATTCGCCGTGCGTTGGTTGATGCCGATGTGAACTATAAAATTGCTAAAGATTTTACGAGTACTGTAAAAGAGAAAGCATTAGGCGGTGGCGTTTTGACAGCCGTGAAGCCAGGTGAGCAGATGACTAAAATCGTTCACGATGAGTTGGTAGAATTGATGGGAGGTGAAGCGGTACAAATCAATGTTTCTGGGAAACCTGGGATTGTTTTGGTGGCAGGTTTGCAAGGTTCTGGTAAGACGACTTTTTCTGGAAAGTTAGCGAATTACTTGAGAAACAAAGAGAAAAAACGAGTGCTTTTGGTGGCTTGTGACGTTTATCGTCCTGCGGCAGTTGAGCAGTTGATGACTTTGGGTGAGCAAGTTAAGGTTGAGGTTTATAAGGAAATTGAAAATAAAAATCCTGTCGAAATTGCAAAAAATGGAATTAGCCATGCACAAAAATTCAAGTTTGATGTCGTGATTGTGGATACGGCGGGTCGTTTGGCGGTTGATGAGGAAATGATGGTCGAAATCAAGAATATTCGTGATGCGATTAATCCTACGGAAACGCTTTTCGTTGTAGATGCAATGACTGGGCAAGATGCGGTGAATACCGCAAAAGCCTTTAATGACCGTTTGAATTTTGACGGTGTTGTTTTGACAAAATTGGACGGCGACACGAGAGGTGGAGCGGCTTTGTCAATAAAATATACGGTTGGAAAACCAATTAAATTCACGTCACAAGGGGAAACGTTAGACACGTTGGATATCTTTTATCCAGAACGTATGGCGACTCGTATCTTGGGAATGGGTGATATTGTTTCTTTGGTGGAAAAAGCTCAAGAGGCGATTGACGAAAAAGAGGCGGAACGGTTACAAAAGAAAATCAAGAAAAATCAATTCGATTTTGATGATTTCTTATCTCAATTGGCTCAAATCAAGAAGATGGGAAATATCAAAACTCTTTTGGGGATGATTCCTGGTTTGGGGAAAGCCGTGAAAGATTTGGATATTGATAACGATTCGTTTAAGCATATCGAAGCGATGATTCGCTCAATGACGCCCACGGAACGCGCGACTCCAGATTTGTTGAACGGAAGTAGAAAAATTAGAATTGCGGAAGGAAGTGGTCGTACTTTATTGGAGGTAAATCAATTTATTCGTCAATTTGAACAGATGAAAAAAATGATGCATTCCATGACGCAAGGTGGCATGACGGGCGGAGCACCTGGCGGCGCGAAAAGAAAACCTTCAAGAAGTGCAAGCAAAAATAAACGTAAGAAAAGAAGATAATTTTTTAAATATTAAATATCTACTAATCGTGTATTAGATGAACCTCCTTTTTTGAAATAGAGTGGCTTGTTAAGGCTTGATTTTTAGAGGATTTCCTCTTAATATTTCGCTTTCCTGAGGACTCGGAAAATCAGTTGGGGTGCGTTCAACGAAGGTTATTTTTTATTTTGTACGGAATTATTATTAATAAAAAAAATGAGGAGATGTACGATAGGAACGTCTCCTTTTTTATTGGAAGGAAGGGAAGAAGGAGTTGACTGTCGTCAATTTGCCTTCGGTCGAAAAAGAGAAAATTATGAAACTAAATTTAAAAGATTTAGAAGTTATATTTGAAGATAATCATTTCATTGCGATTAATAAACCTGCGGGGGTTTTGGTGCAAGGCGATGAAACTGGTGATACGCCTTTGAGCGAGATTGTGAAGGAATATATCAAAAAAAAATACAATAAACCTGGAGATGTATTTCTGGGGGTTGTACATCGGATTGATAGACCGGTGAGCGGTGTGGTTATTTTCGCCCGAACGACCAAGGGTTTGATTCGATTAAATGAGTTATTTAAAAATCGAGAAGTTCAAAAAGTATATTGGGCGGTTACGGATACTCGTCCTGAACCTATTTCTGGGCATTTGACACACTTTTTGCACAAAGACCAAACTCGAAATGTGACAAAAGCATATCAAAGTCAAAATCGTAATAAACAAGCGAAACAGGCGGATATGGACTATGAATTGTTGGCAAGTATTGGAAATCATCATTTGTTATTAGTGAAACCGCTAACTGGTCGTCCGCACCAAATTCGAGTACAATTATCTCGTATTAATTGCTCGATTAAAGGTGATATTAAATACGGTTCAAATACTTTAAATCGAGATGGTTCGGTTCATTTACACAGTCGAATTTTATCATTCATCCATCCGATTAAAAAAACAAACATCAAAATAACGGCGGCTTTACCGAAGAAGGATCAAGTCTGGAGAATGTTCAATAATATTTAGGAATAGCTTTTGAATAAATGATGATTTTAAGATATTTGGGTTCAATCCTGTCAGGTTTTAAAAACTTGATAGGATTTTAATAATAAATAGCTTTTACTAAAATTATCGTTCATTAATAAAAAATTATCCGCTCTAAAAATGAAGTCATTATTTGTAATTTTTATAATAATATTTACCAATCAAACTGCCGTCAAAACAGATGAAGTCCTGCCTTATCCTGACAATTCTCTCCGTGTTGAACAATACGAATCTTTAGGAATGCCATCGCCAGACAAAGTTTGGAATGCTTCGGAATATAAACGTGCGGTTAAGGTAATTAAAGGATATTATAACGTTGATAAGTGGAGTATTCCTCGAAAAAATAGTGAATATTCGGGTACTTTATTTGAACGAATGACAAAAATCGAAAACTTTGAAATCATTGCGGACAAAACTCAAAACATTCAAGAACGATTACGAGAACACGATGAATTATTGCGTTCGGTTGGGCAGTTGATGGCGATGTATATTGAGCAAGAAGAGAAAATACAGCGCTTTGGCTCAGAGGGTTTGACGTTTAGAATATTATCGGCTCGAACGTCAATTTATTCTATTAAAATACTGAAAGATTTGCAAGTATTAATGTCAGATAGAGGGCAGCGAAATAGTGATTTAGATTTAATGACAGATAAATTAGTGAACGGTGTCGCAATGACAATTGAAGAAAATTTATTAATTATTGAAGCCGATTATTATCAATATCAAACGAAAGATTTGGAACAGTTCGCAGCGGATTTATCGGATTGGTCAGTGGAAATGAAGACCTATTTAGCAGAAATAAAAGTCGCTGAATTAAATAAAAAATTAGCGGTTCTAATTGAAAATCATCCCAATAAAAACGTCCAAGAAATCCTAAAAAAAATGCAAGCAAAGTTAAAATAAAACCAACAAAAAGCTCCAAAGGAGCGAAATCACGAACACATGGTAACGCCATGTGAAAAACGAGTCGAAATCACAAAAAATGACAACCATACAAAAACACGAAAAATACCAACAAGCAACCCGTGAAATTAATGCAATTTTGGAGGGCGAAACGAATATGATTCTAAAAATGTCCACGATAAATTGCATACTTCGGATACATTTAGACTATTATTTCTGGGTCGGATTTTATTGCGTTAATAATGGCGGATTAATCGTTGGACCTTATCAAGGTACTTTGGGCTGTCTGCATATTTCGTTTGAAAGAGGGATTTGTGGTCGAGCTGCAAAGTTGCGGGAAACGCAACTCATCGAAGATGTTCACGCAGATCCGCAGCATATTGCCTGTGATTCTCGTACTAATTCTGAAATCGTCGTACCAGTATTCAATCCAAAAGGCGATTTAATTGCTGTTTTTGATGTCGATAGTACAGAAACTGCTTCGTTTGATAAGGTCGATAAACAGTATTTGGAGCAAATTATTACGCAGCATTTTGAATTATCAGCGTTGCAAGAAACCTATATTTGAAAAAATCTTCTAATTTTTAATTAAATCACTATGAATTATTTATCGTCTAACTCAAGGATTATAAATACAAAAGGGTCTAATTTATATTTTCATTGTCAATGGATGTTTATTATCATTTTGATGATAACAAATATCCATAATGCAAAAAGTCAGGTTTATAATCATCCAACCTACGCCCGAAAAAGTAACAACGAAATTGAGATTATACGTATTCAAATTACTAATAAATATACGATTGTCGAACTCGTTCATACGAATCCTTTTTTTTCTGGCGGCTGGGCGAATATCACTCCGACGGCGTTTATACGGCTTCCTAAAATAGGAAAACAACTTAAACTCATCAAAGCTACAGGTATTCCTATTAGACCTAAACAGTATAATTATAAAAAGCAAGGCGAAAAACTATATTTTCGGCTGTACTTTCCGCCAGTGAATCCGAGTACGGAGTATTTAGATATTATAGAATTAGAAGGAGCGGATATGAATAAGGCTTTCAATTTTTATCGAGTAAAATTGGTGCCGATTGCGTGAACTGCTCACAGTTTTTCGGGTATAGATAAAGTTGAAATGATATTTACGCATCCAGACAAAAATAATAATATATCTAACTTCGTCCTTTTTTTCGTTCTACCTCTTTGAAAAACGTTCGTGTAACTTACCTATAGCAACACTTTTTGTGTTGTATAACAAAAAAATTACGGTATCTCTGTAGGTCGTAATTTTTGTTAGCGTACTTAAAAAACAGGAAATAGACATTTTTTTTTGCTAAAAGTGAACTATAAATTAAAAAATAGTTTACTTTTGCATAACAATAAACAATATTCAAAAAAAATGCTAGCATGAATTTAGTGTTAGGATTGCGTTTCTTTTAGTTTATCGAAGCTTTGCTTTTGGATAGTGACCAATTACATATAAGATAAAAAAACTTCTTCCAGATTTTTTCAAACTGTCTAAAGTATTTGGTCACACCATTTTTTAAGTAATTTACTCGATGCGATAACTTGTGAATAGCAATCATATTAAAAGTTTAATTGCGTTTTTATTCTGTATTAAACCAAATAAATAAAATCAAAAAAGCCTTAAAACAAGAACTTGTTTTAAGGCTTTTTTGCATTAAACCGACACGGTTTTCGATTGATTAACTTTATTTTCAATTTCGTTCATCACTTTTTCCGCATGAAACCGTGCATTTTCAATAAACCAACGATTCGTAACCATACCACCACAAACGACTCCTGCGATAAAAATATTCGGTACATTGGTTTCGTAACTGTGTTCGTCATAACACGGAATTCGAGTGACATCTTCGGAAAAAGTTAAACCTAATTTCGTTAACCACGGAAAATTAGGTTGATAGCCAATCAACGCCAAAACGAAATCATTTTCTAACGTAATTTGACCTTCTTTTGTATTAATAACCGCTTGATTATCAGTTATTTCACTTATCGAACTTTCAAAGTATGCCTTAATCGAACCTTCCTTAATTCGGTTTTCAATATCGGGTTTTATCCAGTACTTTACGGTAGGTTTGATCCCCGACTTTCGGATAATCATCGTTACGTCTGCACCTTTTCGCCAACATTCCAAAGCCGCATCGCAAGCCGAATTTCCTGCACCAACGATGATTAATTTTTGGTCAATATACCGATGTGGGTTATCGTAATAATGCCGAACCTTCGGCAAATCTTCGTTTTCTATTTCTAAACGATTTGGAACATCATAAAAACCCGTTGCAATAACCACATTTTTCGCTGCGTACCTTCCTTTCGTACTTTCAACCTCAAATATATCCTCATTTTTTTGAACATCTAAAACGGCTTCATATAAATTCACGTCCAGTTTCCAATGCTTTTTTACCCTGCGATAATATTCCAAAGCTTCCTCTCGAGTCGGTTTATTATTAATCGAAACAAAGGGAATATCGCCAATTTCAATCTTATCTGAAGTCGAAAAAAAGGTCATATTCATTGGATAATTAAAAATAGAATTAACCAAACAGCCTTTTTCAAGGATTAAATAAGATAAGCCTCTTTTTTTGGCTTCAATGCCACAAGCCAAGCCAATTGGCCCAGCACCTATTATTATAGTATCAAAAATCATATTTTATATTTTTTGGTACACTACTATACAAAATTGGTTTACAGTTGTTTTTAAAACCTGTAATTAATTGATAATCAGACCTGACAGGTGAGCTATCGATTTTGTAATATATTTGATAAAAAAGTTCGCTCCATTTTCGTCCGTATCAATTGGCATTTTTGGAGCGAACTTTTGAACCGAAAATCAATCAGAATCGACAGCCACCTGACAAGTCTTTCCACCAATAAAAAATATATAGTAGTATGATTTTTTGGTATAAAAGCAACCGTTCAATTTTCTATTTAATTTAACAACGTGAAGGTAAGAACGTTGTATTATTTGGTGGAAAGTAGGATTAGAAAGGGTAGAAATTGCTAAAAAAGAGGGTTGCAAATCTAACTTTACCACTACTTTTTTTAGCGGTGGTAAAGTTAGATTTACGATTTCAAGGTTAGAAAAGTAGCTTTAATAATTAATTCATTATCTGTTTTCCATCTTCATATTGTTGAATTGTTGCAGTTGGAAAACGACCTTTAATAACATTACTTAAAAAGTGTTTTGCTGATTTTTCATTAGAAAAATTACCAATCAAATAAGCATATTTTAAATCGTTCGTCACATCTATTTCTACGCCGCCCATTTCACGGAATAAGCGATGATTAACCGAAAGCATTTCGTCGGCAACTAACAATTTGATTTTATAACCAGTGTAAGTTTCTGAAACTTTTTTTGCGTGATAAACATCTGGTATTGTCGTTTTAGGTCGATTATTTGTTTTTATCTCAGGATTTTTGAACGGATCATTTTTAATTGAATATTCAGTTGTTAGTGATTTTTTTCTTTTAGTAGGTTGATAATCAACGTATTCCTCTTCCGTTTCAGGTAAAATATTATTATTTGATTGTGATTTATTTTTAGGTATAATTGATTGTGGTTTGCTTTCGTAAGATTCATAAACCGTTTGATTTTGACTTCCTACGCCGACATAAACCTCTTGAAACATCAATTCTTCTACGCCCTCCTCAAATAATTCCTTTTCCATTAGGCGTTCTAACGAAAGCATTTCCGTTTCGTCCGCAGTAATGGAGATAACTTTAAATTCTGTACGACGATTTTCTTGATGATTATTTTCAGGACAATTTACGCCGTCTTTACAATTATTAATTAACGTCCGTTCGCCATAACCTTTCGCTTTAATTCTGCTTGTCGCAACACCTTCACTAATCATATATTGAGCGGCGGCTTCCGCACGTTTTTGCGATAAAGTGAGATTAGTATTTGCCTCGCCTCGACTATCAGTATGCGAACTTAATTCTATCGAAATATGTGCATTATCATTCAAAATTGAAATTAATTTATCCAATTCATATTTTGCATCTTCTCGAATATTATACTTTCCTAAATCATAATAAATATTATCAATTTTAATCGACTCATCCATAGTGATTTTTTTCAAAGAAATATTTGCACCGAGCGTTCCTGTCTTGTTTTGATCTGTCAAATTATCTGTAATACCAGGGCGAGTGACCCCAACACCTTCAATACATAAAATACAACCATCAATGGAAATATTAGCATCAATTCGTTTATTAAAATACTCTTTTTTACGAATCAAAATAACGTAAGAATTACCCTGTTCCATCCGAAAACTAAACGTATGATAAGGATGTTTTTGTAAATTCAAAACCACTCGTCGTTCAGTCTTGTTATACACTTCAATCGTTGCTCCTTCAATCGCATCGACGGGATTTGTACCATTTTCAGGTCGCCAATCTGCAACGGTTGCCTCAAAAATATAACCTGGCGCTCGTTTTAGCGGAATATTCAAATATAGGCTTTCGTCAGCCGATTTTTTAACGGTGGAAAAATCGATTTCTTCGTGGTTAAAACCTGTTTTTCGGATACGTAATTTGTAAGTTTCGTCGCTTTTTACGGTAAATTCAAATTTTCCTAAATCATCTGTAATAACTTCACCCCTTAATGTTCGTTCGGCAGAAAGTAGCGTTACCGTTGCCCCTTTTAAATAGCCCGAATTATCTTCCGCAAATACATAACCTTCGACCATAACAGTATTTTTTTGAGCAAAAAGACCGCTGGTAAAGAAAAAAATAAATATAATATTTGTCAATAATCGCTTCATATAATATAAATTTTGAAATAGTTGTGTTTGATTCTACCATTATTTGTGTAATAAAATATTGATAGATTATTTTGGTGAACTGAAGCTCAGTTTTGTGTAAGTTATTGATTTTGAAAAAGTAATCTATCGTTGATTACAAATATATATTTTAAAAATAATACATTATAAAAAAAACAATATTTGTGATATAAATAGGACATTCACAAATCAATAACTACGCCTAAGTTAAGGGTTAAGATTTTGATAAATTAGGCTTTAAGGGTAAACAGAGCCTTTAAAATTTTCGACTTTTTCCCTTAAAACTTTACCTTTGTATGAAAATTATAATATTAATAATCAAATGGAATTAAACTACAAACAATTCGGTCAAGGTGAACCGATAATTATATTACACGGACTTTTTGGGACTTTGGATAATTGGCAAACGATTGCTAAACGGTTGGCAAAAAATTATATGGTTTATATAATTGATCAACGAAATCATGGAAAATCGCCACATAGT
>Ga0306864_1000913_pt1 | contig 12723 bp, 13 predicted proteins | sample AntRauTorckE5430_FD_190448 | JGI IMG/M metagenome (GOLD analysis project Ga0306864, IMG submission 190448) | Saline lake microbial communities from Rauer Islands, Antarctica - Metagenome Torckler E5 #430 (v2) (version 2) | ecosystem: Environmental > Aquatic > Non-marine Saline and Alkaline >...
GGATGAAGACGGCGGCATGGAAAGATATATTTCTCCTTCCTGAATGTCTTTTGTAGCTACAACCCCAACTCTAATGTCATCGTCAATATAGGATGCTCTAATATTACACACCGGCAAATGCAAAGAGTCGATGAACGCATTGAACCTTTCAATTGATATCTGAATTTCTTCTTTTCGATCATACGTCAATGAAGGGTTTGCTGCAATCATTTTTACTGCCCTGTCGGGTTTCGCCGATGTAGGAGTAGTCTCCCTCAGCTCTGAACATTGTTCAAACACAATTACGCCCACATGAGCCAATATTCGTTTGTCAGCTATTCGAAATTTAAGTGCGAGAATGCTCTGAATAGAATAACTTTCACCCATAATACTAGATCGTAGAAGGATCTCATCCTGTTCGAGAGAATCATCGCCATCACAGTAAGCGTGTCGTGCTAGTTGACGCACCAATTTCTTCCAGGATGCCGTCTTTCCCAAATAATGTAAACATTCCAATTCAGCACTTGCCTTCGTTTGAGCATTTACGCACCGCTTCAATTTTTTAGGTTCCCTCGATAACGCGCTAATTGTCAAATATTTGATAGCATGCAAATTATCTACTGACCCGTCCTGTTTGATACACAGATCTGGTACATATTCCCTCATATTGGTTCCATCAGAAGGTGGAAGCATCCCCATCCGAATCATGATATCCACCAACCCCGCCTCTCGTATCTCATCAAAAAGGTACTTTCCACCATCAATACTAGCACAATGAAATGGATTGTAATCCGGTACAAACCCATGCGCCTCTAAATATAAACTATTATCCAAATCTCCATAATCTTCAAAAATTTGTTGCCCTGAATATACATCCCTGTCAGCCCTCACAGTAATGGATCCATTAATATTCTCATGAAAAAGTGCAAATACCTGCACTGCACCGCGATCGATCCTTTCTTTGGATCTTGGCTTGTAATTTGCCAAATCTGCAAAAGGTGTGAGGTACTTCTGTCCATATAGTACCATTGCACGGGAGGATACGATGGATACAAACCGATGGAAGGAATGAAAACTTCCACAAGATATTAATGTTGAATCGCCTTCATCGTCAGTATAGAGAGTATCAGTATCAGCATCAATATTAGTAATAGTATTGGTGGTACTGGGAGGTTCAGATTTGGTTTGCATCCTTGCCATTGTGTTCAACATGAATTGGAAGTTTTCATCATGATAAAATTTCAACAGACGCTCCTTGCTGTCTCGGGCAACTTGTGCCAAGTAAGGATCCTCGAGGAGTGTCAGATGCTCTTCTTCAAAGGTATCCAATCTTGGTATAATTTGTTGAGGAAGTATATCAAGGTATGGTTTGAATCGACTTTTGTCTCCTAAAGCACATTGTTGCATCAGAAATGTAGCAATGATTGCATCTTGCTGGACCATGGACGAGTGGTGAAAATGGTATTGAACCAAGTTTCTGATTTTGTCTGGAATTTGTGCTTGGACGGTTTGGAAATGCTCTAGGGCTGATTGAGTGGATATTATGATATTAGCAGGTATGGTAAACATTTCATCGAGGGCGTGGAGTACATGCGATTGTCCCGGAAATGGTGACGATGAAGAAGATGCTAAGGTTGATAATGATTTCGACTTAGCAAAGAGACCGTAGCCTCCATACTCCGGAAATTCTGCCATGGTGACGTGCTCTGACACAGTTGCTCCATTATCATTGAGCCATGTCAAAAAACTGTGAATCTTTTCTTCTGCATTCATGTTTTTGTAGTCATGAATATTGATCAGTGATGCCGCAGCGTCGTCAATACCAGGAGTAAGTCTAAGTCTTGTTTGATAGGAAATGGCAGCAATTGCGATACTGAAAGCCAAAAAGATATTTCCAATTGATAATACCATTGAACATTTGTTGAAAATACTCCTGGCGCTAGAATTGTCCTTGCTGTTGTTGTTCGCACATCTCTTGCTATTTTTGTTGTTGTTTGAATTGGTGTTGGCTTTGCCGTTCCTCTTTAATGACTTCTCTCTCTTAGATTGCATTCTATTGTCGCATTCACATGTACCTATGATTAGAATGGGAGATTGTAATGCACAGGATTTCAATCAATCGATTTCTAGGGTCAGAACGGAAAGCTTGATGAGAAATGAGAAATGAATGTCGAATGTCGAATAATGAACAAGTTTGAAAGTGGTTCGAATTCGAGTTGCAGGTTGCATCTTGCGATTGCATCGCAGCAACAAACGCCTGCCTTTCATAAAGAGTGGCTCTTTATACTCTTAAATAGCCACATCATACCGTTGAACACATGAACATTCACATGTTGTTTTTGTTTTCTTTCCCTTCTCCTTGCCTGCCCAAAACAGCCCAAAACCAAACACAACCTCCTCTTCAGTCTGTGAATGAAATAAATTCTTGCTCCTCTCTAGCATCTTGTCGCATCGTCTTATTATCATCTTGATTTGGAGAATCTGCGATTCAGATCTTGAATAGATCGGTCAACTAATAACAGAAAGACGAGCAATGTGCAAAACTACCATGCCGTCACATTTACATCTACACAGGGCACCTACAAAAGGTAAAGGTAAAGATGGTAGTAGCTCGAGTTCCTCCTCCTTTTCCACCATGCCATCCATCAAAGACATGAAACACAAGGTGACTCGCAAAAAGATTCCTATTCTGGGTAAAATAATGGACCTCTTCCATGATCTCAATCCTGTATTCAAATCTATGGTAATTTTCACCGTTGTTCTATGGAAACTCTACATTGCCTACTACCTCTTTTATGGATTAGGAGCTTTCGGACATGACGGTAATGTTGGACCAGTACCAGTACCAGTGCCACCATTCAACCTCGGCGTAAATGGCAATGCTGGAAATACTCTTCTTGTCCCACCTGTTGCCGTCGAGGCAAATCATATTTCACAAATAATGACCATGGAACAAGACAGCAACAACAACAGCAATACTGATGCAGTCAGCAATCCAGACAAAGCGAAGCCAATTACCATCGGGATGGTGCCACTTCATACCCCTGAAAAACCGCTCAAAGTATTGCACATTGTCACAGCTCTCGCTGAATACAACAACGGATCACGCGGTACTGAACGTGGAGAAGACCGTTTACAAAACGTCTTCATCCCTGTTCTTAAAAATTCTATCGAAAGTATGGTTTCTCCCCCCTACAATTATCAAGTTGATGTCTTTCTCGTGTTGGGGTGGGAACTCAAACCTGAACGGAGGAAATTAATTGAAGATGCCTTGCCGGATGGAGTAGGGTTGCAAGTATGGAATGATGCTACACCACTGGGGTATGATAGACCCAAGACGGATGTCAAGTTGAAGCTTGTGACAAGAGGATTGGCAAGGCAACACAGGTATGTAGTCAAGGATAAATTGATGCATTATGATTTGTTTAGTGTGTTCGAGGATGACATGAGGATCACAGGAGGGCATATTCATCATTATTTGGAGATGTCGAGGGAGTTGGAGAGATTGGCAGAGGAGGCGCCAGAGACTTTACCGGACGAGGCCGATTATCCGAAAGATAGTGGATCCGTGTCGAGAAAGTTGTCCAAGAAACAATTGAAAAGAATGATGCCTGGATTCATTAGGGGAGAAGTTCTATTGGATGAATCGAAATATCCTTCGCAGCGCGATTTAGATCCTATTCCTACTGATTTCATGTATGAAATGGAGGATGGAACCTTTGAGGAGAAGATGTTTGATGCCTCGAAGGCTTTTCATGTGCCCCCTAATTTGGGCAAAATGCCACCCACTCCTCGAGGTGATCAGGTTATGATTTGGGAGACTGCTGTAAAGGGAACGGTCGTGCGCAGAATCCCTGAGGGAGGAACAAACTTTTTGGATTGGATTATGCTACAGCCTGGACCCAAGAACGTGGGTAAAGATGAATATATTGGAGGATACTGGTCTGGAAATCTTGGTGTCTATGGCGACGAACAGAAACCAGGAGCAGGAGATCCAAGGCTTATAGCACAGCAAGGAGGCTGGATGGCGACAAGAGAGCAGTTGATTGAAATGCATACTCACCAATGCAAAGCTGGTTTCTTTTCTCCTTACGAAAATAAATTATTCAATCAGGACGGGCTCACCTTGAACAATGTAGAATTCTGGAGTGGAGGATTCAGCATTTTTTCAGGTACTAGAGCAGGATGTAACATGCAGCGTGCCATTAGTGTCAAGCCGGAACATTTTTCACAACATTTTCTTTATCATACAGCCAACAATAAGCAAAAAAGTCTACCAAATTTTAGACTTCTCAAGGCAAACAATTTCATGGGACAAATCAACTCGGTTGTAAAAGGAGCCAAAAAGGTATTGGCTGCCGCTACAAAGTAAGATACCTCCGATTCGGAATAATAGTAACGATGCAATTTTTGTTACTATGCGCCATTGATTGACACTTCATAGCCCTCTGTAGACAACTCTGTTTTGCTCAAGTCCCAATTTGCTCTCTGGGCGCTTCGTTCGAAATGTGGCCATAATCTTTGAACTACGTCTTCCACTGCATCATGTACAATCGATGTCATTTTTAGAGATTCATCCATCAATACAACTTTTTCAAGCACAGTCGCATAAAAATAAGCCTTTGCTCTATCGATGGAGGAAGCAGACTCACTTATGGAAATTGAAATACATTCTTTACCCAGGCCGACCACGTACTTATCATCTTCGATATCTTTGGCCGCTTGTTGAATAGCATCGTTGTCCATTTCGCAGAGGCTCACCAATGAATCAAACGATACCCCCACTCGGATTGGCAACGATTTCCTTGAAGAAACAAATAGCAAGGGTTCCTGAAAGGATACACTTTTAGGATCATCCACCACAACCTTCTCGGCATCTTCTCCACGCTGGATCCTCTCTAAAAACCCGTCGCAGACTATAGCCATTCGGTCTGTATTCAAATAATCAAAGGATACCAATTGAAGACATTTGACATTACCAAAGATATGAATAGCTGTTAATAAAAAGTATAGGGACCAGAGAGATTGAGAATTCATCGTAGAAACTGATCTTGCAAAGACTGCTGCGAAGATGAGCCCCAAACTACCAGTGACAGTGTGCTGAGCGCCAAACTTGGCATTTATGTCACTTATATCAGACCCGTCGGACCAATGTAAGTTAATTGCACCGTTACAAGCTCCAGCAGCCACACCGCACATCGCTTTGCACACATTTGCAAAACCTTTTGTAGACAACAAAATCCGGTCAGCGTAGAATTTGGAGAATGTATGTATTATGTGGAATGTATTTACCAACAAATAATGAAAACAATCATGATCATATTTTCAGCACGAGTAGAACTCACACAAAATTGGTAAAAACAATTCCTTTCGAACCAAAGTAGCAGCGACCTCCACTGTGATACCAACATCGTTTATAATATCTGCAAACATTCTCCATTTTTTTACGTTAGCTCGAAACTTATTAGCCGACACAGCAGTGAAGATCAATGAACTTGCCATGCCGAAACCATCTCGAACTAGAAAGTTAATTGATGCAGAGAGAGCTGTGGCCCCTTCTCTACCTACTCCTAATCCTTCAAGTACTCTCTGTGTTGCCAATATTGCTCGTAATTGCGTGGATAGATCTTGTATCCAAGAAAATATGCTATATTGGAGATATCCTTGCGGTGTCCGTTCAGGATACCCGATGGGCAAGAAAGTTGTGCGGACTATAGATTCTAAATTAAAATCTACCAGGGAGTCTTTCAGCCGTCTCATCTGTATTTCTATTTTAGACTGTCGGTTCGAACTGAGATGCTTTTCTATTGAAAACTGCTTTGATAAGCCATTTCTTATGGAGAAAATCTCAAAGTTGTTGGATGTCGCCAAGCATTGACAATTCACCAGCCTCAAGAGAATCAAGGCAATGGAGCGTCTCATGATTGACTGCAATTCAGAAATAAGTTTATTGGATATGAAATGGAACGAGAGAGATTGGAAGCACTTATGTTATGTTGTTGTGTCATGATGTCATCTCTGTATTATTGACAAGAAATTTTGGAAGAAGATATCGCAGGCTATGAGCGCGCTACGAATCTGGAGGAACAACCTGCTGGGGAGGAAGGAGAAGAAACCGCAACAACAACGCAGAAACACCGCGCGGCGGCGTCACCGGTCACCGCGACCGGCAAGCCAACAAGCCAATCATCACCACACAAACACTACTTCACGGTTGATAACATACGTTCTCACACACGTTTGATTATAAAATGCCATTCTGGTCCAAAGGAAACAACGAAAGTCAACCAGCTTCCACAGACTATAGTGACGGCTCAGCTGATTTCCAAGAAAGTATTCCCTTATCAACATCATCATCATCTCCAATGTCAGGAGGAGGAGGAACCGAAGGAATGGCTGAATTACAGCAATTTGCTACTGCCATTCAACAAAGCGCTTTGATCCAAGCAACAATTACAACACTTTCTGAAAAGGCTTTCGAATCCTGTATTACTAAGCCCGGTAGCTCGCTGAGTGGGAAGGAAGCTGCATGCGTGCAGGCGGTTACCATGAAGTGGCTCGACACAAACCAGTTCATGGTCGGAAGATTGCAAAAGAAAATGGCTTCTGGAAAAGAAAGCTCTTTCAACTGAAGACGGAATTGATATCCCTTCTAGGTTCATTATGATGCAGGGTTTAACAAAATATATAGAGATTCATCAAGATATCGTATGCTCCATGTGGTAGCCATTTTTACACGGGTGCGATTTGACTCAGTCATTTTTTTCACCCTTTAAACTTTGAACAAGATACAAGTGTGAAGTTCAAAAGGAGTCAAAATTCTGTTAAAATAAATGATAATCTAGCAACAGTCGATACATATTAAATAATTCGCGTTTGGATCAATCGTCTTCTATCAACTATAGATAGTGCAACTACAAGCTGAAAAATATCCTCACATGATGATGCGGATCTTTATATTTACAGTCATCAACGCAGATGTGTATTTCATGGCGAAAGAAGAGATAGCTAACTCAAAATTTAAGCATACTGGGCCACTTATGACTTCCAGAAACTTTTGGCGTAGTCGGGCATACGAATGTGCTCAGGCATTTCCTGCTTGCCTCCATTAATATCAGCAGCATAGACGTAATCAAACATTTGACTTAGCTCCACATCAGGGAATGCCTTTGCTTTCTTGACCTCAGCCTGAACCTCCTTACGAATTTCTTTCTCCATGGCCTTGATTTCCTCTGGCTCAGCAAACCCAGCATCTACTAAAGTTTTCTTGACAAACTCAAGAGGATCACGAGTGGAACGAGTGAGGGCAATCTCCTCACGGTTACGGTAAGTGGTTCCAGGATCAGACATGGAATGTCCATGATAACGGTAAGTCATCATCTCAACGTACATGGGTCCATTTCCAGATCCACAATACTCCTTGACGAACCTCATTCCCTCCTTGACAGCAAGAACGTTCATACCATCAATACGGATTCCTGGGATATGATTTCCCATCATGTAGTAATCCTGATGACTGGAGTGACGTTCAATAGGAGTGCCCATTCCATAATGATTATTCTCAATACAGAAAATCATGGGCAATTTCCACAAACTGGCCATATTGGCACTCTCCCAAATCTGTCCCTGATTTGCAGCTCCGTCTCCATAACAAGCGATTGCAACATTCATCTTCTCACCAGGCTTTGCGTTATACTTATTGGCAAAAGCCAAGCCGGTACCAACGGGTACCTGCGCTCCGACGATTCCCTGTCCACCGAAAAAGTTATTTTCTTTGGAATAAAAATGCATGGATCCACCCTTTCCCTTGGTCATGCCGCCTGAATTTCCAAACAATTCTGCAAGAATGGGAGCAACAGTTCCTCCACGAGCAAGAGCGATACAGTGACAACGATAGGATGTGATCCATGAATCTTCCTTTTCGAAAGCTGCATTGATACCGGTTGCGACAGCTTCCTGCCCATCATAGAGATGGCAGAATCCACGGATGGTACGGGCTTTGTATTCATTATCGCAGGTGATTTCCATTCTACGCATGGTGTACATGAGGCGAAAGTGGCCAAGGAGCTCTTCTTTGGTCATGGTGACTTCGTTATTGGGTGCAGTGTCAAGCCTGTGAGTCTGCAAATACGACGGACAGAAAGATAAAAATGAAAGTGATAGTGAGCATATTATGTTCAATGCGTTTTTGCAGTTAAGTTAATGAATCAACAATAATTTTCAAACGATGCAAAAAGGACGGTCAGTTGCACCATATGAGTTCAGATTTCGCTTTCTTTAGGTTTCAATCTGTTTCAATTCAGTGCTAACCCATACATGTTAAAACCTACCGTGAAAGATCCAGTGAGATCAAAGGTGACAGCATCAGAATCAGAAGACATTGCCCTCAGACCAAGCTTCAAAGATCCAACATTGGAAGCGGTTGTTCGTCTAGCAGCAGAGAGGGAAGATCTAGCAAGTGAAAACATTTTTTAATCTTGTTTCGAATTGAGTTGACGAAGTGAAGAAAAACAGTTCTTTGTGTTCTGATGGATGCATGCCGAATGCCGATGCTTTTACTTGCTGGTAAGTACTTGCTGGTACATACTACGAACAGGCTCCCGAGTTTGCTTCCCTTCTTCGACCAAATCTTATGGCCTCGCGGCGCGTCGATCCTTTTGGAGAAGGAAAAGGCCTTTAGGCCAGATTGGAAAAACAACTGGCTATCAAAAACCAAAAACGATATTTGGCGCATTTATAGTGACAGCGCTGAGCCGTTGTATGTAATCACTTACGTAGCAAAGTTCCGCACCTTCGCGGTGAAAAAATCGGAAGCAAAATGATCCACCCATCACCACCCTCGAAGAAATTCGGAACACATTAATTTTATCGTTGAAACAATTACCAACTAGGTCATTAGTTAACGAATAATCAAATAACAATGGCACACTTCCTTTCCAATGGCGCAAAGTCATTCGCAACGAAGGTAAGTTTATAACGATTGGACTAGCATGGAATTGAGAACAGATTTGATAAGGCCATTCATGTTTCATTACCAGGAATTTATTTATTCGCCAATATTAAAGATACATAAATTTGATGGAAGAGTCCTTGCAATAATTGACATGCAGGAGTCCAATTTTGCTAAAACTAATTGCTAATATACTTACTATCTTGACAATGGACCATTATTAGGCACTCAGAGTGAACCAAATCAACTTGGCAGCCCGCTCTGTAACAACTCTTTCAGAAACACTTTTCGCACAAGTGCCTGCGAAACAGAAGGCACTGCTCGAACTAAAAAAAGAGCATGGATCCACAGTTATTGGAGAAGTTACGATTGATCAAGTAATCGGAGGTGCACGTGGAGTAAAATGTATGCTGTGGGAAACATCCAATCTTGATGCTCAGGAGGGAATTCGTTTCCGTGGACTCACCATCCCTGATTGCCAAAAAATCCTTCCTACATTTAAAGGACCGGCTGGGGATGGCGAACCACTCCTTGAATCTCTCATTTGGCTTTTGCTTACCAGTGAAGTCCCAACCAAGGAACAAGCAGATTCCTTGACTGCTGATTTGCACGCCAGAGCCAAGCTACCTGATCATGTTATTCCACTTTTGAACTCCCTTCCAAAGGATATGCATCCCATGACCCAGTTCTCCATTGGACTTAATGCTGCGCAATCTCAGTCCAAGTTTGCCAAGGCATATTCTGACGGAGTTCACAAGTCAGAATTTCATAAATATGCCCTTGAGGACATTTTGGATATCTTTGCAATTCTTCCCGAGATTGCAGCAACCATTTACCGTAATGTATACTTTGATGGAGTTGTCACCAAGGATACATCACTTGATTATTCAGGAAACTTCTGTCGCATGCTTGGATATGAGGATCCAGCATTCGATGAACTCATGCGTCTTTACATGTGTATTCACACTGATCATGAGGGAGGAAATGCATCGGCGCACGCTACCCACTTGGTTGGATCAACTCTTTCTGATCCATACCTTGCTTATGCTGGAGGATTGAATGCGCTTGCTGGACCTCTTCATGGTCTTGCTAACCAGGAGGTTCTCAAGTGGATCCAGGAGTTGCAAGGAAAATTCTCGGCTGAAGGCAAGGAGGTGAACGCTGAGACTATCACTGAGTTTGCATGGGAAACTTTAGATGCTGGAAAGGTTATTCCTGGATATGGTCATGCTGTCATGCGTAATACTGATCCTCGTTACGTCTGTCAGAGGGAATTTGCAATGAAACATATGCCCGATGATGAGCTTTTCAAGATTGTTGATACCATTTACTCCGTCATGCCGGGAATTTTGACAGAGCATGGAAAGACTGCCAACCCTTACCCTAATGTTGACTCTCATTCTGGAGTTCTCCTTTGGCATTATGGATTTACTCAATACCAGTACTATACTGTATTGTTCGGAGTTTCCCGTGCTGTTGGTGCATTGAGTCAGCTTTACTGGGACCGTGCTCTTGGACTTCCTCTTGAGAGGCCAAAGTCTGTCACTCCTGAGTGGCTTGCTGCCCAGGTTAAGTAATCCTAATCTAGGGTTTGTTCTAACAGCATAGTCATAAGAGCACCTTATTTAACTTGCAATTAATTTAAACACTTGAATTCCATCGCCATCGAAGCGCCCTACTGTCACTATATCGTTCATATGTTGATGGAGCCTTCTGGTCAGCAAGAGCATTGAAAAAAGGAAATGTAGAGCCAACGGAAATCATTTTCTTAATCTTCATGCTCCAACGTCTCGACATAACTCGTTCCGATCTTTCCATTCATTGAATAAATTTTGCAGTTCAATTTAAATATATCAGTGCCTGTATCAAGTTCAATAGTGTTTTCCTGCTGCCCAGCTAGAAAACACATTGTGTACAAGGCCATCTCAAACTCAGGGCTAACACCAATGAAGCTAGTGCCGACATTCTTCAAAACTCCGTCCCACTCAAATTGAATGGTCAAGACATGATCGTTTGAGTTAGTTGTGGCGTCAGAGTAACTCTTAGGATAGATATAACCGCGATAATCAACCTTTCCCTTCTTCTCCTCAATATAGTAGTAAACCCAATTGTGGAAGCCAGAAACCTTGCCGTTCTTCAGTTCGCCTGCAAAGACATGCTCGAAGCCAGACGAGTCTTGTCCAGACCCTGCACGGCGATAGAGCTCAAACCAAATGCAGTTTAAGAGCTTAATGAATTCGGTAGGGTCCTCAGGGACATCGTTGCCATTGGCAACACAGTACTTGTGGCAAAATTGCATTGGGCCAGATTGCATGATGGCACGTAAGAAGGCCCAATTTTCCTTCTTTTCTGCATACGTAACAATCTCCCTTTGACCGGTTTGAGCAGTGTAGTTATCAAGAAGAGCAATGAACGCCTTATAAGTTGGCCTGCGAAATGCACTAGTATCTACCGAAGCAAATAATGGGTCTTCAGCTTTGTCCTCGTTCCAATACGACTTCTTTCCGCCCTGTACATTGATTTGGTAGTCTTCATTTGGAGTTAGACGGTTAACATCAAGATCCCAAAGATACTGAGCCGCATCGCTTATTCTCAATTCAATCATATTTGAAGGAATCTCTGCTTTAAGCTCGAATGGCTTCGGTCTGAGGTGATTACAAAATAATGAGTGAAAATGGCACCAGTAAAGCATCAGAATCAAGCTACCGCTTATCAAAATTTGTCATCTCAAGAGCATGGACAATAGCATTGATGCATTTCAACAAAGACACATTGCTTTCGCGTTCTTCTGAGAGAAAGTCAACTCCAATTCTGAACGCTGCTGCTCGTGTAAAGTGTAGCCTGTTCTTTGGTGGCCGATTGGTCTCATTGAAGAACTCAAAGAGTTCCCGATTCTCCTCTCCATCAATGGACAGATCGATGAACACGTTTCGAAAGAGCTCTTGTACTTCTTCCTCGCAAAAGTCTTCATTCTCTCTAACTATAGGTTCCATGCACGTATTCTCGACTGCGTGCACAATTCTATTGATGCAGCGCAAAAGATTGGTGTTTGAGTCGCGATCGTCTGAGAGAAATTGACAACCAATACGAAAGGCCGATGATCTCAGCCAAACTAGCTTGTCAGGTGGAGGGTTTGCTTTGACAAGTTTCTCCTTTATTGTATCACTTTCCTCATTAGACACAGTGAGATCAGAGAATATTTCTCTATAGTAGGACTCGAAGACTTTATCGAACATCACGATTTAATTACTATTATTCTGAGGTAATGCTGAAAGTGAGAGATAGATGAGAGATTGAAATGATAGGGATTAGCAGAAGAAGAAGAGGGACGGAGTATTTATTTGATTAGTGTAAGAATGATGAGTAGCGACAATGACCGATGACACGTTTGATGTCAATCGAAGATACTTTTCTCTCTCCCGCCATAATCCATAATGCACCATGCAAATAGCCTGCTGCATACTTGTGTACTGCACACGGCACCAACCAGCTTTTATTGAACCCCGAACCCCAAACCAAGCCCAAACCCTCCCAAACCCTAACGCAGCCATCATTATCTCATTGAATATGATCCGTTCTTGGTGCCAATTTCGACGAACTTCGAAACATTTACAAATAAAATATAGGAAGCGGGAGCTGGTAGATGTAGCAGGGAACAAACTTTTCTAATAAATAAAAATAAGTCTTAGCAGTTAAACTATTCTAAAGGTTCCTTGGAAAATAGAATGTTAGTACTGTACCCCGGGCCACTTTTGATGGTTAGAAGTAGAACTTGGTTTCATCTTTCTGTTTCG
>Ga0306864_1000915_pt1 | contig 12695 bp, 7 predicted proteins | sample AntRauTorckE5430_FD_190448 | JGI IMG/M metagenome (GOLD analysis project Ga0306864, IMG submission 190448) | Saline lake microbial communities from Rauer Islands, Antarctica - Metagenome Torckler E5 #430 (v2) (version 2) | ecosystem: Environmental > Aquatic > Non-marine Saline and Alkaline >...
TAGCAAGTAGAGATGATTTTTTGATTTTTAGGCGGCAAAGCTAGAGTTAAATCTGGGTTGACCCACCTTACACCAAAACAACATTACAGGAGTCTTGCGTATATATCATAGAAAGGCATTACCCCTGAATCTAGTTTCTACAATGCTTTCGAACACATGAACACACAGTTCAATAATTCTACGTTGATTCTACGGATAAACCATGCTAGAAAAAAGTTACGTTTTATTTTGTAACTAGGCGAAAAAAACAATTGATGCTGAAATTGTAGTATGTGTATTGAGAATATCTGATTCAGCTTGGTCATGGACATAATACTTCGATGACCTGTTTACAACAGTTCGGGACTCGCAGGAGATGTGGTTGTTTAAGGCTAATATAATCCCTAGTGGATTGGTTTTGGATCTGAAGCGCGAACTGAGACGAAGGGTCGGAGAACTCCTTCGATTGAAAATGACCGTAAAGGCCTTTTCAAAAAGTAATAGTCTCTTCCAGTCCTGCATATTTATACTCACTTTTTGTTCCATTTTCGTTTCGAAACGAGCGGAAGAACACTCCTGTATCTTGTGTTTAGATGGATCGAAGGAGAAGACGAGATGACGAGAAGACGTGATACTTGTGATTAAAATTGTTGTTGAATGATTTTAAAATACCCACACACATTATTTTATTATTCACACCAAGCAACCAACCAACCAACCACAAACACCACAACACCTCATCACATGAATAACTGCATTTTTTTAATACACCTAGTAAAATGTCAACTTATTTAACTACTATCAACGCTCTCATAGTTATGCAATGAAAAAGAGAGAAACGACCAAATGTAAGTAAGGCAGCCACGTGAATAAGAATTCTGATAGACACATGACTCCCTTGTGTCTTTAATTGCATTTCAAGCGCTTGCACTTCTGATACTGACACATCTACTATGTCATGACTGTGTGCTTCTGATGTTGATGTTGGGAGTGGATCTTGGATTGGAATTTCAACTGATGCTGAAGTAGGATTTTGAGTGCCTGGTCAAAACTCCTTTCATATCACATAATACGTACTATCATCATGCAATGTGCTAGAATTCTTTGAACGAAAATGATCACAATGAGATACAATTAACTAACCCTCGAAAGATGGAATAAATGGGTCTTAATGACCTCCTGGAGTTATATTATTGAAAATGAGAAATGTCATTGGTAAACCGTAAAGATCATTAGATATAATAAAATTTGGGAACGCAACACAGCGGACTGCGGCGTTGGTATCACTGAAACGATTGGGGTGCTTAGTGACGTGAAGGCTGACATTATTTCACAGATTGTCTTGCCCACCATGCTGTCATTGAATGATTCAGATTTGCTGCTTGGGAGCCTATGAATCCGATATACGCGAAGATATGACTCTCTTCGCTTCTTTAATGATGTTGTTAACAGAATGAAATTACTAGAATCTGGAAGCTGGACGATCATTGCAGCAAATGTGCAATCAGAGGCTATTTTCGATTGTTTCAACAAACAAACAAGTTATGAAGTAAACCATTACATACCACCGTGTGTACAATATATTGAAAAAAACATAGTTTTGACTTGCCAGGGGGAAATCTCAGCATCCATCTCAGTGAGCCCACTGGTGCCATTTTTGCGAGTTCAATCAATGCGTGTGTCAAAATAGCCAAGTTGCCATTGGCTGGCGAGTCAGCTTGATCAAGGATGGGAATCCATTTTGAAGGTCGTACGATGTGAGCGGTGAGAAGCGAGTCAAGTCCAAAAGCTGGTCCAAAAACAGCATTGGATAGAATGGTCTTAAAGTGGAAGAGATGACTGACTGGATGGATGGCTTGAAAGAAAAAGGGGGGGTGTATTATTTTAAGCGAGCAGGTACATAGCATGAGAGGCAGTAGTAACTCTGTATTTATATTTTGCAATGGTTGCGTGACGATAATGAAGGGTGTCCATCATGTCGTGAAGAGGAGGGTGAGGTCTGGTGACAGGGTGGCCTTCAAATAGAAAATAAGATAGATTTTTTGCATAAAAGAACAAAGCAGAAGTAAATTTAGAATATGTTCGTAGAAAGAAGTTTCATAAGAGAAATAGCGCTGTAGAAATAACTCTACGACGATCGATAGCTGTTGTATCTCGCTTCTCCTTGACGATGATGATGCTGATTCGTCGCCAGCAGCACCAATCATCACCCTATCTTATTCAAAATTCTACGATTGGTGTGATATAACGGGATTTACAGGAATTTAATGAAATTTTAGAAATTATGAAATACAGATGGCGGGAAACCGAAGCGTTTTTTTGAAAGTTTATTCGTGCCAACAAGAATGACTAGTCCCATCTTTTGATACTTTCAGATGAGTTATTAAATATATATACTCTTCGTTATATATCGAACAAAGCTAGTGATTTGCAATCATATGAAATATTAATACTCAATCTTAATAATTTTATATACTTATTCAGTCATGTTTAATTGGGGTGCGCGAAAAATGTGGATTTATATGCGAGTCAATTTTTGGCATTCCAACGTTGGAAATTAAGATGTATTTACCTACCGTCAAAGTCTCCACCAAAACCTATCAAAACCCGACCATCAGCTTTTGTGGGAAGTGGGAAGGCAGTGATCTTGTAGTTCACATATCTAAAGCTCAGGGTATTGGTAACAGAAAGATAACAGAGCTTTCAATCAACAAAACTCAGTACGGTACTAGATAGAATCCAATTTGAAGGTACGGCAATATAGCTAATTATGACAGATCTTAGCGCTCCAGCTGTGGACATGGATGAGGCGGATGTGATTGTGAATGCCAAAACACAGCAAAAGTCTGAATTCGTGCACCTATCATCAGCACAGATGCCAACTCCTGCCAAGAACGAAAGAACTGCTGATAGTTCTTTAGAAAATGAAGCAGCACCATACAATGATACCTATACACATACATCCGAATCTGCCGCTGAGAAGAATGAAGGTGCGAATGGTGCGGTAGCTACCAGGGTGTGTGATCAAGACACTCCTTCGAAAGCTCGCTCTGCTCAACAACAACTCAGATCTCAGCTAGAGGCTGATGCTGCATCGATTGGTATTCCTGTAAGTCAAAATCAGGGGAGTAATGCGGCAACAGGACCTGTGAATGCAAACCCTGCTTCGACGGAAACTCCCAGGCAACCTAGTCATGATGATTCATATCCTTATCATTCCCCCAACGCCCGCTCATCTCATAGAGGTCCCTATTATCCTCCTTCTGGGAATACCAACATGGATGGAAATTCTTACTATCCTCCTTCTGGACCACCGGGGCTAGAGCATCAACAATGGCAACATTATAATCCAAGAGATCCACCTTACTACCCTGGCCACGGACATCATGGTCCACCTCCTCCTCCTCACATGCAAGGGTCGACATATCATCCACCACCTCCTCCCACCTATCATGGATATGATAATGGCCCGCCTCCTCCTCCTCCTCCAATGGGTTCACCACATGGAATGCATCGTTCTCCTCATAGGTATGGCCATATGGGCCCTCCATCTGGAAGTTATAACCCACACTACGGGCCTCCTGGTGGCTATTACGATAACTACAATCGCGGACATTATGGAGATACGAATCACCAAAGTCAGCTGGGGGGTAGTGGAATGTATGCTGGTGGGGAAATGGGATCTCCTAGCAATGCACAAGTGACGATAGCTGGACAGAAACGACCTCACGATGAGACAGTTACAGCTCGAAGAACACCAGTGATGGAAGGTCATGATAATAGGGAAAGAGAGGTCAGCCAAGGAAATTTTGAAAGGCAATCGGTTCAAACGTCAGATTTGCAGGATGAGGGGATGAATTCAGGTGCTGCAAGAAAAGCAGAGAGCTTCCAGGAAGAGAATGGGGCAACATCCACGCCAGAGAGAAGCTCAAAGAAGCAGCATGTTGAAGGGAATGTCGATAGTGCAAATGCTGTAAGCATCTCACCATTCATGAGGGCATTCATAAAGGCAAAAAATGACATTGGTACTAAACAGAGGGTGGAGCTTCAAAACGATCAAGGCGCCGCCAAGACTAACATGCCTCCTCCTGATATGTCGCCTGTGAAGGAAGACCAAATGCAATCTGTTTCATCGCATGTGCGAGGTGCTCCGTCATCGATACCTCATCCTCCAACAAATGCACAAGGATCTGGCAACTCAGACACTCCATCGTCGATACATCCTCCTCAAAACGCAAATTCTACTCCGATGAATCCTCACGGAACTGTTCACCCTCGTGACCCCAATTATCAAGGCTACCCAACAGTTGCTTACCAAGCATCAGGAGGAGATCATCATCCTATGTCGTGTCCTAGAGGTTACGATGCTTATTACGGAAGTCCCCAAGAGGCTCCTTACTATGGCCAGTATCAACAAGGTCCTGGTGGCTATCATCCGCCTCCTCCATATCCTGGACATGGCGCACATCACGGATATCCTCCGAATCAAGGATATTACTATGGAGGACCGAATGAAATGGAAATGCATCATAATCCTCAAGGGCCGGATCGTGATCGAGATGGATACTACAACAATCACAACACTGGACCACCCCCTCCTCATCATCCGCAAACTCCCTATGCACCTACTCAGTCCATAGAAACGTCTCAAAGGCCACAATATGTCACACCTGAGTCTCATCCACTAACTCCAAATTCAGGTTCTCCAAATGCAGCAGGAAGGAACACTCAGGATCAAAATTCCATCTCTAAGACAGAAGAAGGAGACTACACGAAAATGCTGAGGTCCAAGGGTGAGAGAGTGACGGACCGAAAGAAGCTTCAAAATAAGGCATGGTTCGATCGTTTTGAAGAGCTCAAGTCATATAAAATGGAATACGGTGATTGTTTAGTTCCTCAAAAGTTTCTTCCCAATCCAAGGTAAGTCAACAACCTTCTTTTCTTTATTCTTGAATCAGCACTTTCTAATTTGTTCTGCGATCATGTTCGTCGGTTGTATATCTAGTCTTGGAACCTGGGTCAACAAGCAGCGAATGGAATATAAGCTATTGATGGATGGCAACAAGTCTAGCATGACTCAAGAGCGTCTGGAAGCACTCTCAAACAAAGGGTTTACATGGGCAAAACGCAAGGGCCAAGCTACCTGGGATGCAAAATTTGCCCAACTGAGAGAGTACAAGATTGTTTGTGGCGATTGTTTGATTCCAACGAAATACAGTAAAGATCTTGCATTAGGGCGGTGGGTCAGTACGCAGAGAGAACAGTATCGATTGATGATAGAGGGTGACCCAAGGACTAAGATGACGATAGGTAGAGCAAAGAAACTTGAAGAAGTTGGTTTTGTGTGGAGGCTACAGTTTTAGGAAAGTAGTGTGTAGTGTGGGCATAGTAACAAAGCGCACATTACAGTACAGGGCTATTGGAAAGGAAAAACAATCGAGATAACTTGGATTGTGGGGTGCGGCTAAAGTGCATAACTCATAACCGTACTAAAGTGGTATATACGTAAAATTATTGTAGTTTCGATACCTACAACAGTTGGATGACATTCGAGAACCAGGTGTAATGATAGATAACGTTTGACAGTTCAAATATCTGTTGAAATTCCAACTTATATTTAGGAGGGAAAACATCTTCACTGTAATGAATGAAATGAGCTTTGCAGCCATTCATCGAAGCCACCAGGCATATCGGGTCCATCCAGTTCCGCTTGGACTTCCAATGTATCAAAGAATTGGAATCCAAGAAATGCTTCCTGAATTTGTTTCCCAAATTTTCGCCCTGTGTTGTAGATTGTGTCTTTCATTTGCTGTGCAGAGTTCTCGCATCTGGCATGACCAAGAAGAGCAACAGCAACAGAAGTCCTGCCTTCCATGTTTGGCATTTCTTCACTGCTATCAGATGCAGCACTGCTATTTGTAATATTACTGCTCTTCATCTTCCGTAATAATTTTCTCACCACTCGATCAACAGATCCGTCAGCACTGCATGATAGTATAATAATATTAAAACATTTGTCATCATCAGATGCTGCCTTCATTGTGTAAATGTTGTCAATGTCGAGTTGATGAATTGAAATTTGTGATGGAATAAGACTTAATATTCTTTGGGAATATTCATATGCTGCTGAAGACTTTGGTTCTTCATCAGGCTGAGGTGAATAAAAGACTTGAATTTTCATTGAAACGTGTTTGGTAATGCTACTATCTATTTCTTGAAGGAGAGATGGAAGGCAGCGTGATCAATTAGTTAATGATGTATGTAAGGCCGATTTATAGATCCTCCACGCTTGATTTTGTGTGAAAGAGGCCGGGGGGAGAAGGATGGATGAGCTGATGAATAGTGTGTAGTGTGGTAGGTAGTACGAAGTGAAAATGAGGTGTGAGCGTGTGAGGTGGTGGTTCTTGTTAAAAATGAGGCAAAGTACAGAAATGTCGATAGTAGCATTTTAGTCTTGATTCGTGTGATTATTACATATATTATTACTATTTAAAATTCTTTCAAACGATTACATATACGATTATTGTTTTGTTCTTCTTCTTCTATTGCTGATCTCTACTTACAGAAATCCCGCGCTGCTACCGAGGTGCGAGGTGCACTGGTGCATGGTGCACTTGTTTCTCGTTTCTCTTTTGTGGAGATAAAATATAAAAAACAAGATCACACAACTATTAGCATTGAAAAAGTGATGAAAACAATAGAGGAGGATGATGATTACAGTAACGGCTCTTCACCGTGTGCTGCTGAATCGTTTGTAGACGACTTACTAAGTGAAGCAGGTTCAAGCGTGTTCATGCCTCTTGATGAAACTGCAAAAACGAATCTCCTGGGTGTGAATATCGATAGTGAAGGCGATAGTGGAGATGAAGATATGTACACCTATGATGCGTCACCTTCGTTTATTTCTAAACAGACATCAACAACTGATTCGGAAGAAGAGAACGAAATGATTGAAAAGGCACTAACAGAAATGGACAATAAGGATGGTGGGGATAACAGTAGTGATCTTGGTGAAATAGATAAAAAGTATGACCTTGGTGGTAAATATGATCTTGGATCTGCAATATCGCCGACACTGACGACGGCGCCGAAATATGACCTTGGGGCATTTTTAAATCCGGCTACTGATCCATCTGTGCCAGACAGCAGACAAGATGGCCATAGCCAATCAATGTCGACCAAAACCCCTCATCGTAGCGGATCTACGGTTTATATTCTTCACAAATGGATGGCTGATCGAGATTGGAATGCGGCTCGGGCTTACCTTGGTTCTGCTGATCAGAATGATTCGCGCTTGCAAGCTTCTGTTTCGTACAAGAATGATGATGGTGAGACTTCCCTGCATATAGCCTGCCGTAAGCGAGCGCCTGTGGATATAGTACGAATTATTATAGATATTGCAGGAGTTAAAGCTGTTATGGCAGCTGATACATATGGAGGTTCATTACCTCTTCACCACGCTTGTCATTTCAATGCCAGCATTAATGTTATCAAATTTCTGGTCTATGTTGGTGGCACAGAATCTGTAAATACGAAAGATGCCATTGGGAATTTACCCCTTCATTGGGTTCTTAGCAAGAATGGTCCATATGAGGCCATCAAGCTTTTAATTGACATTGGAGGGCAAGAAACTGTTACTGCTGTCAACAAAATAGGGTGGAATACTCTGCATGCAGCCACATTTTTCTCAAGCAAGTTTAAAGTTGTGAAGTTACTTGTCGACACAGGTGGACCGTCATTAGCCAAACATATCAACCGCAAAGGAGATACACCATTGGATATTCTGTATGACAAAAATCCTTTTGATGCACCATCTATTAGGTTGGTACAGGACCAGCTTGGGACTGATAAGGATCTGATGAGCTGGCTTCCTCAAGAAACTGTGGAAAGAACAATGCATTGGATTAGGCGCCAGCCTGCCAGTGTTCAAGAGCGTGGATTCAATAACCCGTTCATACAAATGATTCTCAATGAATCATTTGTGAAGTTCAGGTTTTTATGTATTATCTTGTTGGATTTGGCTGCTCAATTCATGTTAGTCGCAACTCTGTCGTTCGTTGTTGAAGTGGAAAACTGGTACGGATACAAAGACATCACATTTCTTTCACTGGGTATTTTAATTTTCAGCATTAGTTGGTTAGGTTTCCGTTGTATAATGGAAATGTTTACAACTCCTATTTCATTATGGGTGATGGAATTGTGCAATTGGTTGAATATTGCTCAGACGGTATTTGTGATTTGGAGCATCTTGATTTTAGACGGGGATGGCATTAGAAACGATTATGAAGCAGGAATATCCGTTGTGACATTGGGGCTTGTCTGGTTTCGCTCTGTGTTCGTACTTGGAGATCTCTTTTTTTCGATTGCGGTTATTGCGCAGGCATTGCAACGTATCGCAATAAAGCTGGTATCTCTCTCAATAACATATGTTTTCATCATCATGGGATTTGCGCACATGTTTTACACGGCTGCAAAATGGGAGCAAAGCCTTTGTGAGGATTCAGACACGAACAATGAATGCCTAGTGCCGTCTTTGGATGATTCCTATTACACGGCTTTTACTGAATTTCTGGATGTTGGCTCGCTCTTCCGGGATGAATCTTATTTTCGGGATAATGCATCTCGCATGGTTCTGGTGCTCGTATTCGCTGTCTTGGTACAACTACTACTTTTGAACGTTTTAATTGCAGAAATTGTGCATTCATATGCAGAATGTAAGAATGGAGGGGGAAAGGCTTTTTGGCAGAGACGTTATCATTACGTCACTGAATTCAGTAATATCTATAGAGCTGCTGGTTGGTGCGAAAGCACGAAATTTGTGGGCTTAGTTGTGAATGAACATGATGGATGGAAGATACCGACGAGTCGATTTGCTCTATCGACTGCTAACCACAATGTCTTCCCAGGGGATTTTTACCACTTTAGGGAGTGGTGGATGAAAGGTGGCCAGACGCCTGACTTCATAACGAGGGTAGTGTACTTTATGAAATGGGCTTCATTTGAAGAAATGCTCATGCCTGGTCCTTCTTTTGAAAGAGTTATATCAGGGAGTAAGAAAGATGCGAGCAATTATTCCGCTCGTATCTTTCTTTACCTTATTTTTCCAATCATGATAGTGTTAAACTTGTTTACCTTTATACTGGGGTTAGCAACTTTTGGATTGCTTTGGCCTAAGTGGATGAAGAAGATACTATTCAGTGGAAAGGTTACATTTGAGAGTGGTGAGGGTGAGGTAATGATAAGCCGTCATATGGACGTTATGAAAAACGAAATTAAATCAATTCACAATGCAGTAAAGGCGGAAAAGTTTGTTGTGAAGAGTATGGAACGCGACATGAAAAGAGTTCGACATGATCTCAAGGCACTTTCAACACTGATGCGACGATCAGATGATGAATCAATTTATAGTGAAGATGTGTCTGATAATGTATCAGATTCTAGTTCTGGGGTTTGAAGTGGATTGGAAATTTAATGTAATACTACATAATACTCACTTATTAGATAGATTACTGATAATACTAAATGAAACAGCTTCCTAATAGGTGTTCACCTTAACAAATATAATGTTCTCGTTGCTTGCCAATGTGCCAAAATCCGGACATTCCTTTAAAAGTCTTGATCCTGCCTGTACTTTACAAAGGTTATGTCGAAAGTGGACAAGATTGATGGTTGTGGGTGGCAAAGTCAATGCTACATTCCCATTATAGCTTGACTTTCGACAGTGCCAATATGGCGACCTCAGATTATCTGTGCATTCTGAAGCAGTGGACAATTCAAGTACGTTCATATTTAAAAGTTGTACCAATCACGGCACGCGTTTCTTCAAAACATAAGTTAGGACCATAGGCGTATCAATTCGAAACAGATCAAATCAATCAAAAGTGCTTCAACATAGTGAATATCCCCAAGTACACATCATCGATAGTGGTTTGTCATAATGGTATTCTACGCTGATGGTCGTGTTAGTCCCGCTGATTGGAGGAGGGAAGAGGAATGTATTATCGACCAAAACTTCAGACAGCTGTAAAAGGATTAGAAATTGATGATTGATGATGTTAGTCCAGAAATTACGTTATCGGCTGTCATTAACTCTCCTGAGATTGTAAAAGTTCAAAGCTATGCTTGGTGTGACGTGAAGCAAAATCATTTGGTTCTTATGGCAGTTCAGAATTAAATTGTAAATGCTAATCCATTCCACGTTTACAGACTGCTGTACATGAGCCTGAATCGCCCTTAGTCCATCAGAATGACTCTTGCAAGAATCTCATCGATAGATAGTTATGAGGGTGATCACGCCTAGATCTGGTGGTTGTATCCATAACCCCTCATCCCGAGGTAACAATGAGCGCAATAGCATAAAACACATTGCAATCGGGCGAGACAAGTCAAAAGAGTACCCCGTTAGGTTCAGTGGGTTTACATATTGTTTCATGCTAAATCAAATGAAAGGTTGCCCTTTATACAGTTTCTCGCCAATAGCAGCAGAGTCAGTGCACCTCACTTCAATCCAGGAAAAGTCATTCATCCTTCGTGATCATTCTTGGCAGGGTTATAAGTATCAAAGGAACAGTTGATTTTATCCTGATTACAGCTATATTTTGGTAATCCTCCGGTGCTGCAAGCTTTCCCAAATATTTGATCGGATCGAGACGCCAGTACAAAAAGCTGCGTCTAATACCCATCAGCAAAATGCTGTTCAGCGCAGGGCACTAAAATTTTAGAGCTTCTGATGCTAACTGCTCTTTTATTGTAAGCAAGGAGAAGGATCAATCAGACTCATTTCGTGCTCGATTATGACAGGTAGTCTCATCCAACGAGCGAGTCGTCTATTTTCTTTGCGAGAGTTATTTAGCCAAGGAGAGCTGAGAATTCTCAGTGTCGTTAGCGCTAAGATTAATCCAGAGGGCTTCTTTGATTAGGCAGGGTCCTAATCTTGTACAATCTACAGAAGAATCAATTTTCAATATTCAGTACCGGTATAACTAGATTCATCCGATCGCATCATGATTCACTTTTCCAAACATGTCTGCTGAAAGTGAATCTAACGAACTGACCCCCATCACTGTAGTGACTGGATTCCTGGGAGCTGGAAACACTATTACCGGGAACGTTTAACCGCACATATTCGGAGACGCTTTGATGCGAGGCATCATTGGATGGGAGGAGATGTTCATTAGTCCTCCTAGGTGGTTCGTGGTGACTTCCATATTCAGAGACGCTTTGATGCCAGGTTCGATCATCATCTAGGAGACTGAGGTGCTCAGCTGTTGATTGAAATGATACCACCCCCTGGACAAATCTTGCAGCATCCATGCTTGAGCGAACATAGGCATTTTCATCTTTCTGCAACATGAAAAAGGTCCCTTTCACCTGCTTTGACTCTAATATCTCCTCCTGCCTCTTCTTTTCCGTGACTATGAAACTAATTACATTCTCTCATACTTCAATGAAAAGTAAGAGCAGAAGCTACAATCACGATTGTAGTTTCCGTGGAAGACGATCACTCCCACATTGTTATTTCTTGGAATTCCTTTTTTATTTATTGCCCCCGGCAAAACGTTCTCCTAAAAAGATGAGTCCAAAGTAAGAATAGAGCTATATCTCTTGAGGCTTTCTAATCTTTGTTGAAGTTGAAACCCGTATCCATCGCTCTGACTAGGCATGTCTACAACAATGCTACTAGAATATAACTATAGTTTAGGGTTAGCGTTATCTACGCACTGTCGTCCTCTTCATCACCACCATTGATGTCCTCATCGTTGTCTCTTTTCACACCACCCAATTCTCAAAAATGAAAATGTATGTAAGGAGTGTTTTGAACATGAAGGGTTAAAGCATGAACTCACAGTGATGGTATCTTCACCAGAGAGTTCCTTTGACATGCTTCACAAATAAATGGCGTCATCAGAGTTGAGAGAATTAGCGGTAATTGGAGAACCAAGATTGCTGGTGTTGCTGATACTGAGATGATGGTGGTTGTTGAGATGAATATTGGATGAGAGGAGACGTCCATGAGTCCTGCTAGGTGGTTCGTAGTGACTTCCATATTTGGAGACACTTTGATGCGAGGCATCATTGGATGGGAGGAGACGTTCATTAGTCCTCCTAGGTGGTTCGTGGTGACTTCCATATTCGGAGACGCTTTGATGCGAGGCATCATTGGATGGGAGGAGACGTTCATGAGTCCTCCTAGGTGGTTCGTAGTGACTTCCATATTTGGAGACGCTTTGATGCGAGGCATCCGCTGCAGTGCCGGTATGGTATCCGCTATAACCATCCTGCTGGTAGTAGCCTACACTCTGGTTTCTATGTCCATTGTTCACGGAATTCAATCCTTGCGATTGAAATCGCTGTAGGTTGCTTGAATTCTGGCGGAACAAAGGAAGACCTTGCCCCATCATACCAGCTAGACCCATCATGCCGACGTTTTGCATGGCTTGAGCATTCGCTAATGCAGCACCGGCATTGTTTCTTCTCTTGTTTGATTGAGAGTTTCTATTAAAACCAAAAGTGAGAAGTGAACTGGAATCAAAGGATCGCAATATACATACATAGAAACTTACTTCTGGTTGTTGAACACATCCGTTGTTTGAACCTTTTGAATCATTCTCGAATGAGTCGACTCTGTTTTCTGCCTTTCTTTCACGGCGAATCCCAACTCAATCTTGCAATTGTCTAAAGTGCTTTTGATCAATCCGGTTTTTGTCTCTGCCAAT
>Ga0306864_1000916_pt1 | contig 12684 bp, 8 predicted proteins | sample AntRauTorckE5430_FD_190448 | JGI IMG/M metagenome (GOLD analysis project Ga0306864, IMG submission 190448) | Saline lake microbial communities from Rauer Islands, Antarctica - Metagenome Torckler E5 #430 (v2) (version 2) | ecosystem: Environmental > Aquatic > Non-marine Saline and Alkaline >...
TCTAGGGTAGTGGAATGGTGTGGAGGAGTAGGTATTGATGGGTGGTGCATGTGACATGATTTTGTGATCAAGTGAAGGGTGGATGATGGATGCTGGATGCTCGATGATCGATGATCGGTATGGTATCGTAAATTAAATAATTGCAGAAGAATGCAGATTGCAGATGATGAGGAGTCTGGGTTCAAGTAGGCTCTTAACCTGGTTTTATTTATAACTTTCAAAGACATCTCTCAAAATGTCTCGGCTTTGGTTGGCTCGTTGGCTTACTTTTACTTGCCACGTTTATTCCCGCGCGAAATCTAAGCCAATGAATGTCCACCAGGACAATAGACGTTTCACACTCTATGCACGAGCCAGATGTTTATCACATTTCTATTGCGTTTTTACTAAATTCACACCACACAATAATTCACCCTTTGGCCTTTATCTACAATAGTAATTTTGAGAGCAAGAGGTATCAAACGCATTGGTCCATATACTTTATCTTAATTACATTGTTATCATGAATTTGTACCAAGCAACATTCCTTGCATACCTCGTGGTATTTATCCGAGAGGTGGGCGCATCCTCTATTCATTCAACGGCAGATACTATTAACACTCAGGATGGCGAATGCGATCTGGACGGCGGTCCCGCTTGTGCATCACATGCGTCTATAGCTGCGATTGATTCCAACGGATCTATCGAAATATCGAAGAGTATGAACGATACAGGTACAACGAATGATCCTCGTATAATGTCTGGCGTTCCTTTCCCAAGAATGCCAGAAACTATTCGTGCTATTCTCCACGAAGACTGGAATATTCTTGATCCAAAGGGAGAGGAAATGATTTCCACACTATCCAAAATTGACGGTGCAGTTGAATTTGCACATGCGAGTACCACATTCTACGAACATCTAAAAGGAACCTTTGGCATTCTTGCTGCTTGGGGTCAGCCTGAAGAAGTTAAACGCACTGGATTGGTTCACACTGCATACTCGGGGGATCTTTTCCAGTTCTTTCTCTTTGATGCCAACAAAGACGAGGAAAGGGATGAATTGAGAGATATCCTTGGAGAGAAGGCGGAGGCATTAACCTATCTCTTTGGAACTATCAACCGTGGTGGACTTTGTCATTTCAAGGATTTAGTGAATGGAGTAAGAAGTGATGTAATATGTCCTGCTGGAAACCAAACTGTTCATCATCGGTCTAATGTCGGAAACTGGGATGTGAAGCCGGTAGAAGCTGCCAACATCTTAATGGTTACAATTGCAGATTATTTGGATCAATTTGTGGATACAAATGGGTGGAGAGACCATCATCAAATCGAAGACGGAGGAACGAAGCTGTACCCTGGAAGCGGCAGACCTGCTATTGGGTTCTACTGGTTCTCTGCTGTGTGTAACGGAATAAAGGAGCACCTTGAAGTTGTTCCTACAATATTTAATAATTGCGAAGATGTGCTGTCTATCGAAGATGAAAAAGAGGCCAGGGACGCATATTGGAAAGTTACAATCGAGGAGGAGCAACTTCCCGAGGAAGAGCAGATCAATCTATTGAACAAGGTTGTTCGTCTCAATAATTTTGTTGCCGAACCACATATTATGCTCTCACAAATCTACTATCGCCAAGGGAAGTACCTGGAGGCAGCAACAGAAGCACGGTTGGCCCTTGAAAAGTTCTATACTTTGGCTAGTAACTGGGATAAGCGTCGCTCCTATGGACACTGGGTAGGATTTGGCCGCATCCTTTTGCTGCGTGCAAACCGAATGATGGAAAAGGAAGAATGCTCCTTTCCATGTGCTGACCCCAAGAACCCCCTTTACGTGAATTACAACGATCTCAATTTGACAAGTCTAAGAAAAGTTGTTCAAGAAATGAATGAAAGAGAAGAGTAATTCTCGAATGGTGTGAAAGGGGATAATTGTTGAGTCAACAAATAAATCTTGACCCAAGTCACCACGATTGACGAGAGCAACGTGAATACTTAAGCCCAATACTAGAGTAACATCATGTGTGCAAATGTAAGCATCGTCCAAGCGATAAGTACTGTTACTTTCTGTAGCGCTTAGGCAGGTATTCCCAAAGAACATCATGTACATGGAATGCCATTTATAAATGTTGTTAAAAATATTGATGCATCTAGTTATATCTATTAACAAATATTAACGCACAATCATCAAATGGTAAAATAATGTGATACAAAATGCGCCTTCACTACTGATTCTTTTCAAGTCTCTGCCACTTTCTTGAGGTGTAGGTGGGAGAACCTTGATGAGCTCGCTCATCTCCTATCTCCTTCATCATGACTCGTTCGTGCCTTTCTACTTTTCCTTGCTTTTCTAGATTTCCCGAGACAGACGAAAGAAGATGCAAATTACAATTTAAATGCCTCAACTTTTCGTGATTAATTCATTTCGTCTAACATTTTATTACACTTTCTGTCGCCAAACTCAAGATGTAAAAAGCCAGAAGAGCAGGGTATCAATTTGAACCTGTTTGAACACACATTGCGGCAGCAGTATAAAAGTAAAAAATTGAGAACATTGACAATGAACGTCACTCTAGAGAGGCTTACGGCTTACAGGAGGATTATGTGAGTGTCCTACGAAATTGAAAAGTTGTACAAAAAGGAAGAAGACGAAAGACGAAGCAGGACGAAGAGGTAAATAAATCTAAATATGTCAAATTTCGAGGTCCCACTTCCCACTCCTTCAGAGGTTTGGTGTCTTTTTGAGAAGAGTAAAAACTACCGGTACCAATGATCAATCGCCTTCTCTTTTCGTGTACATGACGCGTAGCTAATGACGCGTTTCCAGGTTAATCTGCTTTAACTCCTCAGGAATAATAATTAAGAGCAACGCAGGCCGCCAGCAGAGACACAGATAGAAGATAGAATCATCATCATCAGTTGATCGCATTAATTGCGGTAGTTTCACATTATTGTTTTTGCGAACGGGAACTGCTTAAATTAAGGATCCAGGATGTCGGTAGGTTCATCCAGCCTAACAAGAGAAATAAGCCCGAACTCCATTCATCACACGCGTGCTGCCCACCTTCCTCTGAACCTATATCCGTCGAATTGCAGTCCCTCTCTGCCAAACTCTGCACACCCGCATCATATCCTCAGCAATAAACCAATCAGCACCATGCACAAATCTATAGCAACAGAAGAAGACTTACCAGTTGATAGCACGCACATTAACAAGAGTGAACTGCCGCATCCTCCACCACAAATCATTTCCTCCACTGCGAATAGTACCCGATCGTCACCCACTAGATCTAGTAGTGGGATAGGAACAGCAGGTCCTTCAAAGAACAATGAAAGATCAAATTCACTCCCGATCAAATCTATGGCTGCTGCTTCAAGAAGAGCAATCTTTCCTACCCTATACGAAAGCAAGAGTCAAAGATCTCCACTTCATAAGAACCAGAAGCGAAAAGATAAATCTGTGCAAGCATCCACTTCAAGTGCTTCTGCCATTGCTGATCGTGCCTCTGCCATTTCTGATCGTTCCTCTGCACAGTTGCCGACATGGACGAAATTCGAAGTCAAGGTGGCCCGTAAGGATAAACACACCGACGTCAAAGAAGGTTGCACAAGATTCAATGCTAAATCAAAACATTGGTCAACTACTTCTTCTTCCACAGAGGACCACCATGATAATCTACTCACTTCCTCAGAGTTAAAGAAAAGCTTGTCTAAATCATTTTCAATGGAAAATCCACCCACGGCTTGTCCAGCCTCTCTGGAATGCGTGGTTGGCACAGGCATGAGCACTGTTTCTGCCACAGCAGCAGGCCAAAGCAAGAAGTCAAACAACACAAAGAAAGAACATAAGAGCCAAACAGCGCTGTCTAAAACCAGGACTACGATTATTGCTTCTGATGATTCCGCTACATTCAATGATCACGAGTCAGATCTAATATCCAATCAGTCACCGAATTCAATTGCCTATGATATTCACAAGCGAATCCAGCCCGGACCATCCATTTTAAGAAGGAAGATCTTGCCTAATTTAGCAACCACTCCTTTACCTGGTGCTCAGGTGCCATTAATATTGCCGCGTGACGGTTCCACAATTAATAGGAACTCCGATCAATCGAACATTGTCGCTTCTCAACGACATGAAGCGTCACCAATACAAGAAACATCATCTCTACATGAAACTGTTTCAGATTCATCTATTCGTGAAATTGAAAACATCTCTTTGCGTGACGAAAACGATAAATGCAATAGCAGCCGAAGGTCTCTACTTCCTTCTCGACCAGGATGCATAGCGCTAGAGCATGTACATAACGAGGAAAGTATGCACCAAACGTGTTTCACAAGGCATATTTCACACGAAGAAATGAAAAAACCATGCAAGAAAAGGATCAGATTCGATCCTAGGGTATGGGTTCATGAAATTGAAAAAATACCAGTAGAAAAGACTTGGTACAACGATTCAGATATGAAGCGGTTCAAAATCGAAGCCGCATTGCGAATCAAAGAGTGGGCGATGAAGAGACAGAGGAGTTGGAGTACCGGCATGATTGCGACTGGAACGGGTAGAATTATAACGAGAAATCGCCCTCCGCCTCGAGGAGGAAGTAAAGCATTTTACACAAATCCTGCTCTGAGAATGGATGCAGATGACGAAGACGAGTCCCATGAAGAACGAATCGATCAGAAACGAGAGGAACATTTACTGAAAGAAATTAAGACTGTTCTTCTGGTGGACTGTCATGACATATTTCTATCTCTACTTACAAAAGATATCAAGGCTATGATGCCACATGTTAAGGTATCTACAGCATATACCGTTGACGATGCGCTCGATAAGATTAATGATGCCAAAAAGATAACGAATTTATCTCATGGGTTCGATATCATTGTTGTTGAAAATCGACTTCGCACTACCAGTAGAAGGCCTATAAAGACGAAGACTGGAAGTGTGATGTTAAGTGGGGCAAACCTCATTCAACGAATTGCATTTGACACACAACATGTGACAAACTGCACACAATACTCGCAGCAAAGCCATCCATTAATCATCGGTATGTCGGCATATTTAGATCAAGATGGGAAAAAATTAAGAGATTGCGGATCCGATATTGTTTGGTCTAAGCCTCCTCCAAAAATGGACACTGCACTGAAACACGCACTTCTAATCGCAACAATGAAAAAACGTAGGCGCAGAAATCTATCAGAATTATTTCAAGACACAGTTTAAATTCATATCTACTCATATTAAGAAAACGTAAAAATTTAATACATATTTAGGAGAGTATGGTAGTGTAGAAAGAAAATAGAAAACATTCCTATTTAACAATACAATCTGATACAATCATACACTTGAATGGGTCAATATCTTGAATCATCAAAATCCATTGATACCACTTCTTTCAATGTAATAGAACCAACTTTTTTGCCTCGGCATATTGCTCTCAAAGTTAAAATAGGTTGGTTCAGAATCTCTTCTCCAGCTTTTATATTTCTAGTCGATACATCACTTGCTACTTCTGTATGCATTTCATGACGATCCAAGAAAGGATCATAAATACTTTCACGTTGTCGCCCAAGCTTGCTCCTCGATTTACTGAGTCATGACTACGCATTTAGATAAATAATGTGAATTGAAGTGGTACTGCTGGATGGTACGAAGGTACTCAGTATGATATATTATAAGATATAAGATATAAGATAAACGAAATCACGAACAGAAGTGTACGTTGTGTAGACCTGAATGAGAACCGGGGGCTTTGTTAGGGTAATTTTTTTGGATATTATCCCATCTTATTTCCAGCTCCCCCCCAAAAAAGAGGGTTTTTTACAAAAGTTGGGAGCAAAAATGTCAAAAGTGTTTACTACGGACAGACGAAAAGGCAGATAGAAGACGGCTTGGCGGCTTTCGCTTGTATCTTGCTGCTTGCTATGGTAGCTTTGTGACAACTAACAGATACTCACACCTCTGACTGACTTATCCCCTCACTACAATAGTTGTTTACTGCAAGCCTATAACCAAAACCAAACCTTTCACCAAGACAAAAGTCATTAATTCTTAAACTTGTAATGGAAAAATCAGAGGAAAATTCAGCAATGGAAATAGATTCAGGGAATACACGCGGTAATCAAGAGCTTCAATTGCCGTGGGTCGAAAAATACCGGCCAAAACGGTGCGTTGACAACATACATTTTTCATTACGATAGGCTTTCTATTGTTCTATCGCTTTCATTCCCTCATGCGTTTCCAATCGTAACTGATATTTCAAATATATCGAATAGGCTTGAGGATCTGGTGGCCCACGAAGACATTGTCAACATTCTCACCAAACTCATTGATTCAGAAAACCTTCCCCACCTGCTGCTTTACGGACCACCCGGAACTGGAAAAACCAGTACCATTATCGCAGCTGCCAAAAGAATGTATGGCACAAAGGCTTATTCCAGCATGGCGCTAGAACTGAACGCAAGTGATGCCAGAGGGATTGACGTTGTACGAAATCAAATCAAAGAATTTGCTGGGACTCGGCAGCTTTTTAACAAAGGAATAAAACTCATCATCCTCGACGAAGCGGATGCAATGACTAACGATGCACAGAACGCTTTACGTCGAATTATTGAAAAATATACGAAGAATGCCAGATTCTGTCTCATTTGCAACTATGTGTCAAAAATTATCCCAGCGCTTCAATCGCGTTGTACTCGGTTCAGATTTGCACCACTTTCGAGAGACCAGATTCATGACAGGCTTGTGCATGTGGCAGATGAAGAAAAGTTAGATTACACGAAACTAGGTATTGAAGCTATATTGAGTTTGTCAGGAGGAGACATGCGCAGAGTTCTGAACTTGTTACAGACAACTGCCATGTCTTCTGAGAAGGTTGATGATATTTCAGTTTATTTGACGAGTGGCGCACCACTACCCGTGGACTTAGAGGCCATATTTCAATCGCTGTTGAATGATAATTTTGCAGATGCTTATACCAATATCACTGCTCTATGTAAAACAAAAGGATATGCTATGGCGGACATTTTGTCTCAGTTAACTATCATGGTGAGCGGGATGGAATTACCTCCAGGAGCCTTGGCAGAAATTTTAGATGGAATGAGTGGTGTTGAATACAGGCTGGCATTTGGAACTGATGAGGAAATCCAATGTGCGAGTCTCGTTGGAGTCTTTGTCCGCGCGAGGACAATGATGAGTGTGAAGTAACTCTACGCGCTTGATAATGGGTACAAATGACGTTAGTAATCTACGCTTGTTTTGGGGTAATATCTTAAGAGAAGAGGTTAAAAAATAAGCATGCATTCTTCTTGTGCAACTCAGCTTGTCCAAAAAGCGTGTTGCAGTTGCTCACAATGAATCACATCATAATTCCTGAACGATGTATTCCTGCACGATGTATTTATAATATTGCATCTTATTTACATTATTGTAAAAAAGACAGGGCGCGCTCTTTTCACCACCACCTTCATTTTTGTGACGTGAAAGTTTGTCAGGGAGTTCTTTTCTGTGAGTTTTTCCAACTTCCAACACCAAACTCAGCATCCATCATAGCTCAGGATAATAGGACCATAGTGCTGGCACAGTATATATCTACATAAGCACCATCAAATTCAACATTGTCTTTCCTTCGCGAAGCTGTAATGACAATTGGCAGAATAGATAGATTAAGGCAAAACGAAGAGATCGAAAACAACAACAACAACAAGAAAGGATACGGCTCAACTTCGTCACTTGAAACCATGGAACAATCGGAACAGCAAAATATAGAAATTAGCATTAGCCAAGAACCCCCGAAAGGACCGCTGCGACAATTACTGTCGAGAATTGGGCATATCAAGCGCCCATCGTGGAGGCAGATGTCAACAAATAACAGCATGCCAAGGAATGATGATTCTGCAGCTCTTCTCACAGACCAAGACGAATCTATTATCAGCGAGGAAAGAAGCACAACCAATTCAACGGAAAGTACAACCAATTCAACGGAATGCACAACCAACTCAACTGAAAGCACAACTGACTTTCTGAAGTTCTTCGTTTCGTCTGCGGGACCACCTCAAATTGTATTTTTGTGTATGTTATGGGCTCTTGCGCTTGGGTCAACAATAGGTGTGGTTCCGTCTGTGATGACAGATCAATATGCGAAAATATATCATAATTTTGATGCTGGAGATAGCTGTGGAAACTATGGAAAAGATGCGAAACCGCAATCATGTCTTGATGGATCAAGCGATGCACAAACAGCGGCCACTTCTGCATCATTTGTTTCAAACATATTTACATTTCTTACGAGTAGTCTCATTGGATCTATCAGCGACGAATACGGTAGAAGACAGTTGCTTGTTTTAGGACAGTTTCTAGCGATGTTTGGTCCTCTAGTCTTGGTCATGATACAAATGTTCCCGACTTCGAATCCAAACTGGTATTATGTTGCATCGGCTGCTGGAGGCCTCATTAGCTGGATTTCGATAGCGTTGTCAGCATTGTCTGATGTTATGCCGAATCAGTGGAGAGCTCCCACGTTTGGACTTTTACTCAGTGGATTTTCAGTAGGCTTTGCCCTTTCTCCAGTGCTTGCGTTAGGCTTCAGTCACTATGGTGTTTCTTTGCTGTCGTTCTCGCTATTGATTGTAGGACTCTTTTACAGCTTATGTTTCCTCCCTGAAACATTGCCAGTAGAAACAGCAGAGGCTGCAAGGATTCAACGGAGTGAATATCACAGACAAGAAGACGAGCCTCGACTGCAATGCATTGTAAGAACACTTGCCCGGCCAATGAAAGAACTTTCCATCCTGAATAGGAACAATCTGTTTCGACTCCTTTCGTCATTAGCTTTTTTCAGTGGCATGAGTTCGTCGGCAGATCAAACGCTATTAGTGTACTATGTCGAAGATAGGTTAGATTTCAATGACCATGATATCGCAGTCCTGTTCGGTATGATTGGTTTGTTGGGAATACTTGTTCAAGGGTTCTTGCTAAAACCGTTTACAGATTTGATTGGAGAGAGATTAGTTGTCGTGGTAGCATTCATTATGGGCGCCATTACTAATACTCTGTACGCATTCGCACCGTCGAAGCAATTTATATTTCTGGCGGTTTGCTTCTCATCATTTGGTGGAATGTCTTTCCCTACTATTTCAGCAATTAAAGCTAACAACGTTGAGAAATTCGAACAAGGAAGAATTCAAGGGGCTCTGTATGCCCTAAGTTCTCTCGCCAGTGCGGTCGGTCCGTGTCTTTTAAGGCTCGCTTACCAGAAGACAAAGGATACCACGCAGCCTGGAGCATTTTTCTTGGTAGCAACAGCCTTCTTTATTGTGGCTACTTTTTGTGGATGGGCGTTGCCTGAAGATAAGGCCAACTCCGTACCACAGCGAGGCAATGCAAATGATGCAGAACAGGCTTTTGAGGAACCTTTAATGATAACGTGAAATTGGAATTAAGAATATCACAATATTCATCATTCGTGCAACTAATACATTAATAACCTTTTTTTCAGTTGGTTATGAATAAAACACATGCTAGTAGCTCTAGGCAATACATCTACTACCGTATGCGGTACTATCGTACTGTACTACTACTGTTGTTGTCATTTTGAATTTCTATTGGGGTTTGTGTACGAAAAGGTACGAAACAAGGTTTGGGCCGCGCCAGATTTTTCCGTAAATAAAAAATTCCGGAGCGGATTGGAATTTGGAATTTGGAAATACAAGATAACCAATAATACACACAGCGTCGGCGCCTCCTCACCACACTCCTCACATTTTTACAAATAGAAGAGGGACCCTACAACTGCTAACCATATCGGTCCTACTGTTTGGTACAATGTCGAAACCGGATCCTGGCAACGCTGGAGATGAAGACGCAATTATTCCTGTCGCCTCTAATGTTGAAGCTACTGCAGACGATGTAGCACTAGTTGCATCAAAACCTCTCACCTATTTCAATACTAAGAATGGTCCTTTCTATACAAAGGCAAAAGAAATCCTCCAAACCGACGACTTCGAGGCCGCACTATCAATGATCGAAACTGGCTTAACCACTATCTTGTCCATGCTGCCTGGACAAGACAATCATGAAGCGCTCGGGCCACTCTACTATATGTACGGAACAACGCTTTTGTACAGCGTAGAAGAGAGCCAAGATACTGCAGAGGCATCTGTGATGGCTCAGGACGCAGCAGAGCAAACTGCTGGAGATCTCGAAATTGCGTGGGAGAATCTTGAAACTGCAAGAAGCATTTTGACAAAGCTAAAATGCAATGGGGCAGAGGATGAGGAGCGCGCACTTGACTTAGCCCAGATTCACTGTCGATTGGCTGATCTATCACGTCACAATGGGCACTACGAGCAAGCAATTCAGGATTATGAATCATGTTGTGAGGGCAGGAGACGTCATCTAACGGACGTCAAGTTGTGGGATCGGAGAATCGCTGATGTTGAGTATTCGTTGGGAATGGCTAGTCTTCTTCTTGCTGCCGAAGGAGAAAAAAATCTTATGGATAAGGAGGACAAGGATGATGACAAGGACGCGCATCAAAACCCTACAATCGCTGCTATGGTAGCTTCTACTGGAACTTCTGCCTCTGACAACGAAAAGGTAGTTTTATCTCCTGAACAGATTACTGCTTCAAGGGAAAAGTCAACTCGCCATTACGTTCAATGCGCTCGTATTCTTGCGGGTATTATTGCCTGCAAATCCAATGCAAATCCAATCGAAATGTCTGCAGCAGACGAAAGCCTAGAAAATAACGAAAATAAGAAGTGCTCTTCAAAGGAAGCTATGTCAAGGGATGCCACCTCAGTTCAGGAGAAGGCATCCACTGCTCTAAATATCATTCGTGGCCGTATAAGCAAGCTGAAGCCAAGCAATGCTGAAGATGCAGGCTTGATTCATGATTTGACCGAAATGTTGGACGAAATTCAAGAAACTGTTGACAATTGCGAAACGGATCGTGAAGGTTTGCGAGATGTCAACAAAATGAGAAAGAAAGCAGAAGACGATATCAAAAATGCAGATGCCATGGGTGCAACTTTTGCATCAACGAACGAAGCACAATCAGAAGAAAGCACAACTACAATAGGTTTCGGGGCAGCCGTAGCTACTGCTGGAATGACCATCATAGGTGATGCTGCATCAACCTCCACGAGCCAAGAGGTGGGGAAGAAACCAATGGCGCCAATGATGATGGTGAAAAAGAAGAAGAAAAGGGACACTATTGACCAGAATGACTGTAAGAGAGCAAAGACGACAGAACGAGGGACAATTTAGTTTAATTTGATTTGATTTCGGCACTACTAATTCAGTAATTGAAATAAGTACCATTTGGCATTTGGTTTTGGCAAAAGGAACCCATTAATAACATTTGGAATTTGTGGAAGGACAAAAACCACCGCAACAATGCGATAGTAGATAGTAAGCACTGGCTTGGAATAGTGTGTGTGAAAAATAGACTATGTACCATCACTAACCATCATATCATTATTCATTAGACTATCTTCTATTTGAATGAGCATCAAAAATCGTAAATAGCCTAAAGTAAAGCCGCGTTGGATCGGCGGACAGATCGCGAGGGAGAAGAGGCGCGTGGAGGAAAGAAGGAGCGGAGCGTTGGATTGACCATTATTTGAGATGATGGTGGTAAACCTCCTTCCTGTATCGTAGCCTGCTGACACCGACATGCGCATGGTTGCTTGAAAACTGAAAACCCTCCACACAGGAACATGATAAGACACAGATAATCATCTGCACTGAAAAGGAGCGAAGAATAAAACACCATGACACACAGGTCGATGACAGGATTTGGCTATTCTATGAGCGTATACGTCGGCCCAAGCAATGAACCAACTAAAACAGTAACCCTGCCCTACGAGGGCATGTTTGTGGAACCAACATACGAAGCTCGTGACTCTTTGAAACGTAGATGGAGGAAAGAGGAATTTCACGTGGAGGTTTCCGGAAAGCAACTATTGGTGACAAGAAAAGACCGCAATAGGGGATGGACTGTCCAACTAATCTTCAAAGCTTTCTATAGTAGGGATGTTATGTGCACCTATGTCAATGACTTAGATGCGTTCGTACAAAATGAAGGTTCTGTGGTCACCATCAAGCTACGCCCAGGTCAGAAATTACGTTGCCTGCATAAAGCTCTCATATTCAAAGAAGAGGAAATCATCAAGACAAACTCTAAAATTTTACCCATTGCCAAGCCGACTGTGCAGGGCAAGGTCAAGGTCAGCCTTCAACATATCAATGAAGAAATCAAAAGCAGCTTCGCTAAAGAGAATAGCCCCTCTAAAGATGCTGACGAAGAAAGCATACACTTTGCTGAATTTACAAATGGGAAGGAGGATGAAAGGAAACCCTATGGAATTGTCACCATAGGCGTGAACTACCCAAATAAAGTACTGTATTTGTCCTTGGGCGAATTTGGCAATAGACTCATTTTCAAGAAAGGAGCGCAAGTGGGTACATCCTCTAATGTCGAGATTGAAGATTCTGATTTCTTGGACCCGTTCCAATCATTTATTGGACATGGAGATGTGTTCATCAAAACAGGACCAGCAGTGAAACAGATCAATCTAAAGGACAAAGAAAGTACGACCGTGAGACAAGATTGTGTGATTGCTTTTACGCAAGATGTCACATCTAGCTTGCAGAAGATGAATAAAATAATGGGAATATTTGATGAGAAGGCAACGTATAGGAATCTC
>Ga0306864_1000917_pt1 | contig 12673 bp, 8 predicted proteins | sample AntRauTorckE5430_FD_190448 | JGI IMG/M metagenome (GOLD analysis project Ga0306864, IMG submission 190448) | Saline lake microbial communities from Rauer Islands, Antarctica - Metagenome Torckler E5 #430 (v2) (version 2) | ecosystem: Environmental > Aquatic > Non-marine Saline and Alkaline >...
GAGTTAATAACGGCAAGCAAGCTTCCTGATGCAGACGATGACGAGATGCTTTCTGAAATGCTTGAAAAGCTTCAACTTCATTAGCAGCGCTTTGATTCAAAAGAGTTACACCTAGTTGTAATAACGAGCTGACGAAATATTGCTGCTTTTTATCTGTAGTATCAATCAGCTTTCTGAAATGAGCGATTGCATCAACATCGTTACGCAGCTCTGGCTCGATGTGTCCTGACAAGTGCAAGATGCTGATTCTGGTGTGCAATTTACTAACGGATGGTGAAGGTTGTATACACTCAATAGTGGCTTTCGCTTCTAGTAACTCATCGAGATCATAGACACAGCAATATCATTATCATACTTCATTACTCCTAGGTACCTCTAGTAGCTAGCTAGCGAAACTACTGTAGCCATCCAGCGACGACGGTAGTACGTACACAGAATAATAAAATAACGAAGATCAAAGCTCTTAAAGCACGACTGTCTTATTTTTCGTCAAATATGTCCCATTGCTTGCCATCCATGGAGTGAGAATCAGGAGGGTTGCTTTGTGATATATGCGGTGCTAGCGATGAAGAGGACTACACCCCCAAAGGAGGGAGGTTGTTTGCATTGTGACTGGTGGATAGTATGAGAATAGTTTCACAGCTCAACACCACGACAACATCTTTGGCTTTACTCAACTAATTATGTAGGATACCTGACTGATACTGTACAAGTTCACTTGGTGCATAAGCTGCAATTCATGATATGAATCAAGGCATTTTATTCTAATTATAATCAAATTTTAACCTCATCTCCCTCTCCTTCCAACCCTCTGTACTACAGTACGTAGCTCACGTCAATATATCATTGAAAAACGTTTATACATTCATGTATTCCCATATGTCTACACTTCCAGGTACGCAGGGTAATGGTTCTGGAGAAGTTTCTCAAATTCTTTCAAACTAATCATAACGTCACCATTCTCATCGATAGCTCTTACAATCTCTCCTACGTCGTCTACAGTAAAACCGACGGGAAACGAATCTAAGCGCGTCTTAAACTCCCCAATGGTGATTCTGTCGTCGTTCCCTTCTTTAGTAAATAACTTGAACAAATTTTGCGCTCTCTCCTTGATGGTCGTGTCGTCGTCTCCCATATGGCTCTTATACCAATGAAGAAATTCATCTTTTTCAACCATTCCATCGCCATCGAGGTCCAGCGCAACAATAAGCTGCTGCACCTGTTCTTGGGACAGAGAAAATCCAACACCGCGCATGACATTTTCCAACTCGTCTCGAGATAAGTACCCACTGGCATCAGTATCGAAACTATCAAAGGTCTTCTTTATCTGTTCTAGCTCGATGCCATCGAGCACTTTGATGGAATCGTCGTTTCCAGTCCTCGCCTGAAATCCATTCTCTGCAATTCTATGCATTTTCTCAAGAACTAGGAATCCACGGATAACACGAGAAGTTGTTTCTTCACGAATTACAGTTGCCTCGATACTAGCGTTCCTCAAAGTCCCCATGCATCCAACTTGGGACATGATTGTTAAAATCCATTGCATATCCTTCATCTTGAGAAGCATTGGAAGGATGGCAAGAGCCATATATGCCATCAATAAAGATGATGAAAATGCTGACCGAATGGCTGGGAAGATTACGACCGCAAGGAATGCGCCATAGAGACCAACAAAAACTAGGTTGATTTGGAAGAGGTAAAGGTGAAACCCGGGCCATTGCGCTCCAACCCTTCTTTGCGAACCATGATCTCCCGGCAAGATAGGCATCCATATCCTGTGCCCTGACTAAATTTTTGATGCAACGTTTGGTCTCAGCTCCTGCGTCTGCATCAAAGAAGGCAATAAAACACGCTACTGAACAGATATGCCAGGTGTTTGAATCGTTTGAAGAAAATAATTTCTTCTCCCTTCCTTTTTTCGACCAAGACGAAAGGTGGAATCGCGCCCTCCGTGATCTTTGTACCGAGAAGGTGTCTGAAGCTACGTTCTGGTCCAAAGTTGTAATTGGGACTCATTTTCTCGCTCTGGTTTCGGAAGGAAGGTTCGCAGATGTGCTGGCTCATTATTTCCAATGCAGCGAGACGAAACCAATTCTCACTGAAGTCTTTGCTCGAATGGTCCATGATACTGATCCCTCTTCGCATGAGTATTTAACAGAACAGGAGTTTCGGTTGCTAGCTGAAAACTATTGCGCCACGTTTTGTGGAGGAATCTCAATTTCGACTGCACCCTGTTCTTTGACATTGGCTATGGTAGATTGAAGGAAAATGTTGAGGTTAAATGTCGTTCTTATCTTAGCATGAAGGAAGACCTTTTCAGATTATTGGAAAGTTCCCAATTTCGGACCTTTACAGTAAACTATCGTCAACCATGGCAACTATCAAACCTTCTTGTCTTCAAGAGATCTATCATCAATGTTCCTATCGAGCTCACCATTGATCAAGAAAGTTTCCTTATTCATTTGAGGCAACTGGCTTCAGTAAACGGTTGGTACGACAATCGATACTTGAGGGAATATAGAATTGACTGATTAATTATAATTGTACACTGAATTATTCTGCGCGATGATTCTGATTGGCAATTAATTCACGATTTTGATTTTATGCTACCCATTTGTGTATGAATTCAATAGTATCTTTCGGATTGTCTGGAAAACCTGTTCTATTTTGTTGTTCAAGGGCTAAAATCAAGTTTCATTCTTGGAAGGAAGCAGGTGAAAGTTAAGAACGGCAAGCAAGCTTCCTGATGTAGACGAAGACGAGATGAGTGCTAGCTCGAGAACGAGTAGCAGTTCAAGACGATCAAGACGATCAAGGTCAGAGCAAAGGAAGTTCAGACCAGTCTTTCTATGATGGACACTTGTCATATGAACTGTGTAAGGGGCGTCTATTTCGTGTAGGCCAATCCACTACCACCCAGTGCAAGAAAGATTGCTCAGCGCATCGGAGGCGTGATCAGCAATGAAAATCTAGCGACTTGTTTAACTTATGTTTGGTCAGCGCTTTAATGAGGTGTGTCCCAAAGATGGAGAGAAGTGGCGATTCTACGGTATGTGGTATGTTTGGGTGTGCGGAGAGGGATTACAAAACACTCCACTTACGTAATTTGGTATGAAAGATGCTGAAAATGATTTTTGCTCCCAGTTATTTGTTTTTAATTTGCTGCAGCAAGTCATCGACTTATAGATCTTACAATTTAACCATCCGCGTGACATGCTGCTGTATCTAGTACTATCAGATCCGTCCTGGAATTTAGTCCATTAGCTCCCAGTAGGTAATAGTTTTGTTGGTGATGTGTAAAAGCGACGTATCTTACCAGTTTCATTATCCTTCCTTAATAACTTGTAATCCGAAGCAAAACCCATTCCGATCAAAGCTTCGACCCGTGATGCTCATAGATTACTTGCTTCTCCTTCCACTACCAAACTGTTATTTTTCCTTTGATAATGCAACCCAAGACTAGAGCCTCTATATTGATTTTAAAGGTAATGTTTAGTTTTTGTTGGGAATATGAGAGAAAGAACTCGAATACAACTCGTGACTATAGGAGAATAGGGACTAGAGCAAGAACAATGAATTATTCAATGTTAATAGTACTTAGTGCGACAATAAGTATTGAATGTACGTGAACAATCTTCTCTTTGACAATCTATAATTTTGGCAATCTGCTACTTCCTGCTCCTGCGCTCGTTCGCACTTTTCCCACAACTCGACCCTTTCACTTTTTCTTGGAATGAAGACGGGAAAACACGCGTTCGAAAAATGTCCGTTGGCTCCCTCTCGAGAGCTTTTGCTTTGAACCAGGGTGTATCTTTTTCAATGCAGCCAACGTCCTTTTGATTTCTACTGGGGCGTGAACACATGTTAGGACATGATTTGGTATGTGAGCATAATTGCCTGATAGTATCTCTGCCGTCCTATAAAAAAATTTCCTTGCGTTCGACTTGTCTGCGCAATGTTTGCATCCTAATCCGGGGAATCCAAATGTGAACATTGAACGAGAACCATTTCCGCTATTGTCAAGAACACATGGCGCCATCTGCTGAAACGTGTAGAAGGTGAACTCAGTCACCAAAGAACGATCACCTTCAGCCAGCAGCTCCGTCGAAAGCACCTCTGAGTTCTTAAAATCAGGGATCTGTAGGACCTTCAGTTCTGGTGAAATCCCTTCGTCTTTCTCGGGTTGAAAATAGGTACCGATACGATTCCACACGGTGATCATAAGTTTATTTTGCGTCTTACGCTTCAACAGTGCTTCTTGGATTGGTCTTAAGGCCTTCAATGTATCCAGTTTCGACTTTACACTTTCAGGGCATTTGCTGCAAGACATGAGATGAGAAGGAATATGAGAGAACGAAGCACGCAAATGTTCAGCAGACTCCGGAAGAAAGGTAGCTTGCACATCATCATTCTTGCAGTGTTTGCAAACCAAAGTGTTGAAAGTATAGGGCTCTTTGTTAGCATTTTGCACATTATCAGACTCGGGAGTGGTATCGGCCTCGATATCGGCGCTTTTGAACGCAGGACCACTGTCAGATGAAGTAATTGGCTTTGTAAAATTGGAGTCGACATGGATCGGATTGGTAGAAGCTCCCTCTCCTTGTTCTGACGTTTTAATATTTGGCTCTGGGGGTATTGCCTTCTTTTCGGCACCAACCTTAGAAAGAGTTCCTTTCGAATCAATCATGTATTGCTGTGGCATCTGTTGTAGAAGAGCAAAATACATATAGCTGGTAGTCAGCTTCCTGTCCGATAGAGAAAGGAGAGCAGATCCTGCGGTCTCCATTGCAATATCCTTGCTCTCCAGGAGTCGACCATCCAAGGACTCGTGCAAGTAATCGTCATTTGGGTTGAATTCGAAGTCAGCAGACAAGCTAGTAATACTCTTTTCGTCATCAGCTGTATCTACTAACACCATCTTCTCTGGAGGGACTGCAACCGCTCCACCACCCTCTCCGTGAAGCTTTGTCCACACCAAATCAATAAAATTTTTGTGAGATCCTGCCTTCAACTGCGTTTTTTGAATATTCCGAATAGTCTTGTTCTCTTCGATCTTTGTCTTCACTTCAGAAGGTGCGTTAACGCATGACAAAATGTGCGAAGGGATATGGGAAAAACTATTTCTCAAGTGGTCAGCAGAAGTGTAAAAGAATCTTCTCTCGTTTGAATTCCCTGCACAATGGCGGCATGCAAGGCCAGGGTATCCAAGAGGACAGTTGCCTCGACTTCCTCCAGATTTTGTCAAATAACATTTCTTGAGCTGCAGAACAGTAAAGAAAGCAAAGTCAGTGGTGAGGGCTTTGTCTTCTAATACAGCAAGTAACGCATTGTCGACTCCTCGATTGATATTTTCAATTGGGACGGCCGCCACGGTCTTTCTCTTCTTCTTGACAATTTCGTCTAGTCCAAGTGACTGTCTCTTGGTCCTACTTGACTTGCGTTTGCTTTCATCGTTACTCCACTGCACTAGAACCGAAGGGCCGTTGATTCTAATATTTGCATTACGAGGAATCAAAAGAGATTTCTTTCCCTGACAAACGCTTAGATGCTTTCCAACTAATTTCATCGTTGGCCTTTCAGCGCAAAAGACTACTGATCCAGTGGCTCTCCAATGCAAGGGGAGCGAATTGCAATGGCTGCATTCCCAAAAGTGTTCAACCAATCCGTCTACAAATACAGAGGGGTCCTTCCTATTCGGAATAGGATCCTTTGGAGGAGAAGATGTCTTGACAACGCTTGCGATGGTTTTGCTATCGTTTGCTTCGTCCGGGGCAGGCTTTCCCGACTTATCTGGGTGAGTCTCGTTGGAAGTGGAACCAACAATATCAACTACAGGTCCTCTTGAAATGAAAATACCTCCAATCTCATGGTCCCTCATTCTATTTGCTTTCGCGATTTGTTTGCAATAAGCGTCAAGTCCTTGCCTGGACTTCTTTTGCTGCTGTGTAAGCTTTTTACTCGAGACAAGGGTAGCAACAACTTCGGTTGGAATGAAAGTACACTTTCCTCCTAAAAAGTGGCGAGATCCAATCGTTCCCATGCCGCTCGAAAGAGATGCAATGGAACTTGGGAAAAATGATGCTGCAGTAATGTGAAAGCCGTTGGAAGAACAGTGGATGCAGCGAAGACCAATCCTTGTCGTTGGGAGCTCCTTCATGTTTCCAAGTAAGCCAACAGGCAACTCGTAAGAAGTTGGAGTCTCAAAGAATTCAATATTTTCTGCAAGAATGTAATTGTAGTCTGATAAAATTGAACGCTTCTCCGGGACCAGCCTGATATCAAGGCCACCTCCACATTTCGTCGGTTCGCTAGCTTTCTCGTTGACAGCAGCACCGAGATCGGCGCTGGTTGCAAAAGATACTGAAACACTTGCACAACTGTTAGCAAAATCATTGTTATCTAAATTGGGTGGCAGTGGAAACATGCTACTAACACGAGAGGCAACTGTGGTATTTGGAAAACCAAATGGAGAATTGGGGGGCAACATTTGTGGGGTCTTAGATGGACACATGGCACCGACAGAACCACCTCCATTAGCAGACTTATAAAGCATTTCATGCATACAAGCTTCCATCAATTGAATGTCAGCTGGGAAACTGGTTCCCACAGGCTGAAGCACTGCTGGCACTGTCGCACGGTTAGCTATTGCTTTGCGGGCAAAATCGTGTCCATTTGACGGCTTCGAAGAAACCGATGATTCATCCAATTGGGAGACTTGAATCTCTCCAATAGTGCTGGCGCTAGATCCGTCAACGACACTGTTGTTACTAGCGGATAAGCTCATCTTTGTGGTGTTATTGACAAGATCCAGTGTTTCATTCGATTGAATAGCTTGAAGCTCACTAACAATCCCAGATCCATCTCCTCCGCTGTCTCTATCGATCCCAGAGGTCACAACAATGTTTGCTGTATTGTGATCCATCTTTATCTGTTAAGTGCCATGCACGAACGTGTGTAACTGATGTCTGATGTAGACGTTTCACTATAAATGAGCAAAGAAAAAGAACTTTCAATCAAAATTAAGTGATTCGCAAATTTGAATTTGAGTTTGAAACACACATAATCACTAAAAATATTCAATGACAAGACATAGTGATAACTTTTAGAGCACCTATGAAATGCGCTGTTGGTCATATTGTATAGCCAGATCGGCACGTTAGCTCAACTCTAAGTTGTATATTCGCAGAAGTTGATTGAAAGCTAATAGAATCAATTGTTACAAGGACTAATGCTATGCCACGGTAGATACTGAAAACGGGTGTTGCGCAAATTCAACGAAGATACTCCTTAGGGCTTGAGATTCAAGGGTACCAAGAGACACACGTACGAATTAAGTCCAAGAAGCTGCCACGCCATGGTCAGTAATGGGCATCGAAGCTGGCGACATAAGTCGTATTGGAGTGTCTATAATTATGGGTAACTGGAAGCTAATAGAGAGAAATGTAGACCAATTGGGGGAAATGCATTAGAAGTGCGGAAATAAAGAGTACACATGTCGGTCATACGCAAATACTTGTTTGTCGGACTCATAAGAGGCTGTAGGAAAAGGGCTGGCGTACCCTTCAAACTTGTATTGGATTTTGTCAAAAGACTGTCAATGCTCTTCCCGATCCTGAAAAGATGGAGCTCTTGCAGAATCCACGTGTAAAAACAAAACTCTTTGCACTATACTGATTATACGTAAAAACCAAAATCTCTTGAATCGAGTGCCAACTGAATAGCCCAGCCCTGTAAGTGAGCTATACCCAGTAACCCAAAGTAACGACTTTTTTTATATCTTTGACGAGTAGTTTGAGATCAACATTCACTTGATCTTGTGCATGGCCCTCATAATCCTTGGTATCTGGATGACCCATCAAGAATTTTTCCTGCTCAATCATTGGAACATAATGCGTACACATTTGCTTCTCTCTATTGCAGGTAGTACTGATGATAAATTTGTGCCCTTCTGGAAGATTTTTCTTTGCGTAAGCATACAAGGCAGGGAATACCTTATAGTTATGCAAAAGTGCGGACACGAATCCATCAGTGGAAGGGAACTTTACAACGGCGCATCTGACGCTGGGCAAGTCGCCAATCTCGTATTGCAATTTGTCAACCGACGGGGCATCCTTGTCCTTTTTCTTCATATTTTCCTCTAAAAGCTTCTGTTTCCATGCAGCTTTACTTTCATCAATGAGAATACCGGAGAAAAATCTGCCAACTCCTGCAGAGGGACCAAGTATATCCACGTATACAGCGAACATATCACCATCATATATAGAGTCATCTTTATCTTCAGTTGAATGCAGATCTTCTCTTAACTTCCGAAACATTCCTCCAGTCGAGGCATAGTCCCTACAAATTGACAAGAGAAATGTAACGTGTTAAAAAGATATATTCGAAACCTGGTACAAAATTGCATTTGTCAATAGAAATGTGATCTGTCCAATCATGCATATTTATATGTTGATGACTCACTTATGTTCAAGATATTTGTGGATGTATTCTCCTCCGGGATAGATGCCATCGTTCTTTATATCAACAGGTTCAAACAATCCTGCATTTACAAACGAATTCATCAAGATTGCAACTCCAACGACGCAGATAACTAGAAATTGTTTTCGCTCGCCCGCAGAATGCCGTTCTGTCTTGGCACCTACAGTAAGTTCGTGATAAGATACTCCAACCATTGTTTTTCGAGAAGTTTTCTAATTGTAGGAGGCTTGACGAAGTAAGGACAACAATGATAACAAATAATAATGAGATAACATTATTTGAAAGAAAGATTCTTCTTCTGTCATCGTGAGAACCCAAGTGCCCAAACACTTCTGGGAAGCTGTTGGCTCCGGAGGTTTGAGATTTAGTTAACTTGGTGCGCCATTTTTATGAGGCCATTTTGGTCGATATGCACCCATCGCGCACTTTTGGTGACGGAAGCTCTCAGCCAACAAAAAAAGGAGCAGAGCTGTGGGAAATCAGATGTTGGAGAACGGAGAATGGAGAAGCGATAGGTAGGTATGTGCCGTCTACCCTCGTCTACCATACAATACAATAGTATCACGACAACTACAGCAACACAGCAAATTCAAAATGGCAAAGGGCTTGAGATCAAAATGCAGGAAAGCATCGCGCAGGCAGTTTCGTAATACAATTGGAAAGGTAAGCACAAATATGCCATGGCACTTGAGTTCCATTAATCAATTCGACCCAAAAGAAGTACGCAAATAAATGTGTAGCAACATCTGAATGACGCCCAATCTGATTCAATCAATCTACTTTTCATCATGCAGGAGGACGCAGACAAGAAATTCACAATAGTTCAAAGTAAATTGGAGCAATGCATATCCAAAGGAGGAATGAATTCAATTGGTAGAATCGCGCAACAATTTCATGGCACAAGCGATAATAGTGATATGGAAGACGATGACAATACGGTACCTAATATCGATGCATTAGGCACTGACTTGACATCTCTCGGTAAGAACCCAAACAAAATTCCAGCAAAGAGAAAGATTAGGTCCAAAATTGAATTCCTGATTAATCAGAATACTCCGAAGGAACAAACTGGTTCCAAGTTGATGAAGAAGAAGAAGATGAAGGGAACTGGTCCAGCGAGAGCACCACTAATTGGAAGAAAGAGGACTTCCGTGAAGAAGAGGAATAGGGTGGCATTTTAAAGTGTTCTAAAATTGGAATCAGAAATGTTGATAATATAATGCGATGTAATACAACTTGAAGCTTTGCGACTAGACTAATACAGATAGCAGACTTGGATAGGTCATATGTAGTTGGAATTCTAAAACTTATATATATATAGCGGTAGCGTGTAATAATAACAAACAGGAAAAAACAAAGCAAGCTCATTGTGAAGAATGCGATGAAACGTGCTCGATGAATAATTGCAGAAACAATCAAAGCTCGACCTAGCCAGGATCGGCGTGAGCAAAATTTTTGAGATGCAGAAAAAGACATATCTTGGAAATGAACCAATCACGCTGCCGGGCAGCCTGCACGGTCCAAACCTTCGCGATCGAGAGACTCAAATGAGGTAATCTTGGGCCTCTTCCTCCCAGCACTTTCAGTAGAGGAATCAGAATCAATGGAGTCAGAATCACATGCTTCAATCTTGGGAGCGGAATAGAAACCCGCAGTGATCGTATCGGGACTTGCGAGAGAGCGATCTTGGACCGTGGAGATCGTGGTCTTTGGAGCTTCAAAATCTTTTCTTTCATCATCACAATCAGTTTCAATTGCAATTTTGATGCGAGAGATCTGTTGAATGGAACGAGGGTAGGATTCCTTCCACAGGCGAAACAAGGAGTGACGAATGCGACTCATAGCTTTGGAATCAAAAGACATCCCAGTGGCTTTGGAACAACGTGCAGATAGCTTCGCCCGTAACACATCGCTATCACCACCAAACATCACTTTCATGACATTTGAAATGGCTGAAAATGCAATGAGGGATGGCTTGGCGTTGATGAATTCCACAGAGTAGTTAGACAATTCAACTTGGTACAAGGCGTACGAGGTGATACATTCGAGATCATTCACATTGAGAACAGAGTTCACCATCGTTGAAAGAAACTGCATCATATCAATCATAATGGCATTGGGTAGGACAGGGTGCAGGTAGAAATCGAGCGTCCAGATGAGGATCATTTGGGCTTGGGAAAAATCTTCACAATCATCATGACCCGAAAGTCTCCTCAAAGTAGCGAATCGTGTAGAATGGTAAATGCCATCACTGTGGAATTCTCTCTGAACTTCTTCCACGAAACGATTGACGTGACGAGGATAATTTTCTTTTTGATGCAGATCTCCAGAAGAAGATCGGACGCAATCACCTAGATAATTGGTGACAGTGGCGTAGGTCGCAGACGGGTCCATATCGGAGCGATCGGAAACTCTATGCACGGCATTACGCAATGCGTCACCGCTGGTAGGAGCATGCATGCGGATGGAAAGATCCAGCGCGACTAGGCAATACATGGCAAGACAATATTTGCCGTAGCTCCGGTCAAGCAAACTGTCTGCCTTGTTGTTATTTTTGTTGTGCTGGTGATCAGTCTTGTTGAGCCTGATCCGCACGTCAGGAGAGGAATTCAATTGGAGCGCAACAAATCGATCCAGATAATTCATAGCATACCCCACAACCTCTCGATCTTCCTGCATGCTATCAATCTGCTCCATGAGGAATTCTACCGCTTGGTAACGAGTGCGAATGTCCATGGACGCAGCCGCGGGAGAAGAAAATTGCGCAGAGAGTCGTTTGTAGGAATCCTCTAGCTGTTGGCCTTCTCTGACAACGCAATACTCTGCTCTATCTTCCTTGATCAATAGCACTTGCAAGGAGGAAGTTGTGATACAGGGTGTGCAGGTTGTTTCGAAGTCCATCATCTTGCTGTTTGATTGATTGTTTCTTTGTCACGTTTATTTTGATTGAATGAGAAATGAGAAATGAGAGATCGATGAGAGCAACAAGAAATTGTTTTCTATTTTGTTCCTCATATTTCCGCGATCTAACGGCTTTGGTAGAGACGTTACTAAATAATAGATACTCATGTAAATATGGCGCACTTCGCTTCTCTCATGTTCTTCGGATCCGAATACTGAAGATCCTGACTGACACCCTCCATTTTCACTGATACATAATTCCGATCAGTCATTATTATTCCGATTGAAGTTTCGAACACGGAGCGCAGTTACCAATTACGATACCAATATGTACCTAACCAAGAAATCCCTTTTAGCGGCTCTGTTCCTATCATCAGCTACTTTCACAAATGCTGCACCTGATATTGTCCTAACGCAGATTGAAGCCACTGGCAGTTTGGAAAGGTTGATTGAATTCCGTGAAGCATTCGTGCAGTGGAAGAATCATCATGCCATCACCTACGATGTGGCAGAGACGGAGATTCAAAAGATGAAGACTTGGGTTGATAATCATGGTGAGCAATCCTTATTCTTTACGATCATATACCTACACCACACTTCAATAGCTAGTCTGTTTTCTATCTTGTTCATTGATGCAAAAACTAGTTTTCGATTCTTGGAATAGTATGTACTCTCTCTAACATCGCAATCCTGCCCATTTCATAGAATACATTGAAGAACAGAATAATCAAGAACCCACTCCATCCTTCACACTCGCGCATAATCAATTCTCAGATATGACCAACGACGAATTCCGAAAGATTCATGCGCTTGGCGATTATTCTCTCGGAAAGGAAGTCATGCAGAACAGAATTGAAGAACACGCTGCTATGAAGAAGCTTCAAGAAGAAGAACATCCTGCCCAAGCTGAATTCCGTTATCTCAGAAAACTTTCAGAGACATACTTTGATGATCTCTTTTCTGACGATGCTGTTGCTACTGATGACGCAGCCGATACCGATGATGATGATACAGCAAACACGGATGATGAAGTAGATCCAGATGATGATGACGCTGATGGTCTCCCTGATGAAATTGATTGGGTTGCAGCAGGAGCAGTGACTCCCGTCAAGGACCAAGGCCGATGTGGTTCATGCTGGGCATTCTCTGCTACCGGTGCTATTGAGGGAGCGCACTTTGTTGCTACTGGAGAGCTTGTTTCTCTCTCTGAGCAAAATTTGATGGACTGCGATCCCATTGATCATGCATGTGAAGGAGGCTTGATGGAAGATGCATTCAAGTTTGAAGAATCACA
>Ga0306864_1000922_pt1 | contig 12596 bp, 10 predicted proteins | sample AntRauTorckE5430_FD_190448 | JGI IMG/M metagenome (GOLD analysis project Ga0306864, IMG submission 190448) | Saline lake microbial communities from Rauer Islands, Antarctica - Metagenome Torckler E5 #430 (v2) (version 2) | ecosystem: Environmental > Aquatic > Non-marine Saline and Alkaline >...
ACGCCCAAGCCATTCGGCATTATATGTCTATCATTGATGATGCTCAAGGAAAGATCCGAGACTTGCTGCAAAGGATGGACATACCAGAATAACAAAGTTGTAAACAAAATAGAAAATAGCATTGTTCCAAGTTTTATGAGATCAATGAAACCAGTTGAAGTTGGTTTGTATTTTAATAGTTTTCATGCTTGTCTCCCCCCCACCCACCTGCGAACAAACTCTGTTTTGTCGCAAAAAAGAGCAAAAGACCGTTGTTGAAGTCTATCTCGGACAAAAATAAGTCGAGAATGCACAAGCTACGAACCTACGAACCTGTATGAGTATGGTAGCAGCAGCAAGCAGGTACCGGTAGAAGTTAGAAGTGCCTTAAATATAACCAGCAGTCAATCAATGTTGTATCATTCCTCTATCATCAACCCCTACATCAACAACAATCTCTACCATTTGTAGGGTCAGCCTAACGCTACAACGTTCATATATTTTATCTTCTTACCAATCGCACATCAGCTTTTTAAACTATGGGGTCTGATGCCATAAAAAAAAGTTTGAAAGCACATTTTCGTACTCCAACACAGAATCTATCCCTCTATCGGTCAGTGCTACTCTTCCTGCTGACTTTAGTGATCATCATTGTATTCCTTTTTCAAGAGACTGCACAAGGAAAGATACCGAAGCTAAGAAGAGCACATGAAATCATTAACCGAACAATACCGAAGTGGGAAATGGACACTGCGCGAGAAGACTTGCCTCGACAATGTTTTAGTCTGTTAGAACAACTGAATCAATGCCAATCATCGAAAGAAACAATTATATTTGCTTGTCATCGCAAATGGTGTTCATCATCTTATGGACATTGCGAAGAGGTTAATGGTATAGGGGATAGAACACAGAGAATGCTCTCAATGGTCACCGATGCGATTGATAAATGCACACGCGTTGAATTTGACTATCCCCAGACAAGGAATGGTATTGATCTACGATTTCCCACTTCGTTAGAATACAGAGATCCATGGGGGTTGATCTCTGAATCCTTTCACTTTAGAAGTTACGATGTCTCAGATCACTTTGTAAATGTAGATTCATGGGGCAAATTAGGCGAGAGCAATCAAGTGCACAGAACGTTTGCTCACTTCACGCCAATGGGATACAAATGGCACCACTACGATCCGTGTTTGTATCACATTTTGTTTCGTAAAACAGACGATTTGAACACAGAATTGGCATACTACGAGGATCTCTTCAGATTGAAAGAAGGAAATACAGTTGGCATTCATTTCCGAACTGGAGATCTAACTGCTTTTGGAGTGAAGAATAACGATATTAGAGCACAAGGCGAAAGCTTGGAATCGTCTTACAACAAAATGGTTGCTTGCGCAGAGAAATTGGCAGAAAATCTGAATCTCAGCCGTGGAAGTAACAACAAATTTAATTTTTTCATTGCAACAGATAATCAGCACGTGAAAGACATGGCAAACAATGATAAAAGATATGACATTCATATGACGGAAGAGACACCAAGTTCCTATTTAATGAGCAATGGTGATAAAACAGCGTATCTAGATCTATACCTGCTATCAAAAACAAAGGGACTTTCTGTAAATGTTTTGCCAGCCAAATATGACGGTCCTGCAGAAAGAGTAAGCACATTTGCTCGACTTGCGTGGAATATAGGTTTCATGAATAATGAGCAACTGCACGAATGCGAAATAGGGTAGATTCTCAAACAATATTGTATGAAGCAATTTGTCAATAAAATGAAATGCCATAAAATAAATTAAAATTCATGTGGTACCACCAAGTGTGGGAACAATATATCCAAAATTTTGAGACCCAAGGAACGTTAGATGAGGCGCTGGTTTTGATTCACCTCTCCCAGTATTGTTTACACTGGGTTGAAACTGAAACTGCTTCTTTTCCTCGTTCCAATAATCTCTATTGACATAAGCTTCCTTCACTTCTGCAAGTATAAGATGATGCTCATCATCGATCGCATTTCCCTCCTTTCCGCCAACTATCTGATAGATTTTGCAAACCATATGAGTGACTGTACCATGAATAGCAAATTGGTCATGCTCATTTTGAGGTGGCTTTTGCACGCCTCCAACTCGAACAGCAACCAGACCATCAGTGCCGTTCTCCAATTGTATTTTCTTCTGCCGCTTCGATACAGCTGAAGGCAGGACTGGGTTCAAAATAGATTCTGATGCTTGGACATTCTTCGGTTCGGAATCATTATCAGTTCTTGAAAACTTGCTTTTACCCCACTTCCCTGAAACTTTTCCAACATTCAACACAAGGTCCTCCATACCAGCGACAGGTATGCTTAATACAAAATCAGCATTGTCTCTGGATGTCAGTATACTTGCCGAATGACGGCGCTTATTAATGCTCATCATGAATCTACCATTATTATTTGTGGCAGAGAGCCAAGATATCACCATTACATTTCGAGTAGGTTTGGTTTCCTGGTCAACAGTGGTCAGAAAACATACTGGATTCGTATATAATAATCTACTGTAACTTTTCTCATCTGTAAGCTGTATCCAGTCTGCATTCGTCTCGGCATTGGAATCCATAAGCTGACTGCCTCGCACGAATTTGGATCAGCGAACAGCGAACTCAAATACACTCGACTGCCTACACACTTTCTAGGTTGTTGCTTTTGTTGCTTTTGTTGCTTTGCTTTGCTTTGTTGTGCCTCCTCTCTCTAGTAGTAGTTTGTCAGCATATGGAGGAAGAGGTTATGAGGTTTTTTAAAGATACACATCGTACGAGTACAACAACATTTTTTTATTGGACTATCTATCTACGTGACGTTGAACGTTGAACGAACGTTGATGCTCGCGGCTCGCGATGATCGATGATACAAAAATACTTTCGTTCCATAATACTTCCTTCAACTGATGTACAGATAGGTCAGCAATTGTTCATTCTACAATACAAATCATAGAAATTTGCCCGCCGTCCAACATCGTGTTATTTATGTTCACGGAGTAACAAAGAAGGAAGCGCAAAGAAGAATTAATAGGAGAAAAATGAAAATTCAATTTGTAGGTGTTCTTGCATTGGCATGCTCGACCAACAATGCATTTGCATTTGCACCAATCTGGTCAACCTTCTCCAGAGGCATAAAAGGTCTCGGCAACACGAACCCTCCTCCACCTCCGTCAAATACGAATGCGTTGTGTTTTCAGGATAATGAAGGGGATGACTTCAACAATAACAATAATATTGCTGGAGCATCTATCTTGGGATTGTTAAGTGACGATCAGGACGAAGAATCCATAGAAAAAGAACTGAAGCAACAAGATGAGATGGAAATTGAAGATATCGTTTTGGAGACAGATGCTCATAATGTATCCGCTTCGACTGATGGTGTTAGAGGTGGCAGCACAAATACTAAATCAACCAATGATATTGTAGCTAATGCAAAGTCATCCATGCAAACTACAGTTGTTTATTGGTCAGATACATTGCAATCTGTTCAAAAGAAAGTGAAGAAGATATTTAAAAAGGACTCACAGAAAGAAGATGAATTGGACTTGACCCAAATTCCCGTACAAGCTGTTCAGGTAACGAGTGAGATCTTACCAGAATCTATTGTGAAACGTGCAGCTCAAAGATCTGGAATGCTGGGATCGGCTTTGAGATCTGATCGCGTCAACGAGTGCGCGCGTCAATTGAAAAAATTCTACATGCAGCGTGGTTATGTGCTTCACTCAGTAACAGGGGCAACTCTCCATTCGGAGAATGGCACCGCCACTTTGAAAGTACAAGAACCCATCCTTTCTTCTACACCTATTGACATCAAGTTTGCTAAAGAGGTGCCAATTGATCCAGAAACGGGCCAGACGACAACAAAAAGGAAGTACAGGGAAAAATTGGAAAGATCGAAAGGTCGCTCCTTGAGAAAGGAAGAATGGATTTCTATTTCCGATAGCTTGAACACTACGCTCATTGAAGCAAAAGGGAAAACGAATCCTCACACATTGTCAAAAAGAATGGGTCTCAAAGCTGGGCGTCACTTTCAATGGAATGGAGATCGTTGGCAGAGTATTGCTAGATCTGGTATATTTTCCAAGATTTGGAGTGCCAGTCCTGTACAAATGGGAGATGGGACTGTGCAGTTGCAAGTCCTTTGTCAAGAATCGCCACCAAGAAATCTTGAATATGGAGTGTCCAAGTCACTCTACACTGGTCATTGGGTAAGTTGCATTTACATCTCGGTATTTTGTAGAGAAATGGTGCTTTGTCTATTCTTTCTCACAAACTATCGTTACCCCGCCCTACAGGAAGGCGAATTAGACTTTAGACATGATAATTTCTTTGGGGGTGGCGAATCGCTTGGGATCATTGTGAGAAGAGGTGCAAAAGATCCTGAACCGAGCGTTACGGTTCGTTTCTCTGATGACAAATTTGGAATGAATGGAGGCTACGATGCTGAAGTATTTAGAGATTATATTGCTGTCGATGATGAGAGTAAAAGCGTTGCTAGCACCACTGCATCTCCTCGAACGGACGACTCGGAAGAAGATGCAGAGTCCCTTACTGCCACCCCTGTTGTAACGACACCAATTGTAGAGAAGGAAGACGCCCTGCTTTGCCGTGAGGGTATCAAATTAAGTTTCCGCGGTCCATTCTCATCAAACATTGTACGCAGAAGTTCCGCCTCTGCATTAATTGAACGCACTTCAACTAGGAAAGGCGCCCATGAGTCCATCGGCAGTGCAACTCTTAGCCTTGGGCCGTTCATTCAAGGTTTACCTCTGGGAGCCCGAGCTAGTCTGGCCACGAGCGCCACATCAGGAGCAAGGGTGGGGGACAAGCGTCTTCTCCCATATAGTTCAGCGAGTGTTACAAGCCGCCAAATCTTTCCTCTTTTTACAGAAAGAATCGTCACGAGTAGTAAGCAAGTGAATCTTGCACTGCAACACACCCTGATGGGAGCAACGTGCCATTTCCCTCGTCATGAGGCGAATGCTGCTGGTTTAGTGGCAAGAGTCAGAGGGTATTCTGGTGCATCAAATGGGCCAATCGATTCGTCTATTGTTGGATCAGCAGAGATCAGAATCCCTATTACTATTCCAATTTTGAAGGAAAACCTAGAACAGGATGGATGCCTCGTATTCTTTGGCGATTGGATGTATGCAAATCATCAGATACCAGGACAGTTCCATGGATTCTCGAAGGATAATTTGTTTGGAAATAGAAGTGTAGGCGTTGGGTTGAGAAAATCAGTTCAAGGTATTCCACTCAAATACGATGTGTCACTCACAAAGGATGGTAGGATTGGCGCAGTTGTTAGTCTTGGGGGTGATTGGGAAATACACTAGTTCATAGTTTTTAATTCTATAATGTAGCTTATTACTTCCATCACAAAGGTTTTCTACATCATTTTCCCAATCACATAGTTTATGTGAGCACGAAGTTGCGTTGCGGCTGGAAGCCTCATGTCACGAGGAACTCCAATTCTATCTCTGAGATAGGCCAAACTAGCGATGACATTCTCAACATGTTGAGGTCCACCCTGTTTGGATAAAGTCATGACAATCTTTTCGAGGTCGTCAGCAACAGAGTCAACACCATTGAGTAAAGCTAGGCACACGATGCTAAGGCAAGCGTCAACTGATGTCTTTACCGAGTCATTTGGAACTGCATTAGGATCTGATAGCGCTGCTGAATACGGCGGCAAGCCCTTCTTACCAGCGCCGCGTGCAGCGAAGGATACAATTGCACCATGATTGTAAGAGAGCCTTTCTACTGCTTCTCGTTTTGCTGCATTTTCATCGCCGCACCAATGCCAATCTGGCTCAACTCCTCCCAGATGAGGCTCAATAGGAAGCTCCCAGCTCCCTCTCGAGCCGTCGACCAATTTTTCACCATTGATTGCCTGTTCATATGGTCCACCACCGTCTTCAAACACACATCCGCCCAGCTGAGGTGGCAAGTCCCAACAGTGGGAATAGTAATCACCCTTCGTTAGAGTGTACGATTCCAAAGTTTCCATCGCATCGAACCATCTATTAATGGCAGGATAATCCGTCATCGCCCCTTTTGGCACTCGAATTTGTAACCCCTTGAAAAAAATCATTGACGCTGCAATTCTTTCCAAGAAAGGTGCGTACATACAGTCAACCAAAGAAACTTCGTTCCCAAGAAAGAAATCTCCATCGGCATTCTTCAGCTCGTTCTCAACTTCACCAAGCACGTTGATAAAACTTCCTTTGCTACGAGACGATCCAGTCAAATAAGACATCCAGGCGGAAAATAAGGAACGTTCAAGCTTCAAGAGTTGCTGAGCTTTCATCCTTTTTGCAGAGTCATCTTGTGGCGGAAGCATCGATTTCTGTTTACCACCAGTGAATAATTCTTCAAGCGTGTAAATAATGTCATTACTTTGATTCAAGGTTCTTCCATCAATAATTGCCACAGGAATTGCACCACTAGGTTGTAAACGCTGGAAAGAAGCTGGTTTCTCACCATAACACCTCATGTTGATCTTTTCGATTCTGTAAGGAATCCGTTTTTCTTCCAAAAACATCCAAACTTTCTGACAATACTGCATAGCCAAAAGCGGAGGATAAATCAGTGAAGGAAATCGGATATAACATATAACATTTAGCTGCAAAAATGGTATACTCACCGGACACCAAGAAGCATGATCTCTGTATAGCGTGACACGGATATCTTCTTCCTTGTTACTTTCGTCAAACAAACGGATCTTGTGCAAAGGCGAAGCGGGTCCAATCCCTTTCTTAACATTGGATCGAAATGCTCGCTCGTCGGGAGTCTGCTTTGATTCCAAATCACTTCGAATATCTTCCCAAGACGAGGAAACCGTGGATTTCAGGTTGGAGTCCAATTCAGCCAAGTTAGAATTGCTCACACCTCCACCAGAAATAGAAGATGCAAGGGAGGATGCCATATCACCAATAAGTGTCTGTAACGGATTGCCAGGTCTTTTTTCTGCTCTAAGCTTGCTAGTGACGTATTTCGAAGAAGATAGGGAAGATCTGGACGCAAGCGGGGATGGAAATGCTTGGACAGGTTGATTCTGTTGGAAAGTGACTGCTACAAGTCCTGTGAAAAACACAGAAGAAGTAAGCATTGCTACAGTTTTTGTAGAGCTTTTATTCATGACTCTAATGGGTTTGATCATTCTTATCGATCAGCAGAATAACTTCTTTAAAATAAAAAAGGTGGAAGATTGACTTTTGATGATGATGATGAGTGTTTTGATCTGTTTTGATATACCTGAACAGTTTCATGTTTCATAAACTTTACCACACAGCCCACATGTACACAGGGGATCTAGCTCAGTTGGTAGAGCGCGTGCTTAGCATGCACGAGGTCAAGGGTTCGATTCCCTTGTTCTCCACTTTTGCCAGTTTGATCAACTACAGTAGTGAACTACCTTTTGAAGGAAGGAATCTGAAGGAATCTACTGAACAATACAACATTAAAAAATGTAGTTTTAGATCCTTAGTGTTGCTTTTGTTCTTGCTTTAGATCTCTATTCTAAATTCACAAAGTGAATAGGTACATAATCGAACAATTAGGCAATTATTTTCGAATACTAAAGTTTCTTTTTATTCAACATGTAATCCAAGAACTTCATTCCTAGTTGGCAATCTTAGCACTGATAATTTCTTCAAGAGAAACAATATCCTTCGCGAAGTTGCGAATCCCTTCTGCAAGCTTTTGAGTGGCCATGGGATCTTCATTCATCATCCATCTAAATGTGTTCTCGTCCAAGGCAATCTTTTCAATATCTTCATCTTTACAAGTATCTGCATCCAACATTTGAATCACTTCCTCTGTACTTGTAGAAAGCTCTTCAAGGAGCGCAGGTGATATTGTAAGCCTGTCGCATCCAGCGAGCTCGAGAACCTCTCCAATATTTCTAAAACTAGCTCCCATGACAATTGTGTCATAACCGAATTTTTTGTAATATTTGAAGATTGCACTGACTGATTGAACGCCTGGATCATCCTTGGCTTCATATCCATCCACGCCATCTTCCTTTTTGTGCCAATCCATGATTCTTCCGACGAAAGGAGAGATCAACGTACATCCCGCTTCGGCGCATGCGATTGCTTGTACCATTGAGAAAACGAGCGTGAGATTACAAGTAATCATCTCCTTTTCCAAAACTTCAGCTGCTTTGATCCCCTCCCAAGTAGCTGCAATTTTGATGAGAATCCTGGATTTATCAATTCCTTTCGCTTTGTAGGAAGCAATGATGCTGCGCGCTTTAGCGATAGTGGCCTCGGTGTCGAAGGAAAGACGCGCATCAACCTCGGTGGATACATAACCAGGCACAATTTTGGTGATTTCAGCTCCAAAGTTAACAGCTAGCTCATCCTATTTTGGTAATGATAAATAGATGAAGAAGACTGGTGTCAGCACTCAAGGGTAATTATTTGCTGTTCGATTTGTCTTGACATCTTCATGAGAAATTTAGTTTGCAAGGAATATCAGCTTACCATTGTTGTGGATAAATCACCCTTTCCGTTATTCACAGCAGCATCTACGAGACTTGCATAGGCTGGCATGGTAGCTGCCTTGAAGATGAGACTAGGGTTCGTCGTAGCGTCTTGAGGTTTGAACTTGCGAATCGCATCAATATCGCCAGTGTCGGCTACGACAGTTGTAAGTCGCTTTAGCTGCTCTACCTGGTTTTCTCCGGTCTTTTGTTTCTTGTTTGTCATAATAGAGTATAGTTGATAATTCGTACTTGTATTGATTATGTTGTGTCTGTGCTTTGAACTTGGTTTGACTGATTGTTGGAGTTCGTTAATTATGGATTGCTATTTTATGACAATGAGGATAAAGAAGCTTCTCGAATTAATTTTTTAAAAGAACACTGTGGACTTCATTTTGCGACGTCACTTTTGAAGGAAGGTGGGTCATGACTCTGATAACGAGATAAAATCGTGTTGTGCAATTTTTACAGTACGGCTGTCTGCATGCAATCGACGGAGGAAGTCGAAGGTGTAAATAAGATGCAGCTCTTTGCATCGGATTACACGTTACAATAGTAGTGGTATGGTAGTAGTGTTTGCGAATCATCATCATGATGATGATGATCTACTGTTGTTGTTTTTTAGTCGTGTGATGTTACGAGTTACAAGAATCCATATTTTTATCCACCAAGGGTTGGGGTATTGGATTTGACTTGGAATTCGTGGGGCTTCTATTAAACTTTGCCGTATTTTGCAATTTCTCGACTGATTTGAGATTCTCGCATTATTATTATCGTACCTAATTTTCATCCTCCAGCTTCTTCTTGTCTCAGTCATGACTCATAAATCATAAAATATCACAGTTCAGAGTAAAACACAATCCATATCTCAATTGATTCATCTCTACAATGCCACCACTCGTATCGCTCCTCCATGGCGAACAAGCCAGGCAATCCACGTTCCCCCCAGGAAGTAGAGTCTACATCTCCGCTGACCCGCAACATAGCATCAGTCCAAAAACCACAATCCTTGCGCCTGGAGAAGTCATCGGCGTGATGCTGCAAATGGGCAAGCCTGGTCAATTAAACTTGTTCTACGAAGTTGAAGTGAAAGGATTCTTAAACACAACTGAAAAAAGAACTGAGCTGATCATAGAGTCTCGGCTCCGATTTCTGAATGGTTCGCCTGTGACAGTCGATCTAAAACATGGAGACGGAAAGCATTGCGTCGACGGAATCGTGCTGGGATACTGCGATATTCCTCCTACCGACGATCGGCGAAAGTATAGCGGAAATGAAGAGTTCTGGTATAGTGTCCAGCTATTGGACAATCCAAATAATATAAACAATATACGGATTATGCACGAGGTGAGTAGCTCTCAACTGGCTTATCGTCCACCTGCAACACCTACTCTTCGCAAAAGCGCAGAAAAGGGCACGACTTGCGTCAAGGAAGAAATGGACTTGGATATTATTCCTACCCAAGCTACCATGGAAGTAGATAGTTCTCGCGACACTGAGTGTTCCACTTCGGGTGGAGGAGCTGAATTTATTGCTACTGCAAGTCAGAGTCTCAATGAGATTGATAATGCCACTGCTAGAGTCAAGTTTGAGTTTGATGCTGCCCGTACTATTCGAACTGGAGCGCCGCATTGCGTCGTTACCATCATGCACACAGATTTTGCTCAAGATGTTACATCGCACTTAGCGCACGAGCCTGATAATGATCCAACCAAGCGCAAGACTTCCAGAGAGTCATACCAACTTTTGAATGAGATCCACGAAATGGATCCTGAAGTGCCGTCGAAACGGTTGAAATCATTTTCAAAGGAGACAAAGAAGATGCCAATACAAAAAAAGATGGGATCAGATGAATTAGAGCATTCCGAACAAGTAGAACTTGATCCCAATGTTGGAATATGCGATTTAGAAAATGCACGTCGCCAACAATTCACAGATAGGGAGGAACGAAGCCAAGAGAAGGTCCGCCATATACCACAGACTCACGAAGAGATCTGGAATTTTAGGCTAAAAGAACTACATGAATACAAACGAAACTTTGGAGACTGTTTTGTCCCCAGAAAGTTTCCATCCAATTCTGCTTTGGGGCATTGGGTGCATAAACAAAGAGATCATTACAGATGTTTGCAAGATGGACAGCGAACGTTTTTGACTTCGGAGCGATCACGAATATTGGAAGAAGTTGGATTTGTATGGAATGTGGATGCATATAAGTGGAATCGTAAGCTGCAAGAAGTAGAACTGTTCTTTGAAATGAAAGGGCACACTGTTGTCCCGCAGAGAAGTAATAAATCGCTCTATCAATGGATTAGTCGTCAAAAATCGGAATACAAGAAATACCTCAATAAAGGAAAAACACAGATGAATGGGGAAAAGGTGCGCTTGCTACGAAATGCAGGATTGCAGTTGGAGTAAATGGAGTAAAACCGTGTATGGATAGTAGCTATAGGTATTTATTACTTATTTATTGACCAGGGACGGCTTGTTGATAATCGTTATTTACAAAAGATCTCCATAACGGCTTCATGCCATCTCACTCATTACACAATTCTTAGTATTTTGTGTTCCCAGCCATAAGAGGATTTATACTTTTCAAATAGATTCGTCATTGATTCGCAAAAATTAAAATGCATCTCATCAACTTGCCGCTGAAACTCTGGACTGCCAATGTCTAGTGAGCCTTGTACCTCTGGCGGATGAATCGGCTTTCCTACCACATACAGCAACTTCTTTCGAAATGGTATTGGCAAACCGCAAACTCCATAAAAGATACATATAGATACCCGTAATAGGTTTGACATCTTTTCCAGAAATGGAAAGTGCAATCTCCTCATCAGTGCTGACGAGCCAAAGCAGTATATGGGAACAACGGGCAGATTATGCTTGAGTGCCATCCTTATAAATCCTTTGCGTGAATTAAGTATGACGCATTCTTCATTCAGAAGGCGCCCTGATTTTGGATATCCCTCAAACATTTCTGAGATGCCTCCTGGTGCCAAACCTATTCTCGCTCCTTCTGATAGAGCTCGGTCAACTTCACTTCTAGAGGCATCGCTGAGATCAAAATTGATTAGTATGTTTTGTACATCGGTATCGATAAGAGGTAATCGATCATTCACGCATACACATATAAAAAGCAAAAGGAAGAGACTCACACCTGTCCAATCCATTGAAGAACCGTTCTCAATATAGGAACGAATCTCGTAGCAGTAGCAACCACTGGTCTAAACTCCCCAAAATATTCCTTGGCTCGTTCTGCCACTGTTGCAAATCCCAATGAAAATGGAAATATACCATGAGGAGAAAAGGCTAATATGGCTGGATCTTCTCTCAGATTAAATCCTTTTACATCTTTCACCTCATCTGTGATAACTTCGAACGAAATATACCTCAGCCAGGCACCATTCCACAAATTCCATTTCTTGAATTTGAGCAACTTTCCCACTTTGGGATGCCGATGCGGACCAAAGATTGCGCATAATGCAAGAGTCAGAAAGATGCGCCTGTACATGGCCCTCTTTTGAACTTCTTCCTTTGGAGTGTTTTTCCATTTTTTGTAAAGATATAGAAAGAGCGAAGGGACCCAAACGATGCTACCAACGATGACGAGGGAGGTCAGTTTTACTGCCAAGTCGTCAATTTTTGAAAGGGAAACTTCTGCAGTGTGGCTTCCCGGTCTCGGCTTCTTTTCTAAGCTGTTGTTCATTTGTCAGAAAAAGCCTGTTTATTGTTGAATCTGCTCTCTATCCGATTTCACCATTCACCATAACTAATCACTGATACTACTATTACTGTTGTTCATCACGATAATCTCTGTTGTTGTTTTTGTCGCTTATCGCTTATCGCGGCGCCTCACGCCTCACTGCAAAAAGTTGCAATTCATTATTCACCATCTAATTGTAAATATTGATTGTACCAGGTTACTACGTATGGTACCTTGCTTCAATAATGATATTCTTCAACGTTGCTTCTCTTCTTTGTTTGTTGTTTGTATTTACAATAGCCTTATAATCTATATTATGCGGAACAAAGGCACAAGGGGGTCAATCACGGACGGTTGGCGAACGGATGACATTTCAATTTGCAATTCTCTTGAATGTATCCACGTAAT
>Ga0306864_1000923_pt1 | contig 12591 bp, 9 predicted proteins | sample AntRauTorckE5430_FD_190448 | JGI IMG/M metagenome (GOLD analysis project Ga0306864, IMG submission 190448) | Saline lake microbial communities from Rauer Islands, Antarctica - Metagenome Torckler E5 #430 (v2) (version 2) | ecosystem: Environmental > Aquatic > Non-marine Saline and Alkaline >...
CCTCGAATTTTGCAGTTGCACTCATCAAATCATCAAACTCATAATGCGAAATCGCTTTGTGATAATCTGGAGCGTAATCAATATATTTATTATTATTTGTCACGTACATAACACCCAACACGGCAAGAATCAAAGCCGAACCGATAGCGTACTTTGTCAATTTCAAACGAATGATAAAAAATGCACCAAAGGCGATGCCTAACGCTGCGTAAGCCGCACGAGTGTAGGTCAATTGTATGGCAACTAAAAACAAAACGGCAGTACCGATTAGGAAAAACCATTTGATTGAAAACCGCTTGTACCAACTGATTGCAAAAAATACGAATGGAAAAAACAAGGTCAATATCGCCGCATAATTAACGTGATTTCGGTAAAAAGGCGACATCGCTTCGTTGACATATTCAAACGAAAAAAAGTAGGCTTTGAAATGGTATAAAACCCAAGCAATACCGAATAAATTCGGTGCTAAAATTACCCAAAATAAGGTTTTGATTTGTTTTTCGGTACGATTCAGCTGCCCTGTCATAAAGACGAAAACGGTGATAAACCACGTTTTCGCCAAAAACTGTTTGAATGAAACCATGAAGTTTTCAGAAAAAGCGGTCGAAAATAACAACCAAAAATAATATAAACCCAATAACCAAATTATCGGATGCCGATAAAATTCAAAATTGTCGTTTTTCTTTGCTGCGACTTGCGTAATAAACACCAACATCAACCCCACAACCAACGGCTCAGTCGGTAAATCCGTCCCCAAACTACCCAATTGTACCTCAATCGAGAGCGGCACAAAAAGCATTAGTAAATAATAAATCAATCGAAAATCAACGACTACCAAATAAAAGAAAATCACCGCAAACGGCACTATCACTAAGTACAACACATCGGTAGCTATTGCCGTGAAAATCGACAATAGCGACAGAATTGCGAAAAACCAAAATAGCTTTTCGCTCAAGGCGTATTCTTTATTCAATGTTATGTTAAAAAGATTGCTCATTTATTATGAATGACCAAACCTATGAGGTTTCAAAAACCTCATAGGTTTTTACGATTTGATTAATTATCAGATAGAATTTCATTCCATTTCACATCTCGATAACGGTCGAGAATAAGAATCGCCATAACTGCCAAAACAAAGGCAATAAAAATAGACCCTGCAACAATCAACCAACGAACTGGATATGACTTGACAATCGGTGTATAGGCTGCTTCTACCGTATAAATTGATGGTGTACTTGCTTCCGCAACGGATTTATAACGACGATAAATCTCTCGCTGCTCCGCCATTTCTTCAGAATAACTTTCCAAGAATTGCTCTAAGAATAGGATTTTTTCACGCCCTTCATTGAAGGTATTCAGGTTAAAACCTTCGCCCGTACCAGAGAAAGCAGCTAATTTACCCGTCAAATCTCGCTCTCGTCCTTCAATCGAACGAATCGAATCTTTCATGCCGATACTTCGAAAATATTTCAAACTCGCACGGACACCCGACAAATCAGATTGAATTTTGGGAATGGTTTGAGAAACAAATTCCCCTTGTGCCTTGATATCGTAAATACCGTATTGCTGACGAAGAGCCGAAAGACTATCTTTCATAATTTTCAAATATTCATCCTTACCCTTCAGCTCGTTTTCATACATCAAAACGGTTGAACTTTGATTCGATTTCATCAACTGTTGGTCAATGTAATCCATTTTGACACGAATCGCATTTGCCATATCCCTTGCCAAATTCTTATCTTTATCCTCTACGGAAATTTCGATTTGACCGAACTCATTTTTTTGCGCATTGTACAATTTAAAAAGATGCTTCTTAATATTATAAGGTGCTTTTTCTTCAGTGGAATCAATCGCATAATGACGATACAAATCAAACTCTTTGATTAAATAATCCGTCAATTCCTTTGATTCTGCGATAGCGAGCATACGATCCAAATCCTCCTCTGTGCCAAACGGTTCAGGGTTTTCGGTAGAAGTTCCGTAAACGTGATTTGGAGATTTTAATAATGGATTGACAGGCAAAAGCGTGGTCGTTGCTTCGTAGTAAACTGGCAATAATAGCGAAATAACTATACTGCCAATAGCAGCAATCGCAACGGTAATCATCAAATGTTTCCGCCATCTAAATAGCAATTTTACGACTTCAAGTAAGTTATCGTCCTTATGTTGGCTCATTAGTACAAATTAGATATAGGTCTGGCTCATCAGAACCAAACGGTTAAAAAGAATACAACACTTTCCCTTTCCTATCTTCCTTTCGGCAATTTATAGTTTGGAAAAAATTTATTGATTAATTACAAGCCTACAAACTACCGATTTTAAAAACTGCGTTTGCATTCTCCTTGGTGAGGAAAAATACGCTGCAAAAGTAGGAAAATTTATTTGTTTGTAGTAATGATTTTGATGAAGGCATTACGAATCGTCACCTTTCCGATTCATAAATAAGCCTTATCTTGTCGTTTTGAATAAACCACAAAAATGATAAAAACAGCATAAAAGTAATTTTGGCAAAGCCAGAATCAAAAACTTATATTTTCTTTTATCCCTTTTATGGTTCACCCAAAATTCAACGGTAAGAAATTACAAACTATATGAACACACAAAAATGTTTTAGAACAGCCACTTCCAAAAACTGGGTTTGGAACGTCACCAAAACCTTGATTCAAACCGCCTTTTTTTGGGGTTTCTTCTTGATTTTTCTACCCGATCTAATCCTGTACGTCACAGGCAATTCCACAGTTTTGACCTTTTCGCCTTTACCAAATTTAGGCGTTTTCGCTTTCGCAATTTTCAGCATTTTAGGCTTATCGAGCGGTATCATGATGAGCGTCATCGGTCAAGGCACACCGTTACCAAACGATTGCCCGAATAAATTAGTCGTCAAAGGAGCATATCGTTTTGTCCGCAATCCTTTGGCGGTTGCAGGAATTGGTCAAGGCATCAGTGTCGGTTTGTATTTTGGTTCTTTGGCCGTAATTATTTATGCTTTGTCTGGTGCTGTTTTGTGGCATTATTTGGTTCGCCCTGCGGAAGAGGTAGATTTGGAAAAACGGTTTGGAGCGGAATATTTGGGGTATAAAAGGAGGGTGAAGTGCTGGTTGCCGAGGTTTTGAATATCGAATATTGAACAAGGAATTTTGAATTTAAAAGTAAAAAGACGTCACTCAAAAACTTCGTTTTTCTACTTCAATAGTCAAAATTCCACTCACTCCCGACTTTTCAAAATTCCCAAAAACGCCTTTAAATCCACCAATTTCGTCCCAAACGCAGCCAAAACTGTCAAAATCGTTGCCAACCCGAAACCGAAAAGCCAATTATTAAAAGCTAAATAATTGATAATCAAATAATTAAAGCCAACTGCTAAACCGATAAAACTCAATATTTGAATAAAAAATGTTTTTGAAAAATGTAGTTTGAAAATGATTTTTGACCAAGCGATGTGGACGATGGCGACTAACGATTGCGTAATTAAAGTCGCTAAAGTTGCTCCGAAAACTTCGTATTTTGGTATTAATAAAAGGTTTAAAATGACATTTAAAACGACTCCGCTTACCGCAATGATATTTAATTGTCGAAGATTAGCATTTGCCGTCATCAGCGTTCCGAAAATGTAAACCGAAGCGACTGGAATAAAACTGTAAATCAATAATTTAAAAATTTCGACCCAAACTTCGGTGACATTATCACCATATAATAAAGTCATAATTTCCGCCCCGAAAGTCGAAGTACAAATTGCAGCCGTTGCCGAAAAGGCAAAAATGAGTTTGAAAGCGGTAAACGTTAGTTCCTCAATCTTTTCTTTATCCATCAACATTTTTGCAAAAAGTGGTAATAGCAACGTCCCGAACAAAACCCCAAAAATATTGACCGCATCTAAAAGCCGATATGCTGCCGCATAAATTCCCGCTTGTTCCAATCCATCTGGCAGCAATTTTTCAATCATTATGCTGTCAATTCGATTGTAAATCGTCATTAATAAAACCAGTAAAGCGTAAGGGTAACTTTGTTTGATAATTTGGAAAACGGTCGAAAAAGATACCGATTTGTCGTATTCATCAGGTGACTTGAAATCACTTGATGAATTATTAAAAACCAGACTTTCAGAACTTACAAGTACCGATTTTTTTATTTTTAATACCAAAATCAAACTCACGAAAGCCGTCAAACCGTAGGCAAAAGTTTGGGCATAGACGAAATATTCTATCTCAAAACTCGGCACAACGCTTCCCCAAAGCAAGACGGAACAGATAATTATCACCAAAACTCTATCAAAAACGGATAAAATTGCGTCCCATCTAAAAAAATGTAAAGCGGTGATATTCGACCGAAAATAAAGAATGAAACCGATAAAAATTTGATTCAATGCCAATGGCAAAAGCAAGGTTAATTTCGCCCCTCGATAACCCCAAAACCAGGCTAATAAAAAGACGATTCCTAAATATAAAAATGATAGTAACGTTTTGATTATCAAAAAATTAGGTACATAAGATTTGAGTAAATCGGGCTGTTGGGAAATCGTGCGATTGTTGTAATTCGACAAACCTAAATCTAAAATAATGTAGTACAAAATCGAAAAATTATACAGCACCGCATACAAGCCGTAATCGGCAGTTCCGACCGTAACTTGTACCGTTCTATCAATTCCAAAAATGTAAAACGGCTTAATCAGCACGTTCACAAAAATTAAAAATAGTAGATTTGTGATGAATTTACGTTGCATGAAAAATGTTTTTTGTGTTGATGTATTGACGTGTTGACGTGTTGGTATTTTTATGGTTGTATATTGCTAATTATAAACCGAATAATATTAAAGCATCAACACGTCAACACATCAACGCATCAACACGACACAATCTTGAAAATAGCTGTAAACACAAGGTTTTTATTAAAAAATAATCGGGAAGGCATGGGCCGATATGTGGAAGAAACCTTCCGCCGCATCGTCATCGCTCATCCAGAACACGAATTTATCTTTTTTTTCGACCGTCCTTACGACGAAGCGTTTATTTTTTCAAATAATATCACGCCCGTCGTTTTGAGTCCGCCTGCTCGTCACCCGATTTTGTTTGTGATTTGGTACGAATGGGCAATCGTTCGAGCGTTAAAAAAGTATAAAGCGGACGTGTTTATTTCGCCCGATAATTTTTGTTCAATTCGGACAAAAGTACCGACTTTATTGGTAATTCATGATTTGGCATTTTGTCATTTTCCAGCACAAGTTGGGAAAGTTATTCGTTGGTATTATCAATATTTTACACCAAAATTCGTTCAAAAAGCCGCACGAATTGCCTGTGTTTCGGAATATACAAAAAGCGATATTGTGAAATTTTATGGTGCAAATCCCAATAAAATTGACGTTTGTTATTCGGGTGTTCGAGATATTTTCAAGCCATTGAGCGGAAGCGAAAAAACAATCGTTCGAGCAAAATATGCTGATGAAAAAAACTACTTTTATTACATCGGAGCGGTACATCCTCGTAAGAATGTCCATCGATTAATCATGGCTTTTGATGCGTTCAAGGAAGCGACTGGCTCGGATTTTAAGTTCTTAATAGCAGGTCGTTTTGCGTGGCAAGTTGGCGAGGTAAAATCGGCTTACGATTCGGCAAAACATAAAGCAGATATCGCGTTTTTGGGCTTTGTTTCTGATGAAGATTCGCCCAAATTAATGGCTTCGAGTCATGCGGTTTTGTTTGCTTCGCAGTTCGAAGGTTTTGGCATTCCGATTGTGGAAGCGTTTAATTGTGAATTGCCTGTGGTGACTTCTAATGTGTCGTCAATGCCTGAAATTGCAGGCGATGCAGGTATTTTGGTCAACCCAAATAACGTGGAAGAAATTACAAAAGCGATGATTGACTTAATCGAAAATCAGGATTTATACCAAAAAATGGTCGAAAAAGCGAAAGGTCGGAAATCGAAATTTACTTGGGATTTTACGGCAGAGGTAATTTGGGAAGGAGTGGAAAAGATTACCAAATCCGTCGTTCCGACGTAGGTCGGAATGACGGGCTTTATTTAGATTTAGAATGAAAATGAAAAAATTAATACAAAGTATTTTACAACGGGTTTTAGGTTTTGAACGGTATTTGGTTTTATTTGCAAAATTCAAAATTGCGACGTTCAAAAAAGATAAAAACGAAGGCGATTTTTTTAAATTCGTGGAGATGATGTCGGCTGATGCGAATGTGTTGGATATTGGTTCAAACATTGGTATTACTACGGTTCATTTGGCTCAAAAAGTCAAAAAGGTGTATTCTTACGAGCCTGTTCCGCCGAACTTTAAGACGTTAGAAAATGTCGTAAAAAGTTATGGTTTGACAAACGTAGCCTTGTTTCAAATTGCTTTAGGCGATGAAAACACGATGATAGAAATGGTAATGCCCAAGGTCGAAAACGTGCAAATGCAAGGGTTGAGTCACGTTGTCCATGAAGATTTGACGGACTTTAACGAAGGCAAACGATTTAAAGCACCATTAAAACGGTTGGACGATTTGGACACTTTTGAAAGTATAAAAATTGACGGCATTAAACTCGATGTAGAGAATTTTGAATATTTCGCATTGAAAGGCGGAGAACGGTTAATTTTGAGGGATAAACCATTGATTTATACGGAACTTTGGGAAAATGAAAACCGATATAAATGTTTTGATTTGATCAAAACTTGGGGATATAAAACTAAGGTTTTAGAAAACGGTGTATTAGTTGATTTTCAGCAAAATGTACATAAAAATCAAAACTTTTTCTTTGTTTGAGGTAAGACCGAAAATAAAATTGCTTGATGGTTGACCCATCAAGCAATTATTATTTTTAAACAACGCCCATTGCTTTTTTCATTGCGTCAATCTGCGTTTCCCAAAGTCGTTTTTGGTCTTCAACCTCATCTTCATCGCAATAGTCATGAATTTCAAAAATGGTTTCCCTGGTAACGTCAGAGGTGTACATTTTGAATATTAAATACTCCTCACCAACGGCATCTTCCCATTGAAAACGAAGTAGTTCTTCCTCTATATCATCTATTAAATAAGCGACTTCTTCCTCGTCTTCCCAAAAGTAAGAGAACTGGTCACCATCTATTTCGACACGGTCACAAAACCATCGAATTAAACACGAAGGAGTGGTTAAAAATTTATAAACAATATTAGGTGATGTCCTTAGAATGAATTCTAAACGAAAAGAAACCCGTTTCATATTAAATATTTACGATCTATGATAAAAATATTTCGTGCAATAAAAAATAAAAAAATCAATTTTCCAAATAAATGAACTTATTTTAGTAAAAAGACATTCTATCTTTTGTGGTAAATGTAGGTAATTATTCATTTTTTTTGTAAAAAAATCTACTTACTTGTCATTATACCCTCTATGTTACGTCATTAAAGTTGTAGTTCCTAATAAAAACTGCTAATTTTGTGGCTTGCTTAAAAACAAGATATCTATTCATACATAAAATATTGCTACTCAACATGAGACAACTTAAAATTACGAAGTCAATCACGAATCGTGAAAGTCAATCGTTAGAAAAATATTTGCAGGAGATTGGTAAGGTGGATTTATTGACACCTGAAGAGGAAGTAGGGTTAGCAAAACGAATCAAACAAGGTGACCAACAAGCGCTTGAAAAACTAACCAAAGCAAATCTTCGTTTCGTAGTATCTGTGGCTAAACAATACCAAAATCAAGGTTTATCTTTGAGTGATTTAATCAATGAAGGTAACTTAGGTTTAATAAAAGCTGCACAGCGTTTTGATGAGACTCGTGGTTTTAAATTCATTTCTTACGCAGTTTGGTGGATTCGTCAATCTATTTTACAAGCACTCGCAGAGCAATCTCGTATTGTTCGCCTTCCTTTAAATAAAGTTGGTTCTTTAAATAAAATCAATAAAGCATTTTCCCAATTAGAACAAGAATTTGAACGAGAACCATCAGCTGATGAGTTAGCAGAGGTTTTGGAAATCGCTACTTCTGAAGTCCAAACGACTTTGGGTGTTGCGGCTCGTCACGTTTCTATGGATGCACCTTTCGTAGAAGGAGAGGATAATTCTTTGTTAGATGTTTTGGAAAATGGAAACACGCCTGGAACAGATGCAGGTTTGGAACATTTAGAATCCTTGCGTCGTGAAATCGAACGTTCGTTGAGTACGTTGACGGACAGACAGCGCGATGTGATTAAATTATACTTCGGTATCGGTGTCGAACATCCGATGTCTTTAGAAGATATTGGTGATAAATTTGGTTTAACTCGGGAGCGTGTTCGCCAAATTAAAGATAAAGCAATCAATAAATTACGCTCAGCTTCTCGTAGTAAGTTATTAAAATCTTACTTAGGATCTTAGTTTTGTATTTATTATAAGGGATCAAACCCCCAAATAGAGAAAGTCCCGAACGTTTCACTTTGAAATGTTCGGGACTTTTTTCATTTTACACCTTATTCCAATCCCAAATGACTAATTGCCAAACTTCGCCCGAAGTTTCATCTGTAAAGACTTTTAACTCCTCGAAACCAACTTTTGAATGTGCTTTTGTTGATCGAGTATTTCGTGCGGTTATTTCAGTTATTAAATATTGGAAATCATTGGCGTAATGTTTTTGCATGGTTTTATAGAGGTTTTCAACCAGACCTTGACCTCTATAATTCTTATCAATACAAATTTGTCCCATCGTAAAATAAGTCGAATCGTTGACTGATTTTTCGTTAAAAACAGCCTTATTAATCATGTCAAACATGGAAAATAAAACTGGGATTTTGTCCGCAAAACTTCGCAACATAACCAAAGCATAACCTACAACCTTTTCGCCATCTTTGGCAATAATATGAGCGAACGGTTTGTTCATTGCGTCAAGCAATTCAAAATCGTGTTGAACCGTTACAAAACCTTGACTTTTGGCTTCTTCTTCGGAAATATTTTTAGATAAATTTGCCGCTTGTAAAGCCAATATTTGGTGTAATTCATTTACCGTTTTGACTTGCGTGTAAGTGATATTCATGTTATTTGACGATTGATGATTGTATTAAATTTTAGTGGAAACTTTTGCGACTAAAAGTAGGTAATTTTTTGAATAAAATAATGGAGATTTTGAGTAGGAAATTTTTCACAAAAAAAAATAAGGCAACAACATTACGTCATTGCCTCATTTTTTAGTATTTATCAAATCAATCAAAAAATGATTAATCTATTTTAAACTCATCATCGCTAATACCCTCATTGATTTTAACTTCCTTTACCGTCATAATAATTGATTGAGGTCCCGTTGTTTGTGTCATTTTGTGAGGCATCAAAACACCTTTCGTTGCTTTGTAATCACTATAATCGACCGTTTGCGTAACCGCACCTTGAGGAGATTCCAAAGAAGAAATACTTCTGATTTTCAAACCAGTTTCTTTGCTGTAATAATCGGTTGATTTAGAACCAGAAGGAGAAACCACCAATACTTTGTAAGCTTCAGCACCGTCAATAGATTCTATACCCTTCATTTCTAAAGTGTAACCATTTTTAGCATAATCCAACTCTGTAAACATTGTAGCTTGCTCTGCCAATGCTTTCAACTCTTCCCCTTCTAATTTTTTATTACCCATCATACCAGACATTGCTCCGTTCGTTCCGTCATAGACTTGCTCTTGGAAAACTTGTCCTTGCATTTTCATGGTCATCTTGAACTTATTCGGTGCTTTTTGGCTGATTTTCGCATCTAAAGATTGTCCCATCGTAGATAATTCCATCATCGTTTGAACATCTTTAACTTGCTCCATCGCTACTTTTCCACCAATCGCTTTGAGGTAATTATCAATTACGGTTTCCGCAGTCATACCAACAGGTGCAGCTTGTGCAGCTTTGACAGGATTACCATAATTATCGTAGAATTTAACTTCTTTCTTCGTATCGAATCTCGCAATATTTTCTGCAACAGCATCTTTATCACCAACGACTAAAACGTTTGCGCGATTAGAATTCAAATATTTTTTAGAAACACGCATTACGTCTTCCGCCGTTACGACTGACAAGCGTTCCAAATATCTTTCATAATAATCCGATGGCAAGTTATAACGAGCAATATTCAAAGCAAAATTTGCAACCGTTTGCGGACGTTCCAACGAACGTGCAAAGCTACCAGCCATGATATTTTTCGTTTTTTGTAAATCTTCAGGATTCACTATTTCACTACCCATTCTATCAATTTCATATATAAACTGAGCAACAGCAGAATCCGTTACTTCGTTACGAACAGACGCAGAAGCGGTAAAAACACCAACTAACGGATCATAAGATAAAGACGATCTTGCACCGTAAGTATAACCTTTATCTTCACGCAAATTTTGCATCAAACGACCAGAAAAACCACCGCCGCCTAAGATACTATTCGCCACACTTGCCGCAATCAAATCATCGCTACCAGGTTTCAAATCAACCGGATAAGTAATCGTAATAACCGACTGAACCGATCCAGGTCTGTCCACTACTGCGACACTTGTTCCTTCCGGAGCTTCTGGCATCATATAGGTGTATTTCGTTATTTCCCCTGGTTTCCACTCATCAAAATACTTTTGCATTTTCGCTTTCGCTGCCACTGCGTCAATATCTCCAACGATAACTAAATAACCAGCATTTGGATTAAAATTATTATAATAATAATCCTTAATTCCTTCTGGCGTAATACTTCCAACCGATTCTTCTGTCATGATTTCACCGTAAGGATGTGCTTTTCCATACGTTAAAACGTTTGCTACATTACTTGAAATCGCACTCGGTTCATTTTTGGCGGAAGCCAAACCCGAAAGCGTTTGTGTTTTTACCTTTTCCAATTCTTCCGCAGGGAAAGTTGGATTCAACAAAACATCCGCCATCAATTCGATAATTTTATCTGAATGTTTTGATAATGAAGACGCATAAACACCAGTCGAATACGTATTCAATGTTCCACCGATAAAATCAACCTGTTCGTCAATCTCTTTTTTCGTACGATTTTCCGTTCCACGGCTCAACATTTCACCCATCATTGACTGCATTCCTGCATTATCTTTTTCCATCACAGGATCGAGATTCAATGTATATTGAAACGAAACTCTTGGTAATTTATCATTTTTTACCACGATACATTCCAAGCCATTATCCAAAGTGAAGGTTTCATAACTTCCCATTTGGATTTTCGGTGCAGGGCCAGGTTTTGGAGATTGACTTCTATCTAATTCTAAGTCTGGAGATTGACCCATCTTTAGTCCTCCAACATCGCCTGTTGAAGTCTTATCAACCGTTTCAGGTGTACATTGCGATACGAAAACCGCAACCATTAATAAAAGAAATATTTTTTTCATTGTTTTTTTTGTTTACCAAACCTCATAGATTTTGAAAACCTATGAGGTTTTTTGTATATAATTTTATTATCCCTGTGGATTCGCTAACCAATATAAAACCACACGATTATCTGCTCTGAAATATTTTTGAGCTGCTTTACGCAAATCTTCCCGAGTTACACTATTGTAACGTTTGATTTCCGTATTAATCAAATCTGCATTACCTAAATAAACATGGTAATTTGCCAAAGATTCTGCAATACCCGCAACCGTTGAATTCGAAGAAACGAAATCATTTTCAATCTGATTTTGTAACTTCTGGAATTCCTTTTCAGAAATTAATTCTGTTTGTAATTTTTTAATTTCGCCTTCGATTGTCGCTTCTACTTCATCTGGAGCAACACCAATATTACAGATACCATAAGTTACCGATAATCCTGGATCTTCCGTTGCAATTGGAAAAGAACCTGCTGCAACACATTGCTCTTTTTCATCTACCAAAACGGTATTCAAACGAGAACTTTGACCACGAGAAAGTAAAGTTGATAACATTTCCACCGCATAATAATCATCCGTTCCTTGCGGTGGCGTATGATAAGCGTGAATCACAGCTGGCAACTGAACATTATCATAAACCGTATCTCTAATTTCTGCTGTTTGTTTCGGCTCAACGATACTTGGACGCACGATTTCCGCACCTCTTGGAATATCTGTGAAATATTTTTCTACCAATGCCTTCGCCATTTCTGGATTAATATCACCAGCGATAGAAAGCGTTGCATTATTGGGAACGTAATACGTTTTGTAGAAATTGACATAATCTTCTTCTACCGCAGCGTCCAAATGTTCCATAGAACCAATCGGCATCCACTGATAAGGATGTTCCACAAAAGCACGTTTCATTACCTCTTCCAATAACCTTCCGTAAGGTCGATTGTCCACACGCAATCTACGTTCTTCTTTTACAACTTTACGCTGTGTTTCGATACCAACTTGTTCTACTTTAGCGTGTAATAAACGCTCTGACTCAATCCATAAACCCATTTCTAAATAGTTCGATGGCAAGACTTCAAAGTAGAAAGTACGGTCAAAACTTGTATTTGCATTCATCATTCCACCAGCATTTTCGATATAATCATCGATTTCACCTCGGTTGATGTATTTTGAACCTTCAAAAAGTAAATGTTCAAAAAAGTGAGCAAAACCAGTCTTATTGGGGTTTTCATTTTTTGAACCAACATGGTACATAATCGAAACGGCAACGATAGGCGTAGAATGATCTTCGTGCAAAATAACGTGTAAAC
>Ga0306864_1000924_pt1 | contig 12591 bp, 14 predicted proteins | sample AntRauTorckE5430_FD_190448 | JGI IMG/M metagenome (GOLD analysis project Ga0306864, IMG submission 190448) | Saline lake microbial communities from Rauer Islands, Antarctica - Metagenome Torckler E5 #430 (v2) (version 2) | ecosystem: Environmental > Aquatic > Non-marine Saline and Alkaline >...
CTGCGAGCAAATCAATCGGAAAAAGTTGGGCAATACATCTACCTTACTAATAGGGTTAGGGGGGATTCCACAGTTTTTGACATTCTACAGTTTTTGCATATGCTAGCAAGTCCCATCGCTCTTTCCCTTCTCTCTCTCTCTCCTTCCCCGACATAAACATACGATAAACATACCTAGAGAACATACAAAGCAAACCTACATTTTCCAGAGTAAAGAGTACCTAACATAAAACATAAAACAGAAAAACAGAAACACTAAACACACTTCGAATACATAATCATAATATTAATATAACAAGCTAGCAGCAGCAACAGTAGGAAAATCACTAGGCAGGCAGGCTATCAGAGCAGCAAAAGGACGAGAGGGTCACATATTCTATCCTGAATAACTAGAGAAACAAGAGATATCATTATTTCACAAGACAGAGAAAATGCCACCAGAGACAAACCAAGAATCTTTTCCTCCGACATCTTCGAATCCACAACAGTCCATTTACATCATCCGCCACGGCGATAGATGGGATTATCTTCATCCAGAATGGAAGAAGAACGCAGAAAGGAAAGGGGACCCTTCCCTCTCCTCGCTGGGTCATGAACAAGCAAGACAAGCAGGAAGATATTTGGATCAATTATTCGTCAAAGAAGAAATTAGTACACATAATATAACGCTCTTGTCGAGTCCTTTCTTGCGGACAATTCAAACTTCAAATGAATTATTGGCAGAAATGAAACAAACTGCAAACGACAATGATGATGGTAATGGTGATGATAATGATAATACAACAGCTGCAGATTCAATCAAGATTCAACCAGAACACTCCATCTTTGAACTAGATTTGTGGGGACAAGACTTACATTCATCACTGCCAGAAATGGAGGAACGTCAGTGTTACTTTCCAAGAATTGACGGAGAATACCAAACAATGTTTGTCCCTTCCTTACCAGAAACGAAAAAAGAGTTTTTTGAGAGATGTGATTTAGCGATGGAACACATTAGTCGAGAGTTCCCTTGCGGGAATGATAAAAATCGAGTCATTATTCTTGTTACTCATGCAGCATGTTGTATTGGATTGGTGAAGTCGGCATCAGGGGTGGCCTTGGAAGAGATCAATCCAGCAGCCCCTTGTGCATTGTACAAATTAACGAGAATGACAAACGAAAACGAATGGGACATTGATCACCATTCTAAAGTGGGAGGAATGAATGGATTTATTGGCCATATGAAGGACGTTGGTACTTTCACTAGACCCTGGAACAATTTCGGAAACAGAGATATCGATAATGGATATACTGGTCCTCCCAAATGCTTTCAGAACTAGTGAGTGTTTAATTTTGCCTTGGTCATCGCACTTTAGAGCATTATTTGGGATGCGATGTCGTGACAGTATTTGCTGCCTTTCTGAATCGGATACAAGAACTTGGCCATAACGACAACTATCAAATTATCGCAATTCCATTACATGTACTACCTATGGTACACAGAGCACAGATGGTACACAAATATGAATAATGCGTATAATAATAATTACTTGATCAGGATACCTTAAGATTGCAATCAAAGCACTAATAATCCCTTGGTGTTAGCACTTGAGGCGCCGCCCTTAAAAGATGATATAATACATTGATCTGAGTAGAATCGTTTTCAAGAACGTGACATCCTCTTGCTTTTACGTCATCAATACTTGCATGTGTAATAGTAGTATATTCATCAACGGGTTGCAAAGATTCTTGTATCAAGGTGGCATTTGTGCCGCCATCGACGTCGGGACTCGTTGTGACTCCATCATCTTGACAGAAAGCCAACAATGCAGCCACTAATGGAATTTTACCATTCGCATCTGGAAGGTCTATAGCATCAGGATTTGCTTGAAATAATGATTCCAGGCCACCTCTTTCCCAATCTTTACCACTCTCCACTGCAAGGTAAAATGGCGTGCATCCTAGATTATCTGGTGCATGAGCCACATCGGGTGCCAAACCAATAATCTTTTCAATGAATTCCATTGTGGAATAAGGACTCGATGCAGCAAAATGCAATGGCATCCACCTTCTCAGAGTATCTTCTGCAATTTGAATCGCATTCTCAAATGCTTTGTATATATCCTCCGTTCCACCATACCATGATTTCCCACTTTCACATGCAAGATGCAATGGAAGCCTTCCATCTCCATTCGTCAATGATGCAGCGCGGGGATGATATTCGACAATCTTTTGTACTAGTTGCAATTTCGCATCTAAATTCGACGAAACCAGATGAAGCGGTAAACTCCTCGTCACAATTTCTCGACGAGACAACGCTTCCGGATAAGCATCGTATACAGCTTGGACATTCCAATCCCAATTCTCAGCACATTCTGCAATGGAATGCATGAGCAATTTCCCCGTCACATCAGGAATAGCAGCAACTTCTTGATGCGCAGTGAGAATATTTTGTATAATTGAACCAACAGGATCTTCTACGGATGCAATTCTAGTATCAGAATTCCGTTCAGTAGAGGAAGACGAACGAGTTCCAGATGCTGTGGCAGATGATGATCTGATGGGTGTATTTGGCACAATAGATCCGGTCGACTCATCCCATGGTGGGGACGAACGCGATCGCATAGGCGAACCAACGAATGTTGAAGGAGGGGGAACAAAGTAAAGCGTTGATTCATGCAGAGTCGCAGCACGATGCAAAGGAGTCCGCCCATCAAGATCTTGATCAACAGCAGCCTCCTTGTATGCTTCATAAACACTTCGTATCCCATCATGCACCCAATGCTGTTTAGATTCATTTGCACAAAGATAATGCAGAGGCAACGATCCATCCTTTGGGTTCTTGAGTTTTGCCGCCTCGGGGTAGAACAATAATAAATGGTGGAGGATCATTTTCGATTCCGAACCAGAAGCAGGTGCCTTTGCCGCCCAGTGCAATGCGGATTGAATATTCATTCCGGGATTGACAGAATTATTCCCGATGCTGATACTCAATGGTTGTATATTTGACCGTGACTGACTGTGTTCGTCCCCTGCAAATAAGTCATTGCGGTCTAATTCATGCATTTGTTCTGGATGCAGAACGGCTGCCATCATGAATAAGGATGGATGGCATTTGATGGCCACTGCCGCGTGCAGTATTCTCCATTTCCTTTGTTTTGAAATTGATGTTGCTGCTGATGTGGTGGATCCTTCCTCTGCTTTACAATCATCATCTTGTAAATCGAACTTGAAGGCTCCCCTCAAGATCTTATTTGCCTTTTCCCAATTGCCCTTCAACTTTCCGGTCAGCCGTTCCCTCAATTTCACTGAATCCTCCAGAATGACCTGCCATGCTTTCTGCTTAGCTTCCGCATCCTCACCACAATCCGAATACATTTTTTTCCACCGTTCCACAATCTTTACATAGATCCCCATATGTCTCTTCCCTTCAAAGCTGACCACCCAACGATCCCATACCAAACCCAGGGCACTCATTCCATCCCTATCACAATCGAGAATATCCATACAATTCATTTGGGATAGGAGGAGTTCCACCACCCCTTCGGGTGCATCATATCTAATCGCATAATAAAGAGGTGTTCTGCCCCTTTCCCTATCCCTAACTTTGGCAGCATAATGTCCATATTCTGGAATGGTCTGCAGCAACAAATGTATTCCATCTTTATTACATTTGAAACGACAAGCATGATGCAATGGCGTCCATCCTTTGGTAATATCTTTTTCAATGAGAGCTTCCGGGTATGCTTGGATGAGTGCTGCAATAACGGATGGAAGGGGACATCGTCTGGTACATGCATGATGAAGTGCAGTGAGTCCATCTGCACATGTGTAGGATGCATGGTGTGGTTGTGAAATGGCGAGTGCTTTCGTGCGTGGCCAATTTGTAACGCGTGCAGCATCGTATATATCTGATGATGTTGATGGATGCCGAGTTGTGGAAAGCAGGGAAGCCGAATTTGCAGTTGCATATGCAGGTGTGGATATGGAGGTGCCCATCATGTTCATATTTATTGCGAGGGATGGATGCCCGTCGGATGTGAGGGATGAGGTAAGTGACGAAGATGATGATGTTTGACGGTTTGAGGATAGGATTGATTGTGGCTGTGGTTTGCTTTGAGTGAAGGTGAATTGCCTCTGCCTTCCCGTAAATGCCGACGCCACTGATGTTGCTGATGCTGATGCACTTGTAACTGCTGATGCTGCATCATCACGAGGTTCGTCTTGCTCTTGATCCATTACTGTCTTGGTTATATTATTTATTATTTCAATGAGTATTAGATAGTAGATAGTAGAATTTGTTGATTATTTGTGTTCGGGATGATTCGTGTTGTGTCTACTACTGTATCGAAGTAAGCAAGAGCAGCGAATAACTGAGTAACCAAGTAAGTGAGTTATTGAGTCAGTGTAGTCTCTATTGGAACGCTGCTTGTGGTGGTGTGTCGCTATTGTTGCACTTTCTCTATCTGCAATCAATCTGTTATAGATATATTCAGCTAAAATCAACTGAGTGAAGTTAGCTCTTCAAAGTAAGCCATTAAAAAATATAAAAGGTTTTCGTCCAAAATCATTGTTCACCAAAAATTTATCGGAAGCCTTCTCAATCGTGTTTTAACTAGCCGTTATGCATATCATACTAATTTATTCTACCATAATTGCCCCATGTTTGCAAGAGTCACATGTCACAGTCCCTAAATTCCGGGACTTAATGTTATGATGATAGGAGTCGACCGACGACCCTCCTGTCACATTTTCTGTTGCTTTTTAGCTTTGTTCTTCGGTTTAAAAACTGTGCCTTGCTTTCGTTTGCTGTTTGTTCTAATTGATTGTTGCTATTACTTTTGTCAAGTAAATACATAGTGGCTTTCTGGAAGATTCACTTACTTGATATCACTTCTTGACAACAGCGTCAACTGAAGACAACCAATTATTCCACCATCATCCATCATCATCGTTATCATCATCCATCTTACGAATTTCAATTGCCTTTGTGCGCTTGCCAATTACGTGAGTAGTAAAAAGGCTCCATCCAAGAATCAATATTACGTTTGAACTGTCGCAAAATTACAAACGAGCGCATAAAAATATCATTTTCCATCGCAAACTGCCTCCTGCAATACTTTTATACTACCTATTTACCAACTGCGCGTTCACTACCATCATACCAGAGATTCACAATTTTCAATTTTAGTTTCACTGACAAGCACACATAGAATTCCAGTTACACTGCTTCTACTCTACTATCTACTAATAGCTAAGTACAACAGTATGACACACGATACTGCTGATACTACTACTACTACTACACGTGCATCATCTTATCATCAAACTTCTAATATAAGGACTGACACTGATATAGAAACCAATACAAATACCAATACCGACACCAGTTCTAAAACTAATATGAACGCCAGTACTAATGTCAGCAAGAAAACAACAGAGAAACAAGTACAATCACAAACCATTGACCTCATCACACTCGCCACACACTGCATATACGCAACTCTACTAGCATCCACACCAATCCAAGAACTCAAAACTTCCAGCAGAATAAAAGACGATGGATCCCTAGTCACGGATGCAGACGGGGCAGCACAATACATTATCTATAGTCAAATCAAATCTCTTCATTCTTCCCTTAGGATTGTAGGTGAAGAGAGTGATTTGGAAATGCATCGAAAGGATTATAAGGACGGTTCTCTACAGGCAGTGTTGGATCCAACTTCATCGTCAACTTTGGTAGTGGATTCATCATGTTGTGATGTACCATCAGCCATGCATGAAGATGATGATCAGATAGAAGGGTGTGATGATCCAGTATCAAATTCAATTACTGAAACTGAACCATCGCCAGTGTCAGTAATGAAAGCAAATGCACTCCATGATACACAACAAGATAAGAAAGAAGAATCAACATTATTTGCCAAAGTTCATGAAATTATGCAATATCATCGAGAGCAAAATCATCACATCAGCACTGCAAGTGCGAGCACTGACACGAGCAATATCCCTGGCACTACAATAGACCATCAACGCGTCTCGGTCGTTGTAGATCCACTTGACGGAACTAGCTCTTATGCCAAAGGATACTACGAAGCAGTCACAATTTTGCTGGCTATTGTTGTCGATAACATACCTGTTTTTGGTGTCATTGTCAAACCATTCCAGGTTGGAACGCATTTACCTTGTTTTGAGAATACCGGGTCGAGTGCTATATATGGTGGGACACTGATTGGGGGTGCATATGTCATGGGGGGATATAACTTGGATCAATCAATGCCTTCTACCCTCATTGGGAATTCGGACAGGGATTCATCTGTGTCAGTCACGGAATTGAAGAGGTCAAGATTGTGGAGACAACGTTGCATCAAGAACGATCATTTGGAACGTCTTCGAATGGCGAGAGAAGCAAGCACATTGACGTCAAATACACCCGATCGCAAACGGGCAAAAAAGAAATCTCCTCGAGTCGTCAAGGGTTTTCCAGATTCTGCGACTACTTCCACATCCACATCTTCTTCAGTTTCGTTTTGTTCCAAAGCATCCTCTGTGCAAATACACGCTACTGGAGACGTCGATGTAGATGACGCACATTCATTCGTGGTCATGCAAAATGCAGATGCTACCACTGATGCATCTATGGTCTCTCAAAGCAATCAATTACCACAAGGTAGAGGGTCCTGTTCCGATTCATACGCAGGTGGTGCCTCAATAGAAGCCATGAACGAAGAAACCCCAATACAAAGCTTCGCTGACATGGACGTAGACACATCTATCATTTCTCAAAGCAAAAGCAGAGTACCATTGCTACGTGCCATAATATCTAAATCGAAAGGAGGAGGCGTAGTTCAAAAATGCATAGATTCCTTATCAGCCAAAGAGCTTATACACTCCCAACCACTGTACATAACAGGGGCAGGTTATAAGACAATGAAATTAGTATTAGGTGAAGAAAACGAGGGACTGTGGTTCTTTCCAAAACCCGGTACATCATTATGGGACGTTGCCGCAGCGGATGCATTGTTGAGGGTCATGGGTGGTAGGATATCGGACAAGTATGGGAAATCTTTAGATTATAGGAAGGGGAGATTGGAGGCTGATAATTTAGATGGAATCATTGCGTGTTGTGACGAGAGATTGCACGAGACTTGTTTGGAGCTTTATACGAAGGAGAAGTGGGACGATTGTTGATTAGTGATGGCAGTCTTTTCGAATATAGTAATGGTATTGCACTTTCTGCGCAATGATGTGCTCGTATGGGTTGACTATGGGTACATTATTTGAAGTTGGGCGTTCTGGGTGCTGCTTGCTTCCAGTTCCAATAAAATTCAATAGACAATTTAATTTTCAAGATTGCTTTCAGAAATGTACTTAGAGCATGTATTCATCCTTGACCATTGTGGGCCTAGAGTGTCACTGTCTTTCTCGTTTACACTTGGGTCGCAAGTAGGACGCAAACATGTGTCTTTGTCTCTAGGCTGATAGGTTCATATCGCGTTAATGCACAAAACACCAAGCTCTGATGTAAGATATTACTGGGAACTAACAATTCCATAATTGAAGTGGGCAAGCTTTATAAACTGCATTTATTTAAAACAAACTGCGTGCTGCGGGTTCAAAGCCTCTGATAATCTCCCTCTGATAATCTCCCTCTGATAATCTCCCTCTGGAGTCCTCACGCGCCTTGTGCTACTATAGTAGCTCACGCGTATTGCATGGTTGCCCATAGAGCAATTATTGTATTGCTTGTTCAACTAGCAAATACAATCACCATAACAGAAATGGTATCCGTATCCGTGTCCACAACACATAGAGCACCGCGATATAAAAGAACACAACACTGGCCCAAAATATAATTTCATCCTCCTTCTCTTTCAACTTTAACCGATTCAAACTGCCCCCGGCACTCTTGATACCACCCTTCATTCCCATGTGCTGACCTTTTGTTTCATTCAATGTAATACCATCCTGATTAATTGATTCTGATACATTGGATATTCTACTCAGTTCCTGTTGCATCATAGTTTTCGTGCGGCGAAGAGAAGAAGTGATTTCTCTAGCTTCTTGTGCTGCAGTTGCAGATGGAGTTGATTTTGACTGTTTCTTCAAGAGCTTATTCCGTTCATCATGGTGCGATCTTTGTTTGTTTCTACGCCGGGCATCAGATCCTTCCATCATCAGGAAAAGCACTGATTGTTCTATGATTTTGTGTGTTGTTGTATAGGATATGTGTGTTGTATTCTTGATCCTTGGTTGTATCGTTATATGGTTGTAAATATGGTTGTATTCTATTTTGAGCGGGTAAAATTGACTTTTTCAGCTTTTTTACGATTTTCAAATGAAATTTGTTGCTTTTCCCAGCTTTTCCGCTGTTTTCCGTTAAAAAATCTAAAAAAAGCAGAAAAAGGGATTTTTATTGATTTCGGTTCTTTTTTACCGATAAAAGCTACTAGCGACTATCTTTTCCCTGTGAACCGACTTTGAATCAATCCATCTTTCACCACCCTCCATTCTTTTATCGTTATTCATTATTGCTTCATCTTTGCCATTTGCATTCTCAAACTAGAGAAAGGGAACTGATTGTACTGCTGAATCAAAATTAGACAATGTCTCTCTCCAACACTTCATCATCCGAATCATCATCCAGTGACGACGACCTTCCGCTCTCCGCGCTCAAAAAATCAACAATTCCACCTTCTTCCGCCACTTCCAGGAGAAGGTCCGTCACTTCCTACAAGGAACCATCCGACAACGAAGGTGAGGAGTCCGAAGAAAACGAATTTCAATCGGAAGACGAACTAGAAGAAGATAGTGGCAGTGGCAGCGGTAGCGACGAAGATAGTGACGAAGAGGACGATAAACCCATTGCCACTCTCAAATCACCCGTCAAGGCCAAAACCAAGGCCAAACCGAAAAAGAAAACTACCGCCACAAAGAAGAAAGCCACAAAAACCAAAACCAAAAAGAAGAAGCTCTCTCCATCAAACTCATTTTCGTCGTCCACGACATATGCTCTACAGACAGCTTCCTCGGAGCTGTATGCAAAGTCCAAAAAGGGGAAATTAATTTCCGAGCTATTGTTCAGGTGGTGGTATGCTATATCATGGCCGGACGCGTCAATTATAGATACCGTTCCGAAGAACTGTGATAAATTTGATGGATTCCCAGGAGTTTTCGTTGTTACCAAAGGGGACGAGGTAGGAAAGATTATTGACAAAAGGGATCAAAGTACATCCCCATGTTTTCGCAATATGGCTCTTAAGTCTAGTGAGGAGTTGAAGGAGTTGTTGCTCAAGGCCATCGAGGAGCAAAGGAAAATGTTGATTGAACACGAGGGAGAAGGAACACAGACAGAACAGGATTTGAAGGGTTTGGAGAAATGGGCCAGCAAGGTCAATGCAAAGACAGCCGATAAAGAGGCTGAAAAGGTTTTGAAGGCTGCCAATATCAAGCTTTCATAAATGGAGGATGGATAAATTAATAATATTAGGGATTTTAATCAAGGGGATAGCTACAAAACAACAATACATGCACACTTTAGAGATGGATTTACAAGACCGTGTAAAGATCTCTTCGTTGGCTTGGTCTCTTATCTCAGTTCTTTTCTTATAAGCATCTTGCCTACTGTAGATCGTCATCATTCTATAAAATGGTGAATGTCCTATCGTCACTGTGTTGTTTGACTACAACACTTCTTACTTGAACACACCTCTTCAACTACAGTGCTATTCACGCAGTACAGTTGTATAAGATAGCATTTATTGCAAATTCAATCATTTTCCATTTAAAATCAAAATTGAGTCGAATATTACGAATTTACAAGCAATTCTAATCATTTGAGAATAAAATTCCAGATTTCATGATTCCACATTATCTGTTTCACTATCATTACCATTCATCTCAATACGGTATCAAAGTTGAAACTACATCACACTGATCACCAACCACTCCATCATTCAATCTCCAATCACTAACCAAGCTGCTTCCTCCACAGAATAATCTCCTGCTGCTTGAAATAACGCCTATCCTCCTCATCCACCAGCACTAAATTCAAATAATATTTGACTGCGAACCTGCTATTCGGCGAATTATACGTAGGAGTCAAATCAGCAGGAATCCCACCTAGGAAAAGCCTAACAGGAATAATCTCGCCCTTCACCGGAGCCCCATCCATAATCTCAAACCTCGTCAAAGTCTGCGTTTCCGTCGCCACCGATCCCCCATTTTCGTTCATCATACCAGGCCTATCATTACTACCATTTCCATTACCATTCCCATTGCCAATACTGTTACTATTCACCACACCATCCCCACACGTCTCTCTCCTAATAACAGCCAATTCCATATATTTAATCTTGATCCTCACCAGCATAAAATGAATATCTCCTTCGATGACATCATTGAGATGATAATATCTCTTCTTATACATGAATTCAATATGCAAACATTCCTCAATCCCAACTTCCATTTTAATGGGTTCGTTCAATCTCGGTTCAGCCTTGATGAGCTGCACGAGATAGTCCCTATCCGATTTAACAGCAGGAAAGAATTTCCGTTCAGCGAGAATCCGGATAAAGTATCGTATGTGAACGTTACGGCCATGATATGATTCGTAGGGTTTGGCTTCGGTGCGGAAATAGAATGGGATGGATGTTTGGGTTTGGTAGAGCGTGCTGGGTGGCTGCAGCTCTTTGGTGAGGGATATGAAGTCATAGTGTGATCTGCCATCATGGATCGCTTGTGACTGTGCCAGTGGGTAAAGTGTTGTGTCAGATGATGGATGATGGATGATTATGCCAGATGATGGATAATGAAAATGTCATGGATCGGATCACTTACCATATCGACTCTGCCGACGAATTGGATCTTGATACCAAGATGTTCAAATTTTTTTCCAGGGGGGAGGGTAAGGTGTGCGACCCCTTGTACATCTTCATGTTCTCCATATATGTAGAGTATTTCCTGCGTCGTATGATATTGTGGCTGCATGGGTTGCATCTGCGGGTGCATATTCATATTGTTCATCTGCTGTTGTTGCAGAGGAGGATTGACCTGCTTGTTCTGATTCTGACCTTGGCCTTGGTTTGCATCACTATTATTATTGCTGTTGATGTTACCATTACTATTACCGTTAGACTTCCTCGTTTGCAACAAAGCCATTTTTGTCAATCCAGCGAGGAAAGGATTCTTGCCGACCTTCCAAGAAGGTCTGTGGTCGATGGGTATAGCGGTTCCATTGATTACGGATTGTGGATTGGCCTGTATATCTATTTGTATCTTGAGACCGGAATCTCCAATGCCGAATACCTGCATATAGTTAAATATAAATATAGGTATTGATATATTGGTATTGGTTATTGAGAGAGATAAGAGTAGTCGTGTGTGTCAGAATAGAGAGCTGGAAGACATAAAATGTATTGAACACAAGGAAGACAAGGCAAGCAATTCCTATTCACCTAAAGAAAAGGAAGTCGCTGCTGATAATTCTTGCTTACCATTATTCCGTGTCGCTGATTGTGAAATTTGTTCACCTGACTTGGGTTGAGACGTATTTTGCTTCTTGTGCCGCTGTTGTGTTTCTACTATCGCTAGTTGTTGTATCTTTTATGTCGCTGGTCGCTGCTTCTCATCTGTTTGTCTGTTTTTGTTTGTTCTTTTCACTTTTAACTTCTTGCTTCCTTCCTCCCCCCTGAACACCCAACATTGAACACATTTAATCTTTTATTTTCCCTTTTCATCCTTTTCCCTTTTCATTCTTTTTCCTTTTCTCGACTCATTATCCTTCTTCAGGTAGCTTGCTTGCGATTGCGTTGTTGTTGTTGTTTGTGGTGGATTGTGGAATCAATCGGAAAATAAGAAGCGAGCGACACGAGACACGCACAACATCTTCATCTTTCAGTTCTCTCACTCTCTGTTGACCTCACATCACTCAACATACAAATAACACCTTGTTTGAACATTAAACACTCATCGCTGGCATCAGATTTTTCCAATCAAGACAGTGGATTCAATCAGTTCAGATAGTCAGTCAATCAGTCACATTGATTGATCCTCATTTACTACCCTATCAAGAATTAATTGAATTGGATTGGATTCAGTTAAACTAAGCTAACAATGGACTCAAAAGAGGATGACCTCTTTGCAAGGTGAGCCAATTCCAGTTCCAATATTAATTCCAATTTCAACGGATGCTATAGCAGTACTATTAACCAGATAGCTATCTAACTAGCTACACAACAATGATCATCTTCTAACTCATCTTCTACTTTCTATTTTCATTTCTACTGACATTTTCATTGGCATGCATCATTTGACAATGGAAACTATATAATCAATGTACGCACCACACTGCATCACACCACACAGCCTTGGGAACTCCTTGATGAGAGATCTGTTGACCGACATATCTGGTCCAGAATCTGCTGATAATGACATGTTCAGCACACTCGCTACCCTTGAACAGGAACTTGACTCCAAGGAACCCAATGGCATCGGCAATGCTAATGATAATAACAATAGTAATAGTAACGGACCACCAGGCATGCATGTTCCATCCGCTGGAGCCATGGTCGTCGGACACGCTCACATCACTGCTGTCACACCGACCAACACG
>Ga0306864_1000925_pt1 | contig 12590 bp, 8 predicted proteins | sample AntRauTorckE5430_FD_190448 | JGI IMG/M metagenome (GOLD analysis project Ga0306864, IMG submission 190448) | Saline lake microbial communities from Rauer Islands, Antarctica - Metagenome Torckler E5 #430 (v2) (version 2) | ecosystem: Environmental > Aquatic > Non-marine Saline and Alkaline >...
CCTCTGCACCGCACCGCATTGGGCATTCACCGCATTCAAACTCCCATTCGCAACATCCTCCCTTGAACTGCCCTCCTCATACTTCTTACAAGATGCCTCAATCCCACCCTTGGATTCGTCCACCACCTTTCTAGCGTCCTCCATGGCCTCCTCCGCTTTCTTGGCCTTCGCCTGCCTCTGCGTCTCTTCATCATCCGCCGATCCCTTCTTTTGCATAAGTTCATTCCTCATATTTTGCAATTCCCTCATGGCAAAGGTAAGATTCTTCTTTGCCGATTTCACTTCCAATTGTTTTCGTTTCACGGAATGTTCCTGCTGTTTCTTGGGCGATATGGCAATTTTGAGCTCCCCGTGTAAAGTGGAGAGATGTTCACTCGCTTCAGTGGCTTCCGACGTGAGCTCTCCAAGTTTTTCTTCATATGCAATTTGTGTAGAAGCATCATCACCTTGTCCTTCTTCCTTGGCGAGATTGTCTTTGTACCTCTGAACTCTGGCCTCGTGCTCTCCCAAGATCTGAAGAAAAACACACGTGTGAGAATAATGCATGTCAGCCACAGTGAACTTGCAAATATGAACTTTGCTACCTGATCTTTTCTCACCTTGCTCTCCGCTTCCAGTTCTGCCAGGACCGCAGTATAAAAACTCCAAGCCCATTTGACATTCGCTTCTTCAGCTCGCACCTCCAAATGCTCCAATTTCTTGAAATCTTCATATTCCTTCTGTAGCACATGAACATTCCTCTCTAGCGGATCAATTGCCTTTTCCATTTTTTCCAATGCATCAATCAATTCATTGATATTATCAACAGTTTCCCCATATTTCCGATCCATCCTCTCCAGATCCGTGGCTTTTGTAAAAAATGCGTATTTATCCTCCGGTCTCCCCGTCAAGAACTTTTTTGCCTCCTCTTGATCCAGTACCGCCACAGGGTTTTCAACTTGAATATTGAGCTGATCGAGTAATTGATTGAGGTCCTCTTTTTTGGTACTCTTGGGTTTCTTATGATTGGGATCATCGTGCCCGTAGAGTTTATAACCTCCGCCACTTCCATGCAGACTAATGAATCTTTCGATGGTAACGGTATCACCATATATCTCGTGTTGAAAGGCATCTGGTCCTTTGTTCAGGAGTGTCACTCTCACAATGGCATGCGTTGCTCCATCCTCTTTTCTCACTAGTTCCTTGAGGTTTCTAGCTCTGTTGGTTCTCTTCGCTCCTACTCCAAGACATATTTGGAGTGCGGCGAGGATTGCGCTTTTGCCAGAACCATTTTGTCCATAGATGAAGTTAACGTTTTGGCAGAGTTTAATGGTTAGTTTTGGATGGCACATGAATTCTTCGACGTAGATAGTACGAATGATTCCGCATTCTGCTGGGCGGCCGGTGGGATTGATATTGTGTTTGAGGGGAGAGCGGATGATAGTGGAAGTTGCAGTGGAAGTGGAGGGTCGCTGCTTTTTGGAAGAATTCTCGGGAGTCGAAGGTGGAGAATCATCTGCCTCTCGTTTCGGTGCCATTATGAATTATGAATAATGGATCAAGCTCTAAAGGATAATTGGCTATTAGATACAGTTGCAGTAGTAGTAGATAGTAATCAGTAATCAGTAATAGAGGTTTCAGGTCTTCCACGATGTTGTTGCATCTTTATATCGCATCTACCTATCTCAATATCTCAATTATCTATCTGAATCTACCATACTCTCTAGCTAGAAAAATTAATCGTGCGAGCCGAGCGAACGAGACAACAAGAGCAAATATTTTGGCGGGCAACAGTCTTCCAAATAATGGCGCGGCTAGCCGTTTTGGACACCTGAATTTGCTCATCATCATCATCACCACCCGCTGAGGAAAGACTGCAACTCAAAGCCTCTAGATTACTCTTGAGCAGTGTTATTTAAAAAACTTTTTCTTTTGCAGTCACTATCGTACTATGTAAGTACTACTACTACGATACTACTACTACTACTACTGTTGTTGTTGTTGTATCGTATGTATGGTATGGTACATAGTTTGAATTGAATACACACCGATGACGTCACAAACGTTTTTTATATTATGAAAAGGCCACATGCGACATGCGTTATTGTACCTACGAGTTGGTATGCATGTGGCATTACTAGATTAGGCATTAGTCTTGCAACTTACCATCCCATTAATTAACATTGATATATCTTCGTTCCAAACATCCATAATATGATGAGACGAAGAGGAAATGAACGATTGGCAGTGTTGGGGTAAGCAAAATCTTTGATCTTGTCTCTGCTTCTCCATTTGACTACTATTTAACAAAAAACATAATATTATCCAGTTGGGCGGAGAATATCCAACTCCACGAATTATGATGCAGCCATAATCATGATTGTGATCACGAACAATTATAGTACGATTGGATTGCATGTTCCTCATAACTCATAACTCATACGATTTGTTTCACAACTTTGCTTCCATCGTAGCATGAGCATTGTACTTCTTTGCGCGCTTGTCGCTGCATTGAATATATTATGGTCGTCCAAGCAAATCTTGAAAGGAGTTCAAAAGTTAACGAAGAATAATCCATCTTCACCATCATCAATTGTTCATATTCCTGATTTCATATTAAATGATGCTTCTTCCCCCATTAATGCTGATGCTGCAATGAATTTTATACTCGAACGCAAGCAAGTCTACAAAGATCGGAATAGGCTCTATTCATGGCCATTGCGCGGCATTGGTTACCTATACGAACAGCATGGGGTAATCCTTGCTGGAAAATATACTTATGTAACAAGCAGCAAGAAACATTCGGTACACATCCGCAATGTACAAGAAAAGAATGTCAATTGCTCAGATATTGTGATTTGGGTTCGAGTCAACGGCCCCAATGACATTTTTGCTGGTCAGGCACAAGCTGTGCACACTCCAGCAAACCTATCAAATGATCGTGGCATTAGCGGCAGCAGCAGTGAATGCCATTGGGAGTTTGATTTTGATGCGAGAGTGTCTGGATCCTACAACATCGATGCAAAGCTGCTGGAATTTCAACCGAATGTCCCAAGGCCAATACAGTGTCCATTGGTTACTACCAATGCCTCAATAGTAGAGCCCTTTCCCGTCCGAACCAGCTTCCTTGGGTTCAAAATGTACAGGGTGAAAGAAATGTGTTGCGAAATTTGTTCTCGCCTTGCAGGCCATTGCAAGGCATGGGCTACGCCAATTCCAGCATTTCCTAGGGGTCCAAAGACGTTTGCTCGACAGGGGTGTGAGCTATATTTTGAGAATGAGACGAGTTTGGGTGTTATTCCAATTTCACCAATGATTGCCAAATTAAATAGAACCAATCACACGGAGTTTGATGTTCCAGTGGAACAGCATGAAGAAAAAGTCTATGGTTTGCCGCATCATAATGATACCTCATACTTTCTAGGTTGTGGATGGAACTACTGGTTCACTCTTGATTTTCCTTGTCTCTCGGGTGCCCTTGACGATAATATTTTTTTTGGAAATGATACTGTGGAACTGATCGACGTTGATGAAACATCAACAATGGCATTGATCAAACGAGAAAATGCCACCCTGGAGGAATCATCACTTTGTTCCATTGAGTCGGAGTCATTTGCAAACCATTCGGGAAGATGGGTGCGCGAGCCCTGGCCTACCGAAGAAGAATGTCCTCACCCCTACCAAACAATCGACAAACCACTGTTCGGGTCCGAAGGGTACTCATTTGATGATGGAAGCCCATCAAAGATTTACGGAAATGATGATCCAAACTGCTTCAGAAGAGATGATCATTTATCTTTCTATGATCATACATGCATAGAGATGAATTGCGCAATGATCGAGCCCTCGTCCTTGTGGAAATCATGGCTGCACGAGGAAAGAAAGTGGAACGGACATTGGAAGCATGATAGTGGCTGTTCATACCGGCAATATACTGGTACGGAATTGCAACAGTGCATCGACCGACGGAAACTTCATGGTTTCGAGGTTGAAGGAAGATCAATAGGAGAAATGATAAGAGGATATCTGACCCAGCGATTTGAGAATATTACTTTCTACAATAATACCGAGTTGAACGATGGTACAACAGTTACCATTTCAACCTTTGGAATCTTGCATTATTGCTATGAACCGGAAAGGCTCAAAGAGTTTTTTGAAGATGCGCCCAATGTCACCGGGAACGAAGAATTCTTTTGGGTCAGTGGTTATTTCCTCAGCAGCGAGCGGGAAATTCTCTGTCTTTCTTCAAGGTTGAGAGAGTTTAGCGTGTTGGGTGAAAATTATCTAACTCCCAAAGGCTACAAGATGATAAATGCTTATGATATGACAGCTGCAATGACCTATGATACAGCCGCACAGCGCGATGGGATGCACATTAATGGCCCGCCCCTGAGGATGATTTTAACAAAAATCTTGCATTATCTTTGCTCTGATGAGTAGAAGGTACCCTACATACTTTTTTGTAATACAGAGCAGGAGAGTCTATTGGGAGTATGACTAGTAAGGTCGTCATTTCCATAAGTGTGTAACAAGTTTTGAAATTTGCTTGCGTAGGAAATTTTCACGGGAGGAAGTCCGCTGAGAACAGCAGTTTTCTATATACCGTTTCTCCATGTTTCAGCCTCTTCTAAATTCATACAAGGAATAATCAAGTGAAGTGTAACGATGGCATGTTTGATCTAAAGAATTTGTTGAAAGTAAAGTAAGTGCATAACGCCTGTATAAAATACTCTTTGAATGTTTTTGACCTTTCCGACTTCAAGGGCGAGTGTTGAGAGACTGGCCGTTATACTGTACATCTATCTGCATTCTACATACTCTCTGCTGCTGCTACTACTGATACTGATTCTACACCATGTAGCTAGAGAGGATTAATACGTAATATAGTTTGAAGATACCTATGCAGTAATGGCAGTGTACATGTACGTGTATTCAATAATGTAATGTAATGTAAAATAAAGAGTACAGGAGTGTGCGGGCTTTCATTGACAGAATATCAATTACGAATCCACTCTAACGCGGCGTGACTCTGAATTTCCATCACAACCCAGTCTAGAAGGCAAACCTGTCTGCGAGAACCATACGGCCCTATAAGTCCTATAATTAGCAGTATGCCTCATCATTTGAGAAATAGTGCAAAAAGGAAAGAAGGCAGCCACGCAGCAATCGTCCAAACCTCCACAGCATCCATCTGGGATCCTATCCCTCCTTTTAATGTATCTCCGAGTAATCACAATGAGGTAATAAAGGAGAAAAATTACGGCCGACGAAAGGATGCTGTAAAGGTACACGTAGGGGCTATCGGAATCATTCGGATCTTTTTTGGATCCAAGGTTCACACCTATGAGTCCGAGAAAGATAAGGAGAGCAGTAACCGTGCACAGTAAGAAGAAAGTCAGTGTCGATTGAAGGTTCGTTCCTCTGCGTCCCAATATATTCAGATTAAATCTGCCCATGACTTGGCCTATCGCGATAAGTGGGCAATAATATGGGCAGACATATGACGGATGGCAACAACAATGGACACAGCAGTCGCACAGCCCATCTCTCCACCGTCCTGAATCATCTCTTCTCTCGGCTTCTACTGGCAGTGGGTCGTCATCGGAAAGTTCCGCCCGAAGAATTTGTTGGGCTACTGGTACTGCTTCAGTAACTCCTAGTACTGAAGTACTGCCATGCTGATCAAGGATCTGCTCTTCCTTTGATAGAAGGGGTTGCTCTATGTCTTCGTTTAGTCCATCCATTTTGTACAGAATCTACCGTAATAATGGTTATGGGTTATGGTTGTGAGTTGTGAGAGCGTCAATGATTATTGATTGAGTTGTGGTTGTGGAGTTGTGGTGTCAGTCGTGAGGAGTCGTGAGGAGGCGTCGTCGTGAACGTTAAAGTTCTTTTGTCTGCTTTTGTGTTTTTTAAATGCATAATCCTATTATCCCTGAAGGCTTCGTACCACCCCCAGTGTAGACAGAATTAGATGACGTTATTTAAATTGCTATGGTAGTCGTCCACGTGAAAAGGAAATACTACAGATGATGACAGAAGATGATGAAGACATTCGATCAAGCTACAAGCTACAAGTTGTCTTCGTCCATATCAAACATTTTATGATGTAGTGTATGGTAGTGTACGGTACTGCTCATGAATATTTTAGTTGTATATTAGTGAAATCACATTTTGAGTACTACTACTAGATAGTAAGTTTGTGTAAGGAATAACTTCTTTACAACGTGAAAAGCTAGATGTTTCCACAAGATACCCTTATGCCCCTTATATTTATCTAGATTTGCTTGTAGATTATGGTTTATGGTAGCGTGGATGTGATAATTATTGGCGTGGAGATGATAGGTAAGTAGGTGGAAAATCATCATTGGATTTCCTTCATTTTTGGCCTCTTTTGGGTCCTGTTTACGCGGGCAACTAAAATAACAACGACGAACGACGAAAAGGCAGGAAAAGGAACAACACACAACTGAAACTACTGTGACGTGTGACGTGTAACTCTTACCTTCGTGCTGTTGACGCAAATCCAAATCTGCCTATCTGGATATAAAAGCACCAAGTAAATACACTAAACTGTAATGAGCGGACGAAACCCTAATCAACGAAGTAACAATCGCAATGCTGGTCGAGGAAGAGCAGGAAGGGGAGGAAGAGGAACCACAGCAGGAAGAAGTACAAACAATAATAATAACAATAACTCCTCTTCTACTACGCCGAACCAACGAAAGCCAAATAACAGCAATGCACCCACGGCCATGAAAAGAAACGGAGAGAAAGGTGCCGAAGCTCATACCGTCCCAGAATCCACCAGAATTAAATTCACAAAAATCCTAAGCGACATGCGTGAAAACCCCAACCTTGACACACTCGAAATGCCCACTGACCTCACCAATACTGAACGTAAATTTCTCCATACGCTAGCAATGCAGCTAGGGCTTAAAAGTAAATCCGCTGGAAAGGGTGATGGTCGAAGAATTATCATTAAAAAACTATCGGGCGCTAAAAAGATTGCTGGCGTGGATGGAGAAGATGGTGAGATGCAGGATGGATCGTTGCCAGTGTTGAATATTGGTCGTAGAGGAATCGATGTCTTGAATGTTTACATGAAGAAATTCCCACCGAATAAAGTTGAAGCTAGGGAAGCAGAGGAGACGGGGTCTTCCCTTGCTGCTGCAGTTCACCATGATGGTAAAGAAAGCAAGACTGCTGATGATGGAGATTCCGATGAAGATGACGAGACAAAGGATCGACTATTGATGGAGACCCTGCGAGAATTAAACGTCGACAACTCCACTCAAATGTACGCAAAAGAAAAGAAATTCAAACATGTGGATCTTAACAAAAGGGCAAAGCTGCACCATGCCGCACAACAAAAGAAAGTAAAATCGCCAAATTATCATTCAATGCAACAAATCAGAGCCAAACTACCAGCCTACAACTATCAAAAAGAAATATGTGATATTATTCAGAACAATCGTGTGACCATTCTCTCGGGTGATACAGGATGCGGTAAGAGTACCCAAGTTCCACAATTTGTCTTGGATTCTGAACCAACTTGTAACATCGTCGTGACGCAACCCCGGCGTATATCAGCCATATCAATTGCTGAACGGGTTGCAAACGAAAGATGTGAAAAGGTAGGCAATGTTGTTGGCTACAATGTCCGTCTCGATACGGCTACTTCCCCCTCGACGCAATTGGTGTTTCTCACGCCAGGAGTGTTATTGAGGAAATTTCAATCGAGTTTTGATCTGAAGGAATATACACATATTATTATTGATGAAATTCATGAGAGGGATAAATATACTGAATTCTTGATGATTGCATTGAGAAAATTGATGGAACAAAGGAAAGATCTACGGATAGTGCTGATGAGCGCAACAATTCAGACGAACGAACTGAGGAAATATTGGAATGGAGTGGGGTCGGGATATGGATCAGAATTAGGGATGACGTTAGGGGAAGGAGAAGGAGATTTCATGCCAGCGGAGATATGTGTTCCAGGGCGAACATTTCCGGTGCAAAGCTTTTATTTGGAGGATGTGCTTCAAATGACAGGGTTTGTAGATGAGGCCAACTTTGGTGGTGAATTGAATGATTTGGAGGCAGATTTAAATGCCTTGTTGACAAAATGCACACACAATCAAAAAGCACAATCCAATGGGGAGGGGAATAGGGGGAAGAATGGGGCTGGTGGTAGCACTGTCAATATGCTGATGGTATCTGAACACTCGCTGGTATGTGTGATGTGTAATCAGGGAGGGTTCAAATGTGCAGAGGAATTGGGCACACATATGGGAATGTGTGCTGGTGTGGGAAATATAGATATGGTGGCATTGGAACAGAAAGTTCGTCAGTCCAATGTTTGTACTGAGTTTAGTAGCAGTAGCCTTGCCAATTTTGCGGGAGACCTTGATGCAAGCATCGAAGACGAGTATGATATTATTGGGGAGGAAGAAGGCGATTCTAGTGTTGGTGACGATGACGATGAACGCTTTGGAATGCATGCAGGTAAATGGGACGGCGAGAGTCCTTTTGGTGTAGCCGAGGTTGTAGATTCGGCAATCAGGACTACCCTAACAGAGGAGGAAATGCTCAACCGGTACCAAATGATGCACGATGACGAGCAAATTGACACTGATTTAATAATGGAAACCGTCAAATATATTGTTAAGGTATCGTATCTCGATGGTGCCATTTTGGTGTTCCTACCAGGTAAGTGAACCTCACATATTATCGTACCATGAGCTTGTGTGTTTTCTTATTATGATGTTGCTAAATATGCACTAATTGATGACAGGATGGCAAGAGATATCAGAGTTGACTATGCTCCTAGAGAGTACTCATCCTTTTAATGACAAGAACAAGTACAGTGTACTCCCGTTGCACTCAGGTATACCATCAAAGGATCAGAGGTTGGTATTTCAGAGACCTCGACAAGGAGTTCGAAAGATTGTGCTGAGTACAAATATTGCTGAAACTTCTGTAACCATTGATGACGTTGCATTTGTCATCGACTCTGGAAGAGCGAAAGAAAAGAATTACGATCCTCACCTAAAGACAAGTACTTTGCAACCAATGTGGATTAGTCAGGCCTCAGCAAAACAGAGGAGAGGGCGAGCTGGGCGCACAAAAGCTGGTGTGTGTTTCCATCTTTTTTCGCGGAGGCGGCATGCATCCTTCCGTGAATTCCTTGAGAGTGAACTATTGCGCACAAGTCTAGAAGAGATTTGCCTTCAATGCAAGAAATTAAATTTAACTCCTGGGGGGCCAGAGGATGATGATGGAATTCCAGCATTCTTGGGCGCTGCCCTCACTCCTCCTCATCCAAAATCTGTGTCGAATGCGATTGAAAAGCTTGTAGAGCTTGGTGCTATGGATGAAGACAACAATGATTTGACTCGTCTCGGAAACTATCTCTCGTGTCTTTCTGTTCCTCCCGAAGTAGGGAAGATGGTCATTTGGTCGTATGGTAAGTCACAGCACTCTAAAGTGGGAGCATTGTATTACACAAAGATCTTGTAGCGATTAAGAATATCTCACTGACGCTTGTTTATAGTGCTTGGATGCTCAAAATCTGCTTCCAGCATGGCGGTTGCAATGAGTTACAAGAGTCCCTTTATTATTCCCCCATCGCACATGAGAAGAAATGCAGATGAAGCAAAGGCTCGAATCAGCGAACGTTCTGAAAGCGACAATGTCACTTTACTGAAGGTTTTGCAGACGCGTGACTCGTATTTTAAAAACCAAAGGAAGACCCAGTTTTACACATATTGCAGATCAAACTTTATCAATGTCAATACAATTCAAATGGTTTCAGATCTACGAAAGAATATCGCAAGGGAGCTATCTTCAGTAGGATTTCCAGATCCAGCCGCCACCAATACTTGGCACAATCGCAATGAAGTGCAAGCAAACCTTCCATTTCTACAGTCAGCAATCGTTGCGGGAGTATTTCCAAATGTTGCTGTTCGTCAAGAAGGATCGACAAATTTCTCCACTAGCACAAACATAAAAACGAAAATACATGTTAGTAGCGTAAATGCAGTCAAAGGGCAACCCCTAGCAAAGAAGGGATCAATGCTTGAATTTATTGCATTTGGCGAAATGATGAAAGGAAAGGCCATGTACACATGTAATCAAACGACATATTTGCATTCCATTATTCCTATCATTCTTCTTTGTGGACAGTTTTGTATTCGAGGAGCAAAGATGGGAGACGAAAGCGAAGCCAAGCAAAAGAAATCAGTTATCTCAGTTGATGAGTGGATTTCGTTCCAGTGTGATAAGTCTCTTGCCGCTGGCCTCGCAGTTTTGAGGAAGAGGCTTGATTCAATATTTAATCACATAGTTGCAGATCCAAAGACTGGCTTTGATGGTCTATCAGCCATGGAAAAAGATACACTGAATGTACTTGATTCAGTAATGAAAAGTTCTTTTCAGTCATCACCGAGGCGGTGAGGCGACTGACAAATAATGAGTTCTAAAAAACAATTCGCATTAAACATAGTATGATCTCCTATAATATATTTACATATCATCTTTCAACCAAAATGGTCTCAGGGCGGTGTTTTGTTATGCTCACCCTAGTAAGGCTACGTTTCTTGCTGGGCCTACTCCGAGATTTGACCCCGAATTCATTCCTACACCATTGTTTTGGCACTCGCCTCTTATCGATATGGATTTCTTTTGATTTATTTGGTACTATCGCGCTGCCTAATAGTTCCTTCAGAATCACAGAAGAAATCCCGTGTTTCAATTGTCTAGCGACATATCCACTAAAATGACCTTTCTGACAACATTTATGAAATATTTTCTTGATGTATTCTGTTCGTACATCTTCATTTGCAACAAGCTTGTTGACAACCATGAGCAGTGATCCGTATGCCAAATGATTCGGAGAATCAAATCCCTCTTCTTCGAATACCTTAAATGCGCTAACTGCAATATGTACAGTAGCAGCAGCCCTTTCGATGTCTTTGTGTTTAGTAAATGCGCATGCATTTAAAAGCGAGTTCAGTGTTATAAGATCCGGCTTTGCGTCCTTGTTTCCATCAACATATCGTTCAAGCATTCGTTCCAAGATAGAATTCGCCATTATGGCTTTATCAGGCTCTTCGCTCCACCCCCAGGCATTAATAACCGCATTGTAACATACTACATCCAGCTTGATCTCTTGATGGCTAGATTTTCTATTCATGTCTTCTATGTGATCCATCATATCGTGTGCTCGTCGTGGCTCTAATTTGCTTCTTGAGATTGCATTAACAACTGATGTATAAGTCCGAATGTTTGGTTTTATTTTGGTATTTTTTGTCGCGTCATATTCTCTTTCAAGAGACTGTAGTAAATCCAATGCCTTCTCAGCACTTTCTTCTGTTCCCTGTTTTGATAATGCATCAAGGACAGATGTGTATGTGATTATATCAGGTTGATACTTTCCTTTCTTCATACGCTCCAAAATCACCATGGCTTTATCAGCAGCATCCCTACTTTGCGACTTCGCAAATGCGTTGCATACAGTATTAAACGAGAGAATTGTAGGCTTCAAATTCTTGTTTCCCTTTTGATATGCTGAGTCCATAAAATTCAAGATAGATTCTGCCATTTCTGCCTCCCCGCATTGTGCGAATGCATTAATAACTGTTGCATAGCCCACATTGGTGGGTGAAATCGCTGAGGAGTTATTTTCACATCTCTGCTCCATATGTTTCAAAATGGCTAATGCCTTCTGTGCGCCGAGAAGCTTATTTTTGTTCCTAGTCCAAGCACTGATAACGCTATAGTAACTGATTTCATCAGGTATGACAAAACTACAGTTCTCCACGCGTCGAAGGCTTTTTTGAGCCTGCTTGGCCTCTCCAAGCCCAGCGTACGCACCAATTATGGTATTGTAAGAAATAATATTTGGTTGCAGTTCTGGATGGTTCTTCTTCGAAAGCTGTTCCATGCGTAAGACAAGAGCTTCGATTCTTTGTATTGCTTGTCTCCCTTTCGATTTCGCCCAAGCATTCAACACCGCATTCACCACATAAGTCGTGGGATACAGCTTCTTGTATCCAGATTGATAATATTGATTCATTTGATCCAACACTTTTTCACTCTTTTCCGCTGCATACTGTCCTGAGCCACTCCGAGCCCAAGCTGAAATGACAGTGGAATAGGAAAACTGATCTGGAACCAATATTGATTTATTATCGTCCGTCTTTAAAATGCTATGCATCTTCCAAAGGGAATCTAACACCAGCTCTGCCTTTTCTCCAGCATCTTTCCTTCCTGAATGGGCCCAGACGTTCATTACTGAATTATAGGAGATGGTATCTGGCGAACAGTACTTATTTCTGCCAGTGTTGTAATCATCCCTCATTTGCTCCAATAAGGCTTCTGCTTTATCACCTCCATCTGCATCGCCCTTAAATGAGTTGATGACCAAGTTACATGCAACAGTGTTTGGTTTCATGTTTCTTTTGTCATCAGTAATCTCATTCATGTACATTAGAATCTCTGTTGTCTTCTCTGATTGTCGTATTCCAGCCCATGCATCAATAACACTAGTGTAACTATACGTATCTGGCACACAGGACAAATCATTTGATAAAACTGACGATTCT
>Ga0306864_1000926_pt1 | contig 12589 bp, 7 predicted proteins | sample AntRauTorckE5430_FD_190448 | JGI IMG/M metagenome (GOLD analysis project Ga0306864, IMG submission 190448) | Saline lake microbial communities from Rauer Islands, Antarctica - Metagenome Torckler E5 #430 (v2) (version 2) | ecosystem: Environmental > Aquatic > Non-marine Saline and Alkaline >...
AAAACGGCGGAGATGAGGGCCAAATTGCATCGAGACAATTTGAAAGATTTAGCTTCCAAAGAAGGTGAAGATGGTGGCAATGGCAGTGGCAATGGAAATATAGCGAATGAAAAGGTGTCGGCATCGATTGATTCATACATTCATAATTCGAATTTTGAATTGCTCCATATGCCCATATTAAGGGATTATCTTGCTTATGAGTTTGAGACCAAGGAGGTATTGCCAAACAGTCCGTTTGACCTGGAGAATACGATTGATGATTTTGTATTCATGACCTTTATTGTTGGGAATGACTTTTTGGTAAGTCGATGCAAATGTTGTTGTTGATGGGACTCTATCTTGAATTGTATTTACAAGGTGCAATTTGGGTCATTTGACATTCGTTTGTCATTCCTTGAATACTTGGCCATCTGGCTCATTTCTCTTTTTTCGTCCCTTCCATTAATTATATCATGACAGCCCCACATGCCTGCCATTGATATTGCAGATGAAGCGTTCGATTTGCTATTCTACACATACAAACGAAATAGATGGAAATGGCTCAAGGATGAAAAGGGAAATGCAAGCAAACATCCATACTTGACAAATGCAGGTCAGATCGTATCTGGCAAAAGACTTGAGAGGTTTTTCACTGATCTCGGGAAGCACGAAGATCCGTACTATGATAACAAAAAGAGATCTGAAGAAGCTGATTTGAAGCGCTTGCGAAAGTCAGATAGAAAGGCAGGCAGGGATTCCTCCGTTCCGCCTGATGCGATTTTGGCGGCAAAAGAGGAATGGGATAGGACCAGTTATGTGGAAATGCTCATGTCCATCTCGGAACAGAATGCGCAGGCTGTGGATGGATTTAAACCAGTTTCATCTTCGAGAGAACTTTTTGCAGAATTTGATCAGGGCGACAAGAAATCAAAGGGCTCAGTCAAAGGCTCTTCATCGAAAGACAAAGAGTATAAGTTTCAACCTGATTCGAATGAAGAGCTTGATGAAGGGTTTATGAATCGTATGGGGACATTATTTCGAAATTCTCTGTCCAACACTGGCGAGGATGGTACTACTGTCACTTCGGATGCCAGTGCCGAAGGTGATAGTTTGGACGTGGACAAGCATGTGGCTGATTTGAAAGGTAGATATTATTATGAAAAATTCAACTTTTCTCCGTTGGATGCAGAGAAGCATATTGCCTTGAGAAAGTCTTACATTGAAGGATTGGTCTGGAACTTACAATACTATTACAAGGGTTGTGCGAGCTGGGACTGGTTTTATCCATATCACTATGGTAAGGTTTGAATGATGGGATTCGTATCGAAATAGTATAGTGTTTTGTTCATGACTTGCCTCTTACACACAAATAACTATTACCCTTTATAGGTCCCAGATTGAGTGATTTGAAAAATATTGATAACATGCTAAAAGACATCTCGTTCGAAGAAAATCCAGGTGAACCGCTCAAACCTTTCGAGCAGCTCATGGCGTGCCTTCCTCCATCTTCGGCTGAGTTGTTACCAAAGCCCTATCAGTATTTGATGAAATCAAACAAGTCGCCAATTATTGACTTTTATCCCGACAGTTTTACCATTGACATGAATGGAAAGAGATGGCCATGGGAAGCTGTTGTCCTGCTGCCTTTTATTGATTCCAAAAGGCTCATCGATTCGTCAAGAAATATGGTGCCTGATACTTTATTAACTGAAGACGAACGGCGTAGAAATCAACTTGGTGATGCATTAGTTTATACCCGAGATGAAGCGGTCACTACTACCGTTCCAGCCTTGAATGATAGGCCCAATTTTGGCGCAATTGAAGATTGCCATGTGCTCGAAAGAAAGTATAATGATACATCGTGGAAGGATGAACACTTGGCTGCAAATGCCGTGTTACGACCAGAACTTCTAGCTGGGGCCATTGTGCCTTATCCAGGATTTCCAACGTTGCGAGATGCGCCAGTGCATGGACTTACTCGGCGAAAGCTTGGAATCAATGTGTTTGGGATGAGGAGTAGATATCGCACTGCTGTGTTGCAACTTGACAGAGAGATTCCAATGATCACATCTGCTGAATCCATTGCAGGGAAATTTATTGGCACTACTTTATATTTCCGATATCCCTTCCTCCAAGAAGGTTTTGTGACTGCTGTTTCAGATACTTCAGTAACTGTGAGAGGTAAGGAGCCAGCAAGGATATGGAGTGTGAAAGAAAGTCAGACTTGGAAACTGAAGAATGATACAATCAAGCGTCAATATGAGACTGGTGAAGGTCTCACTGGTAGCGGTGGCTGGAACGTACCAGAATCTGAGGTAACATTGTCCATTAGACCGTTGAAAGAAATTCAAACTTTGTCAGATGGTTCTAAGGTCAAGATATATGCAAGATTAGAAGTAGAAGTGCCCATTGTTGCATCGATTTGGTCTCCATCAAAGCCTGATCCAAGATTCACAAACATTCCGGCGAGACTTGAGAAGAATCCATATCGTTTCGGCAGTCAGCTCCCCTCACCTTCTGTGAATATCAAGAGCAATCGTAGATCACTGAGAAAGTCACGTGTTGGAACTGACATCCAGAGACCAGCTAGCAAGATTCTCCCAGACTTTACTTCCAGCAGCACACCGAAGACTGGTATTCTCCCTTCACCGTCAATGAAAAACGGAATGTTGGGGTCTACTAGCACTTTCAGTACATTTGCACGGCCGATAATGGCTCAACTCCAACCTAAAAATAAGTCTAGAACTGCACTAGCATCCACATCATGCTCATCCTTGAGACAAATATCACAAAGAAGAACACCATCAAGAGGAATAACTGTCATTGTCGCTCTTGCTGCTGCATGTTTTGCGAACGGAGCTAATGCATCCATTTTACCAGATACTGACACTGTCAAAAAGACGCACGGGCAGCATTCCAGTCTCCCATCACTGCAAATGAGAGGAGGTGAAACCAACTGGAAAACCGGTGTTTTTGGTGATGAGGAGGACGAAGATTTCACTGGTGCGCCACCTCTAGAGTTTGTACATGGAACCACGACTCTATCATTTGTTTTCGATGGTGGAATTCTAGCGGCGGTTGATTCTAGAGCAAGCATTGGAACATTTGTCGGATCCAAGACCACTCAAAAGGTTTTACCTATAAATAACCACATGTTGGGTACAATGGCTGGAGGCGCAGCTGATTGCAGTTTCTGGATTCGCAAGCTTCAAGCCGAGTCTAGGCATTTTGAGTTGGCGGAGGGTAGACCAATCACTGTTGCAAGAGTATCTAGGCTACTGGCTGACTATCTTTATGGTAATAGAAACACTGATTTGTCCGTGGGTACAATGATCATGGGGTACGACGAGTTAGGTCCCAGTATTTACTATGTCGATAACAAAGGTACACGAATTGGAGGAGATTTGTTCTCGGTGGGATCTGGAAGTACTTTTGCACTAGGAGTGATGGACACAGAGATGCGTAAGCATTTAAATGAAGATGAAGCCATTGCTCTTGGTATCAAAGCAATTCGCCATGCAACTTTTCGTGATGCCTACAGTGGTGGATATATTGCTGTCTATGTAATCACCAAGGATGGGTGGAAGAAAGTGTTCAGTGAAGACTTGGGTCTTTCTGCTTAGAGCTAGTAGATCACGACACGGCTAATACTACCTACAATAATGAATAATGAACATGTTCACAGACTAAGGAAGCATGTGGTGGTATTCATGATTGCAATGAAATGTTATCTCTCTTATCTCAGCTTATCTCTTATCTACGTTGTCAACTTTTTAAAAAGAGACATTCTATTTTGTCTATTTTAGGCTCTTTCTTGTTTCCAAGGATTGGAGTTGTTGTTGGATAAAAATAGATAAAAATACAAGATACGAAACTACAAGTTCGTACCGATACTAATGTACACTCACTTGTAGTTGACAGTAGTAATCAAAGTATTGTGTATTGGTGATTGCAACAGCAGTGGTTATAAAACGGGATCATATTTTGACCCGCAAGACATGCTACAGCAACAGAGTGGACATCTATTTTTAGTTTTTAGATATCATTCCCATAAAACTAGAAAACCCACCACCACCACAATCCACGATCAATAAATAATCCAAAATCGTCAAAGCGCAAGCAAGAACCTTGCAAAACCTAAAACTAACTAGAAGATGTCAGAGAGGGGATCTTTGCTCAGGTGGAATGCTGCTCTATGGTCAAGGTGGAGCAGTATACCTCGTCTTTCACTCACGGTGGTACCTAGGACCAAATTTCTTTTGCTCAAGGCCCCGCTGTCGACAGTATATGAAGAAAAATATGGAGATCGTAATGTCTTCACGGTCCCAATGTATGTCCAACGTCTGATTGCTAAGGGGATTGCGGTCGGATTGGTATTAGATTGCACCGCCTTGGATTTGGAAAAATTTCATGAGGCCACTGGGAGCTTTTACATTCATAACACCAATGAATGGGACGACTTTGGCATTGATTACCATCAGCTACAATCCGCCGATGTCAAGTGCAAGAATGCGGACACCAATGGTGACGATACAAAAATTAGACCTTTCACGATTGCACCCTCAACTATCAAAGAATTCTTGGATGTATGCCTGCAGCACTGGAAGGATAATCCAACCTTACACATTGCTATATTTGATGGACGCGGTGGTAACGGTGCAGCTTCTTTCCTGATTGCTTACTATTTATGTCACAAGTTAAAAGCACCAGTACGTACAGCTCTTGCAATGGTTGAAAAGGCGTATCCAGCATCAGCATCGAAGTCCAATGGGCTATATGATATCGATTTGATAAAGCAATTACAACAGATATTCAAGGGTAAACAGGAAATTACAGTATATCATTCAAATCTTCCATCTTGGTGGTTCTCGCTAGGAGAGGATAATCCGTTACGCAATGAAATTGTTACTATACCCTCCGTTCAAGATTTGAAGAGGCCGCATGAAGGTTCATCGGCTTCAATGCCGCAGCCATCATCAAATAAGAAGGTGGTTGGTGGAACTGACAATGGCAGTGATGTTCCATTACCCATGCAAGTACTTTCATCTGATTCGAAACGCTTCATGCGAGCCATTGCTGTGGTGAAAGAGCTCACAAATGTAAAGGGCGATTTGATGAGCCTTCCAATTCGAAGTCAATGTAGATTGAACGAGAAAAATCTACAACAATATTTCCAAGTGGGGACTCACAAAGTGACTTGGCGATCGAAGGGGAGACGAGGATTGCTTCTCCTTTTATCGGATGGAATCTACTTTCTTGAAGCCGTACCAGACGAAGAAGCAAAGATTCAAGTATCTACTCTGACTTGTCCGCTTTATGTCCCAAACCCACAAAAGCCATCAATGCTTCAACATCGAACTCTGCTCGACGTCACACTCGTCATGGACCGAGAGAGGACCGCTATAGTGCCTCGATTCTTAGTTTCAGATATTTTGGTTCATATGGGGGGAATGCTTATGCACAAGCCGTTCAATCAAAGACTCAAGTTTCTCATGGATGGTGTCATTGTAGCTAGAAAAAAGACTGAGAATATCTGGAACTATCAAAAGGAAAAGATACGAATGCGCGCTAAGGAATTCTTTGAGCTCGACAAGGCTGAATATGTGTTTACCCAAGTCGCAAAAGCTCAATTACATGTTACTGATGGTATAGAAATCATTGCATCTGAGGGGCAATATGTAATTCCAGGGAAAGAGGGCGAAAGCGGGTTGTATTGTATTTCTAGGGATGACACAACAATGCAAAAGAAGCTAATGGATCAAATAAAAGAAGCAAATTAATCATAGCTAACAGCCAGTATATTCTGGAATCTAGGTTGCCCTTTTAATCATTAGGTTCCGTCTTTACAAAAGCAAATGTGTGCCATCAGCAGTACAGTAAAGGTGATTATCTCGTTAGGGGAGCTCATACTTTGTTCTTCAAGAATATTGCTAAGGCGTTATTTGACGGCGTTATCCAAGTGTTGCTGCTTTTCAAGGAATTAGCTGTTCCACTGTTTCTTCTTTAGTGTGTTAACTTCGATGAGGAGAAAGAATTGATTTATAATTCGTAGTCTAAAGTAATATATCCATACATCCACACCATCAATCGACTTTAAAGTTTTTTTTCAGTTGGAGCTCTAGAGAATAAGTAGCTTCAAATTGTCCTACTTTAACAACTCCTGCAATTCTATCTCATTAAACCCCCCGTCAAGTCCCCCAGCACGTAACGTCTCATTTTTCTTGATTACTTTATCTTCCTCTTCTCCTTCCTGGCTTTGTCGCTCAGCCCGCATCCTATCAATCTTTATTTCGATAGTATCCTCAATTACATACCGATGTATATAGGTTTTGGAAGTTTGACCAATTCGATGGATCTATTCCAGAACGTGATGAGAGAAGACAAAACATTAGCGAGAATTAACTTGAATATATTACTGAAAGCCAAGTAATGTCCAATCAAAACGGAACATTGACATTAGGTGCTGTTGGCACTACTTACTCTGTTGATTGCTTGAGAATCTATGCTGTGGTTAAGAAGTGGCTCAACCATGAAGACATGATTTGCTTCCACTAAGGTCAGCCCTTCAGCACCATGTTTCACATGAAGGAGCAAGACATGACACTGGTTGGAACGGAAAAAAGTCAGGCAAGCGCCAATGTTTTTGATTGATTTGGGTCGCACGTAGCGAATAGAGTTTGCAGCAAAGGCACATTCCATAATTGAGAGCATGTCGTCCCATTGCGAGAAGACGATACTCTTCTCCCCACTTGCGACTACTCCCAGTACATCTGAAATCAGACGGTCAACCTTTTTGATAGAATCTTTTTAGAATGAACCCCAACATAATCATTAAAATGCAAACATTTCTTACCTTTGTACCCCATTGCCCTTTAATCTTCTTCGCAACTTTGCTCCCGTCGTCTCTGCTGATATCACTTGCAATCAATATTTCATCTCTCTTCGTACGCATTGCACACCTCATGGGACAAGTTATCGTATTGTGTCCTCCTCCTCGAGCAAAAAGTCTCTCCAAACACGGTGAAAAGTGGTACGTATGACCGCATCGCAATACTGCACGCTCTTTTTCAAAAGTACAAAGGCAGATGCAACACGTGTTGCTTTCGTCACTACTATCTCCTTCCACTATTCTCATTCTTTCTATATTTTGGTTTTTCAAGAATCGGAGCAGTTCCTTGGTCCTTCGAAGATTGCCCTCTGCCATTGCTTGTTTTGCGGTATGGTCCATGATTTGTCCAGCAATATCTCGAGGTTGAACTATAAAAGCTTGCTCGTGTGGTGACAATCCATACAGATTCTCGTCTTCGTACGCCAACCGCATGGTTCTTTTACATTGATTTAATTCATCGATATCGGACAAAAGATCAAAATGCGTTCTCCACTTCGACTTCGCGGAGTCCAATTCTTTGATGACTTCATCTCTCAATTCAAAGAATATTTCTGCCTTCTTTGACAACGACTTCAAATTAATCGAGCCAATTTTCGAGGCTTGTTGATACTTGTTGAGGTTCTGTCTCATCCAATGAAACATGGACGACAGCACGCAATTTATTTCCGTGTTTTTGACATGAGTCTGGTATTCCACTAGTTGTTCTTCGAGTTTACAGCATTGGCACTTCGGTCCATTCTGGTCCCAATCGCTCCTACATTTGTGGCAGTGACTGTTTTCAAATATTTCAGCAGGAGATGGATGATCTGAAAGTTTGTGAATGGTTTCAATACACGTATATACATCATTGTCTATGACCTCTGCGAAGAAAGAGTTATCATGCAGTCTCATGTTGAATGCAATGTTGAGGCCATCGACAGTGTCAGTAACAGGAAAAGATCTTCGATTGAAAGGCTGTGATGGATCATTGTGTAAGTCAGACAAAGATTGCTCAACATTCTCAGTTAGAGATGATTGCAATCTTGGATTTAAATGCAAGTGACAATACGCAAACAGATCTTGCCACCAAGGCTGGCGCTCTGCGTTTGACCTACTTCGATCCACAGCTACCAATTTGTCGAGAAGCTTCCGGCGTTTTCGTGTGGCATCATTCAATCTCGACTGACTGGTTAATTGAAGGACTCTTGCACCCTCTATATAATGAGCCTCTAAACTTTTCTGTTCGTCTTTCATAGCTGAGATGGTGGCTTCCACTTTGTCAGCAGCAAACCGGGAATGAGTATCACCTTCTATACTCAACTTCTCACTGTCATTTCTTTTCTCCTGTAATATGTTCAAGGTCAAAACACCATTGTGTAGAATATGCAAGCGCTGTAGACTGTCTGGCACAATATCTGGTTCCATCAATTGCACCTCGAGAGCAACGCATAGTTTTGCAGAGGCGCTGTTTTGATTCCCTTTTCCTGTGGGATAATAGTCTTTCACAAGGATGCGCCAGCTTTTGCTTTTGTGTGGTCTGAAGCCTTTGAATTGTTGCCAATCGATTTGAATTATTTCCTCGCCAGTGGAACAAACTGGTCTTGACAGAGTGAAGGAAAGAGCATCGACAAAAAGCCCTCCTATAGCAGCATTTGATACTTGCAGGACGCATGCACGAGGATATACAAAAATATGACTCGACGAATAATTTGAAAGATTTTTCACAGGTCGCACTGCAATCGAGGTGATCTTCTTCGTTGCACCGCTAAAGTCAAACCTTGACCAAATCTCAGGAGTTTTGCCACCTTCGTCTATATGCAGTAACCATTGTAGTGATGCAGACCCATCACGAACAACCTTACCTGGGCTTTGAAATCCAATGCTACCAGAGAGACATGCTTCACCAACAATAGAGCATGGAGCTGAATTTGTATCAGCAACCTCAATGGCCTCAATATATGCTTGGCAGCTCTTCTGCAGTAAGGCAACCTCATCGTCTTCGTCAAGAAAAGATCCACTTCGAACGCCACTTTCTGCTTTTAACTTATACAGACATGCTATGGCATTGGTGTTCAATGTATAGAGACGTTGAGCTTCCTCGGACTTTACTTTCGCATCATCAATGAGTCTATCTAGGATCTGTGACATGCTAAGAACTCCATTAGCAACGCTCGTTCCGTCATAGTTACTGGAGCTTTTCTGCACTTTACTTATTCCACTCGACCCAACCTGAGGATGGCAGCATGCTGCTCGGAGTCGATGCAGATGATGTGACAACATATCAGTGTCTTTTGCCTTTCGCTTCCTTTTCTTGCTCTGGAAATCCCCAATAACAAGGTGAGCCGCCAAGATAGTCTCTTCGAGCTGACGTTGGTAAAAGTGCCTTTCGATAGATGAGAATTTTAAGAACAGCTTCGTCTCAACTTGCTCCGGAATACCCATCTGTTGGCGCACTGTATCATTTGCCTTTGTAGAGCGCCATAATGTATCTTGTAGCATGTGCCCTATTCTCAGTTTCACATCGCAATAATTGGGTTTCACACTGGCCTGGAACCAATCCTTTTCACAAAAAGGTCTTGCTCCGAGGAATAAGAGCAAACCAAATAAGTCTTGCATTCTACCTCTCCCGATAGGTGTTCCAGATACGCACCATCTATGCTCAGAAATAAGTTTCAAGGCCATTCGTGCGCTTGCGGCAGTTGGAGTTTCTACTCGTTGGGCCTCATCAAGCGCTATCCTCCACCAGTTAATACTCATTAATGGCGACGGAACAACGCGATATTTTTTACCATTCCGACTGGTTCTACGTCCTTCGCTGCCTTTTGATGTTGCATATGGATTGTCGCTCGAATGGCCAAGGTCGTTCATGAGGGTTGGGAACGTAGTCAGAACAACTGTAATAGATCAGAGAATGATTAGAATACGGTTGCCTATGTAACGCGAACGTGAGACTATGATTGCAATGTTATTGACTTACTATCAGCATCTGCAAGGAAATGTGGGTTCAGCAGGCGCCTTTGCAATCCCTCCTTGGCTTGCGCATGCGAAAGGTTGCAAATCTCTTTCACTCCCGAATACACCTTCACCTTCAGAGGTCGAACAGTATTCTTGTTGTCTGAGAAATCATTAACAAGCGTATGCCTCTTGATCTCCCTTTCCCATTGAGACAAAATTGAAGGCGGTGTGACAATAAGGGTTGCTCGACTCTTGATCAAACCATAACCTTGTATAGTGTGCTTTGCAGCGACGCAAGTTGGACACCGTTGCTCATCACAAATACGGACTGCAGATTTGCCATTACCAGAGTTAGTTCTTTTTTTTGCGGCAGGCAATAAATCTATACTCTCAGCAAATCCAGCACATTGTCCATGCATAGGTTCAAGGCAATTGCGACACACCACCCATATCAGCGAATTCTTTGTCGTTCCACTTCTTCCACAAAAACAAACAAAATCACTGATGTCAAAGTCTCTTGTATCTATAGCAACATCTTTCAAGGAATACGAAGCAGAATCTGTAGTGAGACTATGAATGTCATCATTTTCTTCGTTATCAGGTGACTGTCTGATGGTAGGGCATGGATTACTTAAGATACAAGCGAGCACTTCCACCGTTTTACCTTTTATTCCAGCGTGCGCATTACAAAGATTGGATCAGATGTATTGCAATCAAAGCTGAATGTATTTAATCTCATCGTACATACATGCATACTGAACACGTACCTAATCCCATAGATTCTGCCAAAATACCACCTCGTACAGCACTGCCATTACCGATAGTACTTACTCTTGCAGCTTCATAACTATCGACAATCCAGCCAGTAAAAGGATTGTAAAATATTGAGCCAGCAGGAAATGGACTCTTTACCTTGTAAAGTGGACACACAGGAGCTAACTCAAGCCCTTGAGTTGTATTGATATTGTCACATGTACCATCTTGATCATTGTGAATTAGTACCCACGCCAATTCCCACCCTTTGTCTTGGTATTCTCCTCGTTCGCGTTGCAGCATCCATTTCACGGCAGCTTCTTGATATTTTCTCAATTTGGGCACCAATCCTGGTATTTCTGCATCGCTCTTGCATCTATTGGTGCTACCAATCTCCAAGACCTGACTGCAATTATTCTCCAAAACTGATATTGAAGCAGACCCTTCATTGCTAATTGCAGTTGCACACTCACTGCCAGTATTAGTTTCAATGCGATGGGAGTGCACATTATCAATGACATTATATACAATTCTAGCAGTGACATCACCAACTTCTTCATTCGCACCCATCACCCTTGATCTTTGCTTATCCCGTTGAGATTGTTTGTCATGGGAGACAATAGGCAGCAATTCGTCCAAACAAGTGCCTTCCATAAGTATCCCCAATGCCTCTTGCAAGATAATCGCCATGTATTTATCATTCACCTTTTTTTGAGAATGCACGCGTCTCAAAGGAACTTTTCTCGACAATCTATAGGGCGAACAATGCTGATAAGCCTTTGCAGTGAGGATGAATCGTAGCTTTATTTCAAAGGTGTTTGTAAGTGTATTGGTAGCAGTAGATGTATATTGTTGTATTTCCATTCGAATCAAGTCATGCTGCAGTGACGGTAAAATGGGATCCCAGTTTTTCTTTGTCTTCTGTTTTTTGGAATATTGCTTGAGAAGTTGGATCACAGAATCGTGCGCTTTGATGGTATAGATGAATGACTCATTTCTATCTTCTTCCAGAGAAGGATTGGAGGGTATCGAGGCTGCGGTTTGTGTTTCTATGGATGTTTCTAGCAGTGTCAATGTACACAGAATTGCTTGCTGCGTTCTATCATCATTGCTAGAGTCAATATCAACATCGACATCAACATTACCATCACCATTAACATCAAGCTTTGCTCCTGCTGCATTTTCATTTGCTATGCATCTTCGTCTATTCTTCACAACTTGAGAATCTTCAGTAAATTTAAGAATGGTTTTGCATTTCTTTCTCCTGCACTTGACAATTTCAAGTTCTGAATCTGGCTTTCGAGGTAGGGAAGATTGCATTTCTTTTCTAGTCTTTGCACCATCAATATGATGATCATCGCCATCTTGGTGTTCCCCTTGCTTAGGATGATGATCGTGTTGCCTTTCTAGATCTTCCTTCTTTTCTTCTCCATTATTTCTATCACTATTAGTCGTAAGAGAAGAATCATTGTGACGATCCTGAATCTCACTTTTCTTTCGCAGTCGATGATTCGTTTTTGTTTTTGTAGCAAAATTACGAATAGCAGTGATTGAATTTCCTTCTACTTCCGAATCCGAGTCTACCAAGTCATTCGTGTTATCACTGCGTAGATGAGTCGCTGTTGTCAGTGCTGGTTTTGCTGTTGCTGTTGCTGTACTATGAATAGTAGTACTACTAGTAGAGGAGAGCACGAAGGAATTTTCCTCTGCTTCTCTTCCTCTTTTATTTCTCACAGGCTTGGCTTTCGAACGACCCATTTTATAGAAATGGAGACTATAATATGATACACCTGCAGTGCCTTTTCAAGAATGATGTAACGCTCGTGTAAGAAGGAAGAAGCACGGAACATAATAGCTTCGTCGATCGTCGATGATGATTCTTCGGGAGGTGATGTTTGCCTCCTCGGCGCGGCAGGACCCAGGGGACCCAGGACCAATTGGTCCTTTTCAAAAATACCACTCCTCGCGCGAAAACACTAGTTAATTCACAAACTCAGCACCTTACGAACCAAACACACTTCCAAAGTTATATAC
>Ga0306864_1000927_pt1 | contig 12577 bp, 10 predicted proteins | sample AntRauTorckE5430_FD_190448 | JGI IMG/M metagenome (GOLD analysis project Ga0306864, IMG submission 190448) | Saline lake microbial communities from Rauer Islands, Antarctica - Metagenome Torckler E5 #430 (v2) (version 2) | ecosystem: Environmental > Aquatic > Non-marine Saline and Alkaline >...
ATTAAATGTGTGGTACAGCTACAAGTAGAGAGCCAAGTTCTGAGATACTTGCCAGTGCGAGTCCTGATTGATATTTTGATTGTATGTCTCGAACAAGAGACGCGACCCAAGGTCATCCGTCTTGTTGGAACCGAACTAGATAAGCGTTTGAAACGAGCCGTGGTTGGAGATGAAAATTATCAATTTGGAGATTTAACGAAATTGGCCGTCTCGGGTTTTACCGGTAAACAATCCTATCAGTTTGGTGATATTACGAGGTCACTTTTGGAAAAGGCCAAGGCACCAACATATAAGCTTTCCAATGAAGGAAGGTACAAGGAAGAAGTTGAGCAAGAGCTGACGGTGTTGGAAAAGGATGTGGCAGATGAATATCAGTTCGGGGATTTGACGAAACGAGCCGTCTCGACATTTACCGGGAAGAAGTCTTATCAGTTTGGTGATATTGCCCGAACGGTGTTGGAAAAGGTCAATACAGAATCCGACAAGCTATTGAATAATGGGGTATCTGATGACTCAGAAAAGCGTGTCTTGAAATCAGCACCAACGCCGAGCAATAAGGAAAGGTCTAGATGGCTCCGAATGCCTCCTCGTTTCAGATTGAATAGATGACAGTAGTTCAGACGCAACAGTTTGATAAGAACTAATGAATGATGCTGAGACATTACGCATTTCTAGAAGGCATTCAGAGCTTGGCTAGGAGACAGCTTAAAGAAGGAAGACGTTCCGCTTGTAAAAGCAACGAAACTAGTCTACACTAAACGCATTATGTACTATACTTATCTACTGATAGTAAGAGAACATGGACACCCTCCAAACAATTTAAAAAGAAAAAGATGGCAATCAAAACCTGTATGGAAAGATGACGTCAGAAAGACGAATTTGTAAATGTTTTATAATATTATTTTCTCTCATTTTTTACCGAAAAAATAGATACAAAAAAGGATTTCATCAATTCATCAATCAATTCTTACTGTGTAGTAGATACGTATTTGTCTTTTCCTGCTACACTACTACCTCAGCGAAAGAGCTAGCTAGATCGGTAGCAATAGCCTTACCAACTATGCCAATGAATGCATCTAATGATGAGACGAGGTATCGATCTCCACGACAGCAACGAGGATTAATGCTGCTCAGGCTACATGTCACTGTAGTCTGCATGCTCTTTCTTTTCCAGCAGATACCTCTGTCCTCATCTTTTATAATTCCTTCTTCTACCATTGGAACCAATAACGCAAATAATGGATCTAGACATTTGCTGATTAGATTAGGCAGTGAGGATGGCAACATTAGCAATAGCAAGAACAGCAATAGCAATAGCAATAACAATAGCAACACAAAGGCACCAAATGATCCAAAACAAAAAGTATGGAACACGTCTCTTTTCCCAGCCAAAGATTTCAAACGGGTGGAAGTGCAATCGCTCTCGCCGTCACCACAACGACCGACATCCGATATATTAGTGAAAGAAATATCCACGCAAATAGCAGCCGCTCTTATTGGAATATTTGGAGGAACTTCAGTCGCATTCTTCAAATTGTCGATTGATGCCATACGAAAATTTTGTTACGGGGGAGATCTGCATTTCGTTAGTGAAAACGGTAACAGTCATGTGCCTTATTTTATAATACCTATTTTGGGGGCTGTCGGTGTAGCGCTCTTGAACTTGACGGGAGAATTCAGTCCTGGTTTGAAGGGAGTGGTGGAGGAAGTAGATGGAGATTCTCTGACATATCGGGATTATAAAGATATTGATAATGATGATGGTGATGATGGGAGATCTAATATTAGTGCTCTTGGAAAGAATGATATTCGTATATCCAGGGGTCCATTGAGATCATTAAGGAAGGCTGTGGCAGCGATCATTACCCTTGGAACTGGAAATTCTCTAGGACCCGAAGGTCCTGGTGTCGAAATAGGTGTTGCGATCAGTCGTTTCTGGATGTATGTGTGGGACTCGCTATCGTCATCTATATACAAATCTCCATCTACAGCCTCATCCACTGATGTTACAGGTGAAACTATTGTTGAAAGAATTACACTGAATAGATTGTTTCTCGCGTGTGGTGCAGCAGCAGGTGTATCCAGTGGTTTCAATGCTCCTCTATCAGGAGTTTTCTTTGCACTCGAAGTTGTGCAAGCATCATTGCCATCATTATCAATACCATCTCCTCCATTAGGGGCAGAGGGCATTGGTACTAGCAGTACTAATGGACAAATAGAATTGCAGCAACAATCTCTATCTGCGAATTCGGGGAGTATCACTGCAATTTTGATCTCGTCCGTCTTGGCAGTTTTGGTTTCTCGTGTATTCCTGGGTGATGAGTTGGCACTGCAAGTATTGAAAAGTGATATACAAACACCACTAAGTGAACTGCCCCTATATATTATACTGGGTGTCTGCTGTGGCCTGGTTTCTGTGGCATTCAGTCAAGCTGCTAAATTATCAAAAGCAGTTTTTGAAGGAAATGCAGGGCCGGCATTTGTTCAAGATTCATTTGGAGCCTTGCCAGCACCCGTACTTCCCATTGTTGGAGGCTTGGCATGCGGAGGAGTTGGATACTTTTATCCGCAGGTGCTGTTCTTCGGATATGAAACATTGAATGGACTTTTGGAGAATGATAACCTTCCCACTGAAGTCCTTTTAACACTGCTAATCGCAAAAACGTTTACGACCGCTGTATCGGCAGGCAGTGGGCTTGTGGGAGGTGTGTTCGCACCATCACTGTTTCTAGGAGGGATGACAGGGGCTGCATTTCATAATATTGTGTGCGAAGTATTTCAAGCTTTGTCTATAGATGAAACCATTACAACATCGACTGGTGTTTTATTTGATCTTGCTGGTGTCCCAATCTATTCCAGCGTTGGAGCTGCCAGTGTTTTGGCCGCTTTGTTTGGAGCTCCACTTACCGCATCGCTACTGCTTTTTGAAATTACTCGGAACTATGATGTATTGTTGCCGCTATTGGCCAGTGCAGGTGAGTATAATATAGATTGCTGCATGGTTGTTTTACATTCATTGACCGTTCTCAAAACTAACCTCCGTTTCCATTAATAGGTATTGCAACATTGTCGAGTGATATTTTGGAAAGTGAGATCGAGTCAAAGAAGTATGATGATAGAAATGGATGATATTTATTACATAACGACATACAGAAGCATAATCGTTGTATTCAAATTGAAACCAGCAAAGACATATTTGAATAAACGAGGCGAAAATGTCGATGCCGCCTGCAACAGAAGGAAATAGATCCGCATTCACATGCGACCTCCTTACAAACGTGGAATCATTCAGGGTAAATGGTTTTCGAAAACTTCGAGTCTATACAAATCCTATCTTTGAGGATACATGGCGAAGGAGGCGTATACAACGTAGATAAATAACTATTCCTTTAACGAAAGACTTATCAAAATAAATATATGTGATGCATGGTATGAATGTGGTACGTGTATTGAGAAGTATGAATACCTGGTAGCTATCTCACGAAATCGAGCAGGTATGAAACTATGTTCATAGGACCAAGCCACATTCACCTCTCTTTAGATCACTTGTTCTTTCTTGTGTTGTTCCAACTGCGTGATTCATGCATTTGCCTTTGTAGGATCTTTTCTTCTATCCAGATACCGCTTCGTTAACTTGCTATACTGTTCAATCTGTTGGACCGTCATCCATATCCCCAACTGCAGCAGTTCAGCACGAAGCTGAATTCGAATTTAAATCCGATTGCACAGCAAGGAGATTCTTGGTTTGATCTGATGCTGATTTATCACTTGCGATTCGAAATGGCGTTTCATCACTGTTCGTCTTTGCTGACAACAAGAGTACATAGACATCACCAACTTTAAGAAATAGTCCTTTTTTCTCAGCAACGTTGATTTAATTCTTGGTGTTGCTGCGTAATCGATGCAATGTAGTGCAAATATACTTAGTCTTTGCAACAATGAGATCTTTTCCGTCGAAATTAAACCATTAAAAAATGAATCAAACATGGACGGTTATATAACGAGCACGTTTGTAAAAAAAAGTGTCACCAAACTTCAACAATGAACAATCAACAAATCCAAAACTTACACAAAACAGGACTGCCATCATAATATATAATATTGCATTCTCTTTCCCTATGCCATTTTCGTAGACAAGGAGAGTAGAGAGGACCAATGAAAGGTGTAAGCTATCAGTACATAACTATTCCAACCGGTGATGAGGTACCATGGACTAGAAGTCCTCTTCTGTATCGATATCCGGCCGAGCGTCAGCAAAAAGTGGTACCGGACGAGTGGAAACATGTAGCGATAAGTTTCGGCATCATTGCATGTGGAATGGTTCTTGCAGCTGTCTTTCTAGGGATTTATGCAATAAGACATAATAATGGTGAGGATCATCACCAATAGTGAAAAGAAGTGTTGCATGTTGTACCAGACATTTAAGAAAACCCGAAGCTGATGTCCAAGTCTTGACATTCCGAGGCTTTTTCAATTAACATAGTGTACAGTATTTGTTAGAGTTGAATACAATAGATTCTGTAGACACGACAAAAAGGCTGGAATGTTTCAATAGTGAACTTTAAACCTTCCTTTCAAGAGCACATTTGAGAAAATCAATCTTGCCGTGATGATCATTCGATGAAGGATGACTAATTTCATCCTTGGTTGTGTGAGATGACTTGATCCACTCATAGTTCCTGGCTGAACGAACAGTTGTCCTCGTAACTTCATTCCAATGAGTCAAACCCAACACCACCTTTGCAGCTTCCCTGGGCAAGGCACTGGTTGGCTTGTATCGCTTTTTTCTCTTATCCTTATCTTTTCCAAGAGATTTTTTCAGAGACCTGCCAAACTTTGACATAGCGCTGTTCTTATTGGATAAAAAGTCATTTACTGCTACATCAGGAGGGACTCCTGTTAACATAAATCTGAGGGTAGTACCGACGGAATATGCGTCAGCAGTCATCCCATAATCTGAAATAGCATTTGCTAGAGACTGCTCATGCATTTGCTTCTTCTTCTCCTCCTTACTAAGCTTTCCAGAAGAAGAGGACAAGTTAAATAATTTCTTTTTAAAATTGCGCATGCCCTTGAGCATTTCTGGAGCGGCATAGTTTCTATTCCCTACAGCAGAGAGTCCACGTATTTTTTTGTGCGACTGGGAAGTTGATAATGAGAGACAATCTTTCTCTTTGATCTCACGATGTTTGAGAACGCCATCAATGTTTGATCTTCCGAAAAATTGATCATTCGGCTCTGGTTTGTTCGCGTTGTTATTTTGGAGCTTTGATTCTGCAATGTCATCTGGATGAAGCGGCCGTGCAAATCCAAAATCGATGAGCATGATGTTCCAAGTACGTTTCTTTGCCTCTTCGTCACCGTCGGCATCATCAGACCAGCATGCTTCTAGGCCCTCCAACTTTGCACCGCCGACGACTGGTTGTGTGCCATGCGCAATATAGGATCAATATGAGATCAATATATAAAATATACATTATATATATATATTATATATAATGCAAGAGAAAAACAAGCATGATGAGCATTCTTTCAAAAAGGATGTCGAGCGTGGTGAAGTTGTGAAGCAGACAGAAAGAAAGAAAGGAAAAAAAGGATTGTGACTCACGAATATTGTCTGGTTTGATATCGCGATGGATAACTCCTCTTCCGTGCAAGAAACTCACAGCATCGATCAACTGAGCAGCCACCTCTCTCGCTAGATAAATTCCAAGTGCTCCTCCGTGCTTGAGCATCTGATCAACGGTGGGTCCCCTGCAATACTGTAATACCATGCAATAGGGCGATGCTTCAGGTATGGATTCTCTTTCATCTGCTTTCAGTTCAATTTTGTTGAGAAGTTTGACAATGTGGGGATGTGAGATCTCGGATAATACCTCACATTCTCGGTGAAAGTAACCCGACTCGGATATTTTCGTAAAATCATTTATCGGATGACACGAAGGATGACCAACAAGTTTAATGGCAACGTATTTATTTGGATTTGTTTGAAGAGGATCGGATTGATCTTCTTGTTGCTGCTGTTGCTTGTCGGAGGCTAGCCATACTGCTCCAAATCCACCAGTGCCGAGAGCACGAAGCGGGGTGTAGAGATTGCGAGCCTCTGCTGGCCAAGATTTAGTTGGATCTTCTTTCTTGGGCATGGATGATTCGTGTTGCTTTGATTTTGATGATGAGAAGTACAGTACTACTTGCAGTTCGTCGTTTCAGCAGTAGAGAGCTATCTGTCTACGATTACAGCTGTACTAGAGAGCTAGAGAGAGAGAGAGCTCTAGCTAGAGAAGTATAGTAGAGTACGATAGTAAGTACGATGTGTGATATGTAGTACCTCAGAGTACCTCTCTAGAGTAATAGATTTATAACATAACTGCGTGCAGTCTCAAAATAACAACAGATAACAAAACAAGACCATCTTGACACATTCTAACGACAGCTGTCAGCGAATGAGAACAGGATGAGAAGTAAGGGGTATTGGATATTTTTACTAACTGTTATCCGGTAATAAATTGGATTTACTTTAGTTCAACTTGCTGGTAGAATTGCTGCTTTTGTTCTTCGAGAATTTTGGACTCTTGGCGGACTTGCTGCTCTTGCTTTTAGATAACTTGCTGCTCTTGCTTTTAGAGGACTTCATACTCTTGAGCTTTTAGAGGATTTGGAACTCTTGCTTTTAGAGGACTGAACAGAAGATCCATTGGGAGACATAGCTGCGTCACTCTTTGAAGATTTGGTGCTCTTGCTTTTAGAGGATTTGCTGCGCTTGCCCTTGAGGCTCTTCATTGACTTACTTGATTTCGTAGACTTTGACTTGAATGATTTCATAGACTTTGACTTGGATGACTTGTAGGACCATGAGTCGTCACTGTGTGCCTTTGCTTCCTGGAGTACCCAATCCGCCATCAAATCGAGTACTCCTTCTGCGTAGGCAGAGCGGCCTTCATAGTACCACTCTTCCTGTTTTTCCACTGGCCACTGATCAAATTGTTGATAGTTATAGGTCGATTTGAGTAGAGCATGGGTGGCTTCTGGGATCAAAACGACTTGGCGCGGACTAACCGTCAGAAACTTTCTATAGATCTCTACATCATTCATTGCATCGACATTGAGGTCATCTTCACCCCACATTACAAGAGTGGGAATGGTAAGATTCGCGATGAAGACGGTTGAGTCCTCATGGCGATTGCGTTTGATGAATGTCCAACGGTCCTCGGTTAGATCACCAGTAAGGTTGCTTGGAAAATTAGGTGCATTGAAGATGACATCTTCATTTGCTCTGTCTTGGATGAGTGCTTCTTCAATCTCAGCAGGACTTTTTCCTTCCATCCACATTCGTATGGTGCCAAAGTAATCAGATTGGTCCTGCCAGTTAACAGCTGGACCTACCAACACTAGATAGTCAAGGCCGTCTTCAATGGAGAGGCGGGGAAGTACCCAACCAGCTTGAGAGAATCCGATTGCACTGATAGTAAAATCTTCAAACCGTTCTCGAAGTTCTCGAATGGCGCTACGAGTCTCATCTGCCCGGTCGGACATGGATTGGTCGAGCCAGTTGCCCCCGGAGTCACCAATTCCCGGCTTGTCCCAGGAGGCGACGGCAATGCCTCGGTCCAGGAGCGCGTTGATTAGTGGGTTGAAGTCACCGTCAGCTTTCCCTGATGGCCCGTCTCCGCCAACCAATGCTGTGATGCTTCCTTGAGAGGCACCGTCCGAGGGGAACCAAATAATGCCATGAACAGTGATGTTCTTGTTCCCTGTAAAGGTGAAGTCTTCGGATCGTCGTTCCAACAAAGATTGATCTTCTTCACCTCCAGCAATAACCATCACTCCTAGTAGAGCGAACAAAAGTTGAGCGAGCAAAAGGGCAGAACCAGTGAGCAGGATAAATTTCATGATGAACTTTTTTGAGTTATGTGCTATGATTGTGTTTCAACATAATATTTAGGCTTCTTGTTCCTATTTTTGGAACAACACAGAACAAGAAAATATTTGAATAGATTCTCAATTCTCAATCGCGGAGTATCTGTACTTAGAATCAGATTTTCCACAAACGTCGCGGTTCAAATAAGGACTTGCCGCCCATGATGAACTGCTTACTATACAACACTTGCTCGGTGTGCGGTATGTTTTTCATATGGCTTGCTATATTTTGGTTTGTGCTAATTGGGGAGGGATGGAAGAAGTCCGAAGGAAGCATCAACTATCAGTACATTGCTGGTGGAGTTCCGCCGACCAAGCAAGATGTTGCATCTCGCAGCGTTGGCTTTCCAGTGTGTATCCGTCTCACCTCGACATTGTCATGCGACAGCCTTTTTTCTAATGACCGAAATATCTCAATGTATCCGCTGTGCCTTTCACCAAGGGGCGAGGATGACAGTAGCGACACACCTCCAGTGTGGTATTATCAAAACACCGTTCGAAATCCCCCAATGGGCAATCGAACCTTCAACCATGACCAATTTCGCTCCTCCTCACTCTATTTACAGTGGGACTCTTCCACCTCTGCATGGCTTTTAGCAGAAAATTTCTATCCCTTGTTCAAGCAACCAACGGAATACCTCCCCAATGCGTCTTCGGTTCCATCGGGCTCGGGTTGGCTGCGTGCGCACACCCATCAAACCAGTGGTAGCTCTATTGCAAATTCGTATGAGACCAAATTTGAAAGTGATACACACTTTTCCATCCAGCCCTGTGCATTTAACAGCTCGGTCGTGGAATACACAAGCGAAGAAATTCCAGAATGCTACAACTACGTGGTGACACAATACCCCATCGATATTACGAATTGGCCAGGGCTCTTTCTATTATTCATGGGAATGTACATGCTTTGCTTCTTGATTTGTCACGATACAGAACTGGATGAAAAGCCGACGTTTTTGGCTCTTACAACAAGCGACGAGATGGACAGTCCCAAGAGGGATATGATTACAAAGTCCTGTGGCACAGTCTCAACATGCATGGATTCCGGAATAGAAATGGGCGTGGTGCGTGGTCAAATCGACAACACCACTGAACTTTCATAACAATACCTACATTAAAAAGAGTTTTAGCACCGTGTTTCGATCACGTTGAGATCAAGATGGCCAATTTCTAAGCATTCTTAGTTCTTAGAGTATCGATTTTCGGTATCATTTGTACGGAGAAGCTACGTTGATTTCCCGCTATGAAATCACCTAGTTAAGTTAAAATAGGTCGCGACATATTTGAATTTATGACGTTTTTGTAAAAATCTTGAGATGAAGATCCTTTTTTGTATTCATCTTCACCCTTCACCTTCAATCGTAGGTAGCTCGTAGCTACCATAAGCTACCAAACAATACTCTAGGTAGCTTCATCTGTGTCTATCGTTTACGCCAATAACCCATCTCCATCGGAATAAGTCAGTGAATCATAATCATCACACCGCAAAGATGAAGCTATCTACAATTTGCTCCTTGTGTCTAGTACTTACATCCACTTGTGCATTCACGGTCACGAAATCTCTGCCTTCTCCCAACACCAGCACCACCACCAGTAGCAGTAGCAGCAATGGCAATAGCAAACTCTTCTCCTCTTCTACAGCTCCTGCACAAAATGGATTCCCTGAAGGGCTCATTAATATCGTAAAGATCGATGCATCCACCTATGGAACAGAAGACGATCAAATCATGCAAGTAGCATCCTATCGCAACCAACGCACTAGTCCACAACAAATGATAGACAACCAACAGAGCAAGCGCGATTCATTTGATCCAGTCCAGAGCGCACTCGAAGGCGTTAAGATCGGATTGGGAATTGGATTGGCTGCGGGAATCATCACTGCTGTCAATGGAGAAGATGGAATCGCAATGCAAGATCAGGTCATAGTAGGTCTCAAAAACTTTGCGGTGATTGGAGGGCTGACAGCGAGTCTCCTCGGTTATAATAACTTCTCAGGGAATAGAGTCTATGTCATGGATATGGCGGAAGCACGAAATCGTCTGACAGTCGATTATGTGGCTTCCTTGAAGATCAGTCAGGATGTTGGGTTTGCAGCTTATTTGGAACCAAGCAAAGCTACAACATTTAAGAATGGAAGATATGAAGGATGTAATGGCATCGTTGGATGTGTTGATTGTCAATTGAGAAATTCCAAATTGAATGTTCCGATAGAAAATGGTGTTGTGACAAAGGAATATCCAGGATTGCCAGCACATGTGCATGTGAAGAACATGGATGTAGATGATTCTGTAAGAAGAAAGGGAATCGCTAATCAACTCATGGTGGCAATTGAAGAATGGGTCTGTACAACGGATGCGGAGTTATTGACTTTAGAAGTTCGAGATGATAATGTGGGTGCCCTTGCACTGTATGAAGGATTTGGGTTTGTCAAGGATGCAACTACCAAAAGAAAAACTCGTGGAGGTTGCTCATTCATGGTCAAGAAGCTATGATGCGCTACTCCACAGCATTAGGTTCCCTTTGGAGACTTGAGCTTACTCTTCGGGGCACTTTTGTTAATGTTCTAACAATACCTCATGCAGCACTCATTGTCGCACATCTCATCAATGGACTACGGTACTACGGTGTTATCCATTGCTTCGAAAGTTATGACGGTCCCAGATGGATGCATCAACACTGATCCAGAGTAATCAAGCACGTCAAGCTTCAGTCAAGCCGAAGACGATGACAACTATAAACATAATCGCACTATTTCCATTGACAATATTCTAGAAATAATAATAATAACAACAACTCATGAATCAGACTTAACAGAACAAAATGAAATAAAACTACACTAAAGAATGGCCAAGCCTGCGACGAGCAACCAAATTGCCCCAGCGCTATCCGAAGATAACACTGGTAGATTAATTTAGTGATCCTAAGGGAAGAGTAACACTTCTGAAAGCATTCATCAAAGTAGAACAGTGCGAGTGAGGTAGTTCTGATGGTTGTGTAGAGGACGACGTAATGATATCACACGCTAGCAAAGTATCATTGACCATAGTCCTCATGAATTCTATCTTGGGTTCATATGACACCCTGTCTACAGCGAGACGGACATCAGCGACAGATCTCGTCATTTGGAGAAGAAAGGACGTGAATGAGACTGCTAATTTGTTCACGTGTGCAGCGAACGAATGAAACCCATTGTATCGAACTGATGAAAAGCTTTGCCCAACTTTACATATCCATTTAACATTTTCATGCCCATTGTAGCATAGGTATGATATTTGATATTGTACATAAGATGTAATGACGCTGGCAATGGTGTTCTTCCATATAGCCTCAGCTATAGCGTGCAGCAAGGTGGGACCCTCAAGATGTGCTTTCGCAGTCTCATTTTGAGTAGCTTGCCTCAACCACTCAGTGCAGGTGCCGTTCTGTGCTTCAGCTGCAATGCTACTACTGTGTATCGGAATTGTAGTAGGATTTAAATTCCAATGAGAGTAGCAACGTTTAGTTTCTCCACCAACACATTATACAACTCATAAAACTAATAACACTCGTTATCTAATTAGTATTGTACTTCAACAACCATGACGATCACCATCAGAGGATGATGAATGATGATGATGATTCTTCATCATTATTCTTGATAAATTTTCTATTTTGATTTTTTCTGCAATCTGCAATAGTTGCAGATTGGTCTAGCTAGTACTACTAACTCCTAATCATCTCAGGTTTAGAGCTCCATTAAATATTGAGAAAGGCTTCCGAAGCTTCATTATTTGCAGCTGATTATTTGCTGTCATTTATCGGTTGCAAGCAGCAAACAGTAAAATAACTAACAACATAACACATTGATATAAACACGAACAGGATGAAATCAAAAGTCGACGGGTCAAATTCTACTCAACGGAATCTTGCTCTCCAGATTCTTCGTGATCTATTGAAAGATGAATTTATTTGTTCGATCTGTCTTGATACTTGCACAGATACGAATATAAATCCACAATGCGGTCATCGATTCTGCAAACCCTGCATCAAGAAGAGTTTGACTAGCTGCAAGCACGAGTGTCCCATTTGCAGAACACATATCCCGACATGTCGTACCTTGAGACAAGATGCGCAATTTGATCGAATTGTGAGTATTGTATAGAAACACTTTTATTGTTGTCGGTAATTAATATAGCTAGTTGTATCTCATTTAATCACGAACTAACATCCTCGTCCAATTTAGTCATCCCGAGTTCTAGAAGCAATTGTGGTACTGGAAGAAAATCTAGATCAGGATGTTAGTGACACGAATCAAATAACAGAGAATGAAACTAGTGCAACCAACTCCTCGTCGAACGATAGTAGTAATGAGTCGCAAGAAAGTTGTGGTAAATGCGTTGTATCGAGCAATAGACATGATATGGACAGTAGTATGGGGAGTAATAGAGAGGCTGCTGGTGGTGGTATGGTAAAAGAAGAGAACCATCAGGTAGTAAGAGAAGAAAATTCGGCAACGAAGATGAAACCCCCATTGAATCATTCTGATATTATTGATATCGCCGTAGAGCCCGAAGATGCTGGTAAGATTGAAGTGAACTCTAGAGTACTTGTATGGTGGCCTTACGAGAAAAGGTACTATTCAGGAACAGTAGATAGGATCAAGGTCAACAGCTCCGATCCC
>Ga0306864_1000930_pt1 | contig 12572 bp, 8 predicted proteins | sample AntRauTorckE5430_FD_190448 | JGI IMG/M metagenome (GOLD analysis project Ga0306864, IMG submission 190448) | Saline lake microbial communities from Rauer Islands, Antarctica - Metagenome Torckler E5 #430 (v2) (version 2) | ecosystem: Environmental > Aquatic > Non-marine Saline and Alkaline >...
TGTACCGTTGATGATTACATTACGGCCGGTGTGGCGTGCTTCGGCGAAGAAGGCTTTAGCTTTCTGCTTTTCTTGTTGTAATTCGATAATGCGGCCACAGTGCTCTTCGGTTTCGCAGTCGCTATCACCAATCAGGAGTTGGAAACGCTGTACTTTATGGAAGTTTATTTTTTCGCGGATGAGCGCTTCCATCACGTCGGAAGCTTCGGAGGGGGTGAACTGACCGTCGATCAGGTTGATTTTTTGAGTTACTTTGGTAATAACCATGGTGAGGTTGGTTGTATGGTAAAAGGAATGGGGAGATTGAGTTGGCCGGTCGGGGAACGATGTTCGTCAACCGGATGAAGGTTTACTCGCGGCGAAGGGTACTCGTTTTACAAAGCATCAATGCCAGGATGATGAAGAAACCCAACAGCAGTTCTTGGAGGAACAACTTGTCGTTCATCACGGACAGGGCGATCATGGCGGTCAGTCCCATCGGTACTACTACCAAGCTTGCTTTAGATATTACCGCGTTGAAGCTTTCTCGAAGCTGAGCCAGAGAAGTGGCTACAGGAGGAGAACTAGTGGTTTTATCGCTGGCTCGGGCGAACCTTCTTTGAAGAGTAGAAGACATGCTTTTTTATTTTTATCAGGGCAAATCTAGGGAGCATTTTCATAACTTTGTATTTATATTTACAATGAAAAACATAAGCATAAGTTATGAACTTTACCCTGAGGCAGCTTGCCATATTCTCTAAGGTTGTTGAATACCAGAGCGTTACAAAGGCTTCAGAGGCGCTATACCTCTCCCAGCCTGCGGTGTCTATCCAGCTGCGTAAGCTGCAAGAACAGTTTGATATCCCACTTACTGAAGTGGTTGGGCGGCAACTTTACGTCACTGACTTCGGCCGGGAGATCGCCCGCTCGGCGGAAAAAATTCTCGCTGAGGTGGAAGACATAAACCACCATACGAGCCGCTTTAGAGGTAAACTGGCCGGTTGCCTTAAATTTTCGATTGTTTCTACTGCGAAATACGTAATGCCTTATTTCCTCTCCGACTTTATGGCTCGTCACGCCAGCGTCGATCTGGTGATGGACGTGACCAATAAAACCCGCGTGATAGAGAGTCTGGAAAATAACGAAGTTGATTTCTCCCTCGTCTCCGTACTGCCCGAGCAGCTTGACCTTAAGCGGGTGGAGTTGATGCGCAACAAACTTTACCTGGTGGGCGGTACCGTACTGAACCGAAACCCAAAAACCTCTGCCCGAAAGCTACTGACTACCCGTCCGCTGTTGTTCCGGGAGCAAGGCTCCGCCACCCGCGACGCAATGGAGCGGTTTCTGGTAAGGCAGGAGTTGCCCGCCTTCAAAAAAATTGAGCTAACCTCCAACGAGGCCCTGAAACAGGCCATCGTAGCCGGGCTAGGGTATTCTATAATGCCGCTGATCGGGATCAAGAATGAACTGCGTAATGGAAGCCTAGAGATTATTAAAACCAAGGGGCTACCAATCGTCACCCACTGGAATTTGGTGTGGCGCAAGGCTAAGAAATTGTCTCCCGTAGCGGAAGCTTATCTAGCCTTTCTTAATGAAGAGAAGGAGCGGATCATTAAAGATCAGTTTGGGTGGTTTGAGGAGTACTAGTAATCTTGATCGCTACGAGGCTAAATAAAATGCTGAGGAATAATAAACATCGCAACGTCAACATATTAATGAGTTTGGGAGAGTCTAACGAACGAACAGACTACCCCACAGTCCACTCCGCCCCGTCCTTGCCATCCTTAACCACGATACCTGCATCACTCAGGGCATCCCGCAGTTTATCGGACATCCCCCAGTTCTTTTCCGCACGCGCCTGAGCACGTAGGTCGAGAACGAGGTCCATCACCTTGCTCAGGGTCTCTCCGCTGGCACCTGCGGCCTCGCCCTCGTCCTGAAGACCGAAAACGTCGAAGAGTAAGACTGCTAGGCCTTGCTTGAAGGTCTCCAGCGTTTCCTTGCCGACTTCTTTCAAGCTCAGCTGACCTCCCTTGAGCGCGTTGATGCGGGAAACGAGTTCGAATACCTTGGCGAGCGCCCTGGGCGTGTTGAAGTCGTCGTCCATTTCGGCGAAGGCGGCGGCCAATCCGGCTTCCAACTCCTTGCCGATGGTACCGTTCTGCGCGCCACCCTGGCCTTCCAGGTTCTGGAGGTTGGCCCAGGCTTCCATCAGGCGGGTGTAGCCTTTTTTACCGGCCTGTAGGGCCTCATCGGTGAGGTCCATCTGGCTGCGGTAATGGGTTTGCAGCATGAAGAAACGGAGGTTCATGGGGGTGAAACTGTCCGTCACGTGGGGACTGTTTCCGGTGAAGAGTTGCTGCGGCGTGATCGTGTTACCGTCGGATTTCGACATCTTCCGGCCGTTCATCAGCAGCATATTCGTGTGCAGCCAGTAGCGCGCGCCGCCGCAGCCACAGGAGCCGGCGTTCTGGGCAATCTCGTTTTCGTGGTGCGGAAACTTAAGGTCGTTACCGCCGCCGTGGATGTCGAATTCTTCGCCGAGGTACTTCGTACTCATCGCCGAGCATTCGAGGTGCCAGCCGGGGAAACCCTCGCCCCAGGGGCTGTTCCAGCGGAGGATGTGGTCTTCGCCGGCCTTCATCCAGATGGCGAAGTCGGAGGGGTTGCGCTTGTCGCTCTGGCTTTTCAGTTCCCGGCTTTCGGCCAGTAATTCGTCGATCTTGCGACCGGATAATGCGCCGTACCTGTTGTCGTTTCCTTTATTGAAGGCGGCTACGTCGAAGTAAACGGATCCGTTGGATTCGTAGGCGTAGCCGTTCTTCATAATGTCCTGCACCATCTCGATTTGTTCGATGATGTGACCGCTGGCGAGCGGCTCGATGCTGGGTGGGACATTATTGAAACGGCGCATCATTTCCTGAAAGCCGTTGGTATATTTCTGGGCTACTTCCATGGGCTCCAGCTTGGCGATGCGGGCGCCCTTACTCATCTTGTCTTCGCCCTCATCGGTGAGGTGACCGACGTCGGTAATGTTACGCACGTAGCGCACTTTATAGCCTTTATGCAGTAAGTAGCGGTAGATGATGTCGAAGCTCGTAAACGTCCGGACGTTGCCTAAATGCACGTCGCTATACACCGTCGGGCCACACACGTAGAGGCCGATGTGGCCTTCGGTGATGGGTTTGAAAACCTCTTTTTGGCGAGAGAGGCTGTTGTATAACGTTAGGTCGTTGGACATTTTCCATGGTTTGAGCGGGCAAATTTACGTCTTTCCTCCTTAGGTCTCAGAGGTGGTGAAAAGTTGCGACAAGGGAAGAAGGAAACGTACTGGAGGTAGGCGCCTTTTCAGGGGCTATCCGGCGACGGTGGCGGCGATGTCTTTACTCTCCAATCGTTTTTCAGCAACGGGTTTTTTGCTGACGGCAATCATCGATTGTCCCAGTTGTGAGCTGGTGATAACGGAGGAGGAGTGCTTCATTAGGCCGAAGATTGGTCGAATGACGATGTACAAAAGATTAACCCAGCCGGTGGAGGATTTTACGCCTTTTTCGGGAATCACTGCCCCGATGCGGAAGGCGTAGGCGTCCTTAAAACCTCGGTTGAGGACGTAGTTTTCCGTTTTGCCCTTCACCCGGGCCCACATGGTGCTGCCGCTTTCGGTTTCGTCGCTTCCCGCTCCGGAAACGTAGGTGAAAACTGCGCCGGGGGTTGCGGCGTAGACGGTGTCGGCTAGGCTTTTGGTCACGTCGAAAGTTAGCCGTGAATACGGCTCTTCGTCCATCCCGACGGAAGAAACGCCCATGCAGTGGTAGCAGGCGTCGGGGGCGAAGTCGTTGATCGTAGCCTGTAGCGGGCTAAAATCAGTAAAGTCCTTATGTAGGACCTCCACAAGCTTTGCGTGCTGCCGCCCGAGGGAATTACGGTTAAGGATAAGTACGTGGTCGACGGCGGGGCTGGCAAGGCATTCCAGCAGAACGGATTCGCCGATCATGCCGGTGGTGCCGGTGATTATTACGTTCATGGTTGTTTTTTAGGTAGACTTTATGACGAACCCCCAACTGATTGCGATCAACTGCTGTGACGTTGGGACAGATCAATTTTGGGCGCTGGCGCAGGTGAATAACTTCGGGCAGTAGTATCGTTAGTGAACGGATAACGTCTTTGACGCAATGCAAGTTGCGTTGGCTTTTTAGGGCGCGGCCGCAGGATGCAAAGGAGGTTTAAGGAGCAGTCCTCCGTTTAGCAATCAGCCGTACCGCCGCCAGCCCAAAACCACTAACCCAAAACATAACAAGGCTCCAGCCTACCACCATTGACTAAGCCTTACCGACATTTCAACCGGCCCGGTCTGCCCCGTAAGTACCACCCCCGCCCAGTAGTACGGATGCGTAAAATCACGGCCTTTTCGTAGGGCCGATTGTGCACCGGCCAGGGCAAAGTTTTGGTCTTCACCAGCGGCGATTTTTTGATAGAGCCGGTCATTAGGTCCGAGGCAGCACGGTCGTCCACCCGCCGGAGGGTAGTGACGGTCCTGCGGGGTCTACTTGGTCTGTGTAAATAAATACGGTGGCCAGGCTGGCCATCGTTTTGGCAGCCTGATTGTGTGCCCCGGGAAATACCCGTTGGCGGGTTACCTCATCTTTACCGAGGAAACGGTGGCGAACCCCAACGATATGTAGTTAAAGGAAATCTTACTCACCTTCAACTGCTTGGCCTACGATCCGGAAAACGGAACGGACTGGGAGGTGATGGTCATCGTACTCGATTCCGGTGTGGAACCCGGAGACCTTATGTTTAAGAGATGGTCGGTTTTTGCCTACAACGGGCGCTCTTCAACCCAGTACCTGCAAGCGGGTAGCCTGGGCTACGACTTCGTAGATAGTGACCCCGTTCCGAACGGCCAACTGGGCCACGGAATGGCGGTTTCCGGTGCCGTCATCGGTCAGTACCGGGGCAAGGCATACCTCAGTTTGGTAAACCATAAAATCTTCGGCGATGAAGGTTTCGCTACCCATTTTGGTGCCATCGAGGCGACCTACGCTGCCATTGATCACGGCACCGATTTTATCAACATGAGCTGGGGTATTACCCAGGAAGAGCCAACTTATGCACTGGGCTGTGCGCTGGAATAAGACAGTAGTAGAGGGTGATCGTGGTCACCACCGCGGGGAATGGCACTACGGATATTGACGAGACGCCGCAGTGTCCGGGGGCTTATGCAGGTGATCCGGGTTTTGATAACGTCTATACCGTCGGTTCGTTTTTCTACAATTCCCTGCTTGCGGATACGGATACGGCTGAAAGGGCTGAGTTTAAAGGGACGGTGAGCCTTTACGCTTACCTGACTATGGAGGTGCCTACTTACGGCGCTAACAACATTGGCTTGTAGTTCGGTACGTTCATTTCCGCGCCGATGGTTGTTCGGGAGATGGCGATGCGGGTGGGCAACGGCGAGGCTGCCTTCCCCGATTTAGCTGACCGGAATAATAGCTTCTTTCTGGCAGGTATTCTGAATACTGCGGGTGGGGTGATTGACGGGCATGGGGTGCGTATTTTGCCGGTTAAGTGTGAGGAGGAGGAGAGGAATAGGCTTTAGGAACGTCAATTCAATAACTGTCCTGATTGAAGAGCAGTACCGCGAGGGCAAGCTGCACCAGGCAGTAGCCGCGTAGCGAAATCGGATAGTTATTGAATTGACGGTTCTTAAAAACCGAATTTGGTTTCACGCTACTTTGGTCGTCAATAGTACGGGCTAGATGACCGTAACTCTTTCAAGCCTACATAAACTGCGAAGCATAACTACTTACAGGCGCAGTAACTACATGTTTTTCCGACCTGACCGCTTCTATTTTAATTACCTTACGTCTCAACTTGATTAAACGGACGTGTACCTTACTGCAGAATGAATATTTTCGAAACTCACGAACGCATTATTTCTGACTATCGTAGCTACTTGGAGAGCTTTATCAATATTCGTGATCGCCGGATCAAGGAAAAAGTAGAAAAGGACCTAGATACCGGAAAGCTTTTTCCCAAACCACTCATTCAGTTTAACCCTTCCTTCGAATTCGGTAAGTCGCTCGCTGATCTTTGTGGCTTCGGAGGAATACTGCACCCGGAGCTCGCCAATATCTTTAAAGGTTTTGAGCTTTACCGTCACCAGGTAGAAGCGCTGAAATTGGGTACAGATGGAAAAGATTTCATTGTTACTTCCGGTACTGGATCGGGAAAGTCGCTGACCTATATCGGTACGATTTTCGACCACGTGCTACGCAATGCCGGGGCTGCGAAGGGTGTAAAGGCCATCGTCGTTTACCCAATGAACGCGCTGATTAATTCTCAAACCGCAGAGTTTAAGAAGTACCAGGAGACCTACCTAAGAGGATTAGTACGCCTCGATTTTGATGGTAGTGTATTGGACGGACTAGATACCGATGCCCGGGTCGCAGCACTTGAAACCGCTGCCGGGGCAAAGTTTCCCATCACTTTTGCTCAGTATACCGGGCAGGAAAGCGGCGATGTTCGGGCGAATATACTTGCCAACCCGCCGGATATCCTGATGACCAATTACATGATGCTGGAGCTCATCATGACCCGGCTAAAGGAGCGGCCACTCCGTGAATCCATCGGAGAGCACCTTAAGTTTTTGGTATTTGACGAACTTCATACCTACCGTGGCCGCCAGGGGTCCGATGTCAGCATGTTGATTAGGCGTATCCGGGCGCAGGCGCGGATGCAGGTGCAGTGTATTGGGACGTCGGCAACGATGTCCTCCGGAGGAGACAGCCTGGAGCAGCAGAAGGCTGAGGTCGCCCGGGTAGGGGAAATGATATTTGGTAAGGCGTTTAGCACCGGTCAGGTTATCAACGAATTCCTGCAGCGGCTTACTGCCTTCAACGGTCAGTTGCCCACCAGGGAGGAACTCGTCGAAAGTATCAGAACTCCGTTTTCCACTTCCCAAGGCGAAGATGACCTGCGCCAGCACCCTTTGGCTATCTGGCTCGAGAACAGGATAGGGCTGGAACAAAGCGGCCCCGACTGGTTGCGCCGTCGTAACCCGGTCTCTCTGGAGCAGGCTACCAACCTACTGATGGAGGAAACCGGTGAAACGGTAGAAATTAGCCGGGCAAGTCTGCAAAAACTACTATTGTGGTCGAGCGAAGTCAATAAGGCGCTCTCCGGCAGGAAAGCTTACTTCCCCTTTCGCCTCCACCAGTTCATCTCTCAAACCGGTAGCGTCTACCTCACGCTTGATCCTTCAGAGAAGCGGGAAATTCGGATGGAACCAGGCCACTTCATCAAAACCGATCGGCATGACCGCCAGCGTATTTATCAGGCTGTCTTCAGCAGGATAACCGGACAGGAGTTCATTTGTGTTCGCAAGACGGAAGAATCCATTCTGGAACCACGGGACTTTAACGACCGCTACGACGCGGAAGACGATGACCGGAGCAGTAGCAGCTACGGTTACCTCATTCCACAGATTGAAGGAGAGGAAGAACTCTGGACGGCTGATATGCTTTTGGACCTACCAGCGGCCTGGACCAAAGTGTATAAAGACGGACGGCTTGATATCATCCCTAAATACCGGGACCAAGTCCCCCAAGAAATCTGGTACGACGAAGAAGGAGCCTATTCCCTGAGCTCCTACGCCGCAGGTTTTCAACGCGGTTGGTTCATGCCGGTTCCGCTGCTGTTCGATCCCAGTAGCATGACTTTCTACGACGCCAAGACTAACGATGGCTCCAAGCTGATGCGCCTAGGGAACGAAGGGAGAAGCACGGCAACGACTACACTAAGCTTGGCTACCATCAAAAGCCTATCCGCCGCTGGAATAAAACCGGAAGAGCAAAAACTACTCAGTTTTACGGACAATCGCCAGGATGCCTCCCTGCAAGCTGGTCATTTTAACGACTTCGTAAACATTGGCCGTATCCGTTCAGCGATCTACCACGCCTTGGCAAATGCCCCGGGCCGGCAACTAACTATCAATAATATCGCCGACCACGTGGTAAAACACCTCGCTCTGCCGCAGGAGGAGTATGCCCAAAGCCCGGGAGATTTCGCTGGCCCGATCCGAAAGAATGAGAATGCGCTGAAAGATTACCTCACCGTCCGGATCCTCCAGGACCTGAAACGGAGTTGGCGCTATACCATGCCCAATCTTGAACAGTGCGCCCTACTGGAAATTCATTACGACTCCATCGAGGAAGAACTTGAAAATCCCAAGGCCTGGGGAGACTTCCCGCTGTTGATGGCAATGACGGCGGAAGAGCGCCTTGAATTTCTAATCCAGACTCTCGATTACCTGCGTACTTCTAACGGACTTTTCCACCGCTTCTTCGCCGAAGAAAGTCGGCAGGTAGTGGAGAAGGTTAAGAACACCCTAAAAACAGAATGGGGTTTTGACCGGGAAACCACCTACCTAGAATCTCCCAGCTATGCCCGGGTAATATCGATCGGCAAACCCAGGGGACGCAACGTCTTTACGCAGAGCGTCGGCAAACAAAGCGGCTGGGGAAAGTATGTCAGTACCTTAGCTTTGGGGTACCAGCTGCCCTTTCAAAATAAAGAAGAGTTTGAAGGCTGGGCCCTGAGTTTTTTCGCCCGTCTGGAAAGGCTGGGCTTACTGCGCTCCGACGAAATAAGCGGTGATAAAGCTACCACAACCGGCTACTTAATCAACCCCGACGTGATCATCTGGCGGGAGGGGGATGGGATTCATCCTCGGCAGGACAAGATTCGCCGCCGAACGTTAAAGGAAGATATTCTGCAGGAGCCCAACGAATACTTCCGTAATTTTTACCGCCAGCATTTCTCTGATCTCAAAACCCTGCGGGGTAGCGAGCATACCGGGCAGGTCAGCCACGAAGACCGCATCACCCGTGAGGAGCAATTTCGCTCTGGAGAATTATCAACCCTCTTCTGCTCCCCGACTATGGAGCTTGGCATCGACATCGCCAACCTCAACGTCGTGCACATGCGCAACGTGCCGCCCAATCCCGCCAACTATGCCCAGCGGAGTGGCCGGGCCGGGCGGGGTGGCCAGGGCGCGCTTGTGATTACTTACTGCTCCCAGATGTCTCCTCACGACCGGAATTACTTCCAGAACATGAACGACATGGTGGCGGGTAAGGTCGTCGCACCGCGTATTAACCTAGACAATGAAGAACTGATCCGGACCCACATCCAGGCGGTCTACCTTCAGGGTGTCGGCGTAGACATGAACAATAGCGTAACGGAGATACTGGACCTGACGGAAGAAGGATACCCCATTCGAGCTGACCTGATGGAGAAGATCAATAACGGACACGCCACGCGCCGACAAGAGGTGATCGATTTATTCGCCAATATTCTGAGTGGCGACAAAAGCCTCAGTGAAGTGCTCACTCCAGAACAGGTAAGTAAGTATGTAGAGGAGGTGAGAGGCAAGTTCAAATCCGCCTTCCAGCGCTGGCGAACGCTGCATAAAAATGCCGAATCTTTACGGGACGCCTCTCGCAAGATCATTGACAGCCCGATCTACGGAAAAACCTCTGCCGAGTACCGCCAGGCAGACCGTAATGAGAAGTTCGCGCGCAACCAGATCGCCGAATTACTCAACGAGGGTAAGGGGCAAAACTTCTCAGAATTCTACCCCTTCCGCTACCTCGCCTCCGAAGGGTTTCTGCCGGGCTACAACTTTACCCGCCTGCCGTTGCGGACTGCGATCGGCGGCTACGACAGCGCCCAGTTCCTATCCCGCCCCCGCCTGCTCGGGCTGCGTGAGTTCGGGCCACGGGCGCACATCTACCATAACGGACAGTCTTACCAGGTGGACCGAATCAACACCACCGACATTGAGGCGAACCTGCAAAAGGCTAAAATTTCTAAAACGACCGGCTACTTCATGATCGGCGATGAGTACGAACGGGAGACGGACCCGATCACTGGCCATTCGCTTAGCGGCGAAGGAGGAGATATTCTGCACGGCTTATTGGAAATGGCGGAAACCTCTACCCGGACGATGTACCGCATCAGCTGCGAGGAAGAGGAGCGGACGCGCACGGGCTTTGATATCAATACCTACTTCTCCTTACCGGAACCGATTGAGACCTACACCCGGATCAAGGTGAAGTCTACGGGCGAAGAATTGCTAGATGTTCTTTACCTCCCAACGGCCAAGATCGTCCAGGTAAATAAAGGCTGGCGGCGCAGCCAGGAAGATCAGTTCATCGTAGACAAGAACAACGGCTTCTGGAAGAAAATGACCGATAAGGAAAAGGACCAGGACGGCAGCATCATTAACGTCAGCCTGTTTACTGACATGACGACCAACGCGCTCTACATCCAGCCGATGGTGGCCATGAAGCTCGAAGAGGCGGGCGTTATTACTCTGCAACACGCCCTCAAACGCGCCATCGAGGAATATTACCAAGTGGAAGACCGTGAGATCGGCGTGACGCTGATGGGCGACGAGAAGATTGCCAACATCATGGTCTTCGAATCCTCAGAGGGAAGCATCGGTGTACTCTCCCAACTGGCGAAAGACCAGGCAGAGTTTCAGCGCGTCATCGCCAAAGCCTACGAGCTGTGCCATTTCGTGGACGGAGAAGATACCCGGCCCGACCTCGGCCCCGCTTCCTACAGCGACCTGCTCTCTTACTACAACCAGCGCGACCACTTAAAAATAGACCGCTACCTGATCCAAGACGTATTGGAAAGGTTGATGAACTGCGAGATTGAACTAAAGAACAGCCGCCAGGTAGGCGATTACGACGAGCATTACCAGCACTTACTGGACACTTACGACAAGAGTTCCAGCACCGAAAAGAAATTCCTCGACTACCTCCACGCCCGGGGCTTGCGCCTGCCCGATACCGCCCAGCCCCGGCTAAGTGAAGACTATGGCATTTACATCATGCCCGACTTCCAGTACGACGAGCGCACTTTCGTCTTTTGCGACGGCACACCCCACGATGACCCGAAGGTGGCCAGGGATGACCGCAAAAAACGCCGCGCAATGGTGGACGCGGGCCTGCGGGTACTAACCTATTATTATAAAGACGACCTCGGAGTTTTGACCGGGGAGAACAAGGACGTTTTTACCCAAGTTAAATAGCCAGCGGACATGAACGCAAAAGAAATAAAACCAGGTAAACTAGTCGAGCTCCGGAAGCGGAAGTGGATCGTATTGCCCACCGACGACAAGGACCTGCTACGGATAAAACCGCTAGGCGGCGCGGAGGAGGAAATTACCTCCGTTTACCTGCCTTTTGCCTTCAAAAACGAGGAGTTCAAAGAATATTACTTTCCCCAGCCTACGAAGGAAGATCTCGGTGACCTGCAATCTGCCCAGCTGTTGTACGATGCCGTGCGACTGAGTTTTCGGGACGCCTCCGGTCCATTCCGGTCCATCGCCAAGTTTAACTTTAGCCCACGGGCCTACCAGATGGTTCCGCTCATCATGGCCTTGCGGCAAGACGAAACGGTGCGGCTGTTCATCGCTGATGACGTTGGCATCGGTAAGACGGTGGAGAGCCTGATGATTGTCCAGGAAATGCTTTCGCGCGGAGACATCAAGCGGTTCGCCGTGGTGTGTCTTCCGCATTTGTGCGAGCAGTGGCAGGAAGAGTTGCAGCAGAAATTTGGCATTGAAGCGGTCATCGTCCGCAGCAGCACGGCGGCCAGCCTAGACCGACGTAGACCCGGAGATGTTAGCGCCTTTAAGCATTACGACGCCCAGATCGTGAGTATCGACTACGTGAAAACACCCCGGCGGGTAGACAGATTCGTGCAGGACTGCCCGGAGATGGTGATCGTAGACGAAGCCCACACCTGCTCCAGTGGCAACAGCAAAGGACGGCAACTCCGCCACCAGCTACTGGAACGGATCAGTCAGAAAACAGGGCAGCACCTACTGATGCTATCGGCTACGCCTCACAGCGGGAAGGCGGATGAGTTTCAGTCACTGCTCGGTCTGTTAAAGCCTGAATTCGGAGACCTGGACCTGACCAAGTCCAGCCGGTCGGGCAACTTCCAGCTGGCAAAGCACTTCGTGCAACAGCGAAGAAAAGACATCGAAAAGTGGGGCGAAGGGAAGACTGCCCAGGAGACCCACTTCCCCCAACGGGAATCCATCGAAGTAGCTTACGCGCTGAGCCCAGACCACCTCCAGCTTCAGTACGACATCATGGACCTGGCGCGCACCATCGCCACCAGCAATAGCGAAAAACGCCACCAGAAACTCAATTACTGGACGGCCCTAGCCCTGCTACGCGGCGTAATGTCTAGCCCCGCTATGGGCCGGGGGATGCTGGAGAAACGAGCCGGCAAAGCACTCGAAGACGAGGAGCTTGACGTTGCCACTTCCGGCAAAAACCCGATTCTGGACGATGATTACGGATTCGAGGGAGACGTAGGTCCCCTGCACCTCTCCACCAACATCGCACCCGCGTCCTCGCCCAAAAAAATGCTGGAACTGGCCGAAAGGTTGCAGGCCATTGAAGACAACGATTTGGATTTCAAAGTGAAGCAACTCGTCAAGCTGGTCAAAAAGTGGCTAAAGGAAGGCTTCAACCCCATCATCTACTGTCGCTATATCCGTACTG
>Ga0306864_1000931_pt1 | contig 12551 bp, 11 predicted proteins | sample AntRauTorckE5430_FD_190448 | JGI IMG/M metagenome (GOLD analysis project Ga0306864, IMG submission 190448) | Saline lake microbial communities from Rauer Islands, Antarctica - Metagenome Torckler E5 #430 (v2) (version 2) | ecosystem: Environmental > Aquatic > Non-marine Saline and Alkaline >...
CAGCAGCAGAAACGATGGCATGAGGAGTGGCGTGGTAACGACCAGCAGCAGCAGGACTGGGACTGCTGCTGACTGCGTCGGTGACATCATCATGATGCTGGTGATGGTAGTTATTGCTAGTAGCATGGTTCATCTTGATGCTTGATGCTTTAGCTTGATGAAAGTGATAAAAATGGAAAACACTAGTGGCCGTTTTTTCATGAACGATTACTTGAAGAAACCACTATTTGCAACGGCGGTAAAAGCACGGAATTTTTACTGTTCGTGTGATGTTGATGATGATGATGATGTTATAGGTACGTATGTGTCATGCGACAATCAATTGTCATGCAGGTGTTCTTCCACATGTTGAGGTTTGGGGATTTTGGATGGTCAGTGGTCAGTATTTTGAGATTTCATTAGGAGCAAGAAGCAAACATAGGTAACTTCAACTGCAGCAAGGCTCTTTATCAGCTCTTTATTGTGGGATTTCGATATTTTAATAGAAATAAGATTATTCCCCCAGCATAAAAGCCTTATGCCATTATATAAAATAGCCTAAAACCTTGAAGCTTCGTCCGAAAATGACCCACAAACAAGAAAGGCTGAAGCTATTAGATACAATTGTACGAGCACGTGTTTGGTACTACATTAAATTACGAGTGAAATACAATGGAGAGGAGGTTATGAGCAAAATGCTCCTCCTCCACACAACCGCTCCCGCACTTCTTTCGTCTTGTGTATCACGATGTTGTTGTGTCTTTTTATCTAACATACCATACCTATTATTACTTATTACATATCTAATTGCGTCCATTCTTTGTTCTTTCCATTGAAATCAATTCCCTCATTCATCCATCCATCCTTGATTCGTTATTCATTACTCGTTACCTCCGTAAGTAGCTAAGGTAGAGCTATCAGTAGATAAAGCAATCGTGATACTAATTCATTATTTATAAGAACAAAAAGAGCTGCAAGAAGGACTATTTGAATTCTTGTTCAAAAGATGGGCAAGGAATTGGATGCAATTGAAGTGCCAAATGATGGACCTCTTCGCCTTCTTCTCGGGCAACAATACGACCGTACAATGATGAACTGCAACGATGAAATGGATGATGAGTGCAATATTGCTGACCTTACGATCCATCATGATGATCTCTCCCCTGGAATGTCGCAAACGATGAAACTATTCGCATTAGCATATCATACGACCAATCAGCAGCAAACAAAAATGGACAATAATAACAACAACAGCAACAGCAACAATGACAATGACAATGACATGCACACGAAAACTATCAAAGAATTGAAACAAGCTCCCTCTATCCGTCAGCAATTGGCAATTCTGCGTACCTATAGAAGCATGCTTCTGAATTCCAAGAAGCAAACAAATAATAATAGTCAACATGAAGTGGGAATGTACAGATTATTGATCGAATTTGGATTCTCAATCCATACTCCCCATGCATTGAAGAGAGCCAGTGAATCATGCTTGGCGGCCTTGATTCAAATCCAAAAAGCAAAAGATGATGCTGGTTCTGTGCCTAGCCCTGTTCCTGGGCTTGGAATATACAAGTCCATAAATGAAGCAGTGGTGCAATCCATCTTTCAAAAACAAATGTGGAAGAATCCTACCCAGACTCTGTTCGATGTATTGGATTTTAAGCCAACAATGGATGTGATCCTCTCTCATAATAACCTTATTATGAATTTGCTCCAGGTGCTCATTGCAGAAGGAGAGGATGTCGAACGCATTATCAGTGATTATTACCACTCTTGTTGCCACGCCTCCAATAACGATGTCAATACCAATAATACCAATTCCAATACCAATCATCCAGCACAAGCTGAACGAGAGAATACAGCTCAAGTTGTAGGAGTGGTCGGTGTCCAAGTCGTGAATGCTGTAGAAAGGGGATTGGAGATATGCAACACTCTCAAACTATTTTTGAAAGATTTCTCTTGGAACCGTCATTTAAGCTCCAACTCCAACTCCGTCTATTCCACAGAATCCACGTTTCGAAGAGAGTTCAAGAACATTTTGATCATATTGTTGGAAGGTGTGGTGGTGCCTCTGATTAGATGCAAGGCTACTTCTTCTGATTCGTTGAGCGTTTGTACAGTGACGCTTGGGCAGATCTTGTTTTTGCTTTGGGAGTTGGATGGTTGTGATGATCAGGAGATTGCAATGCACGTCAAGAACGTTGTGGGAGGAAGAAGTGGTCAACATTCTAATGTGGATGGAAATGGAAATGGAGGAGCTTTCGTGCACTTAAAGGCTTCCAATGCAATGAAAGGATTACCACAGTTGAATCAAGTTGCAATTGTCAAAGGATTGACTGCAACTTTAACAGATAGCGTGCTTGCTGCATCTACTGATATTAATGATACGACGACATCTGAATATGTGCTATTGGTTGATCCAATCGCATTGTTCGTCTTGCGCATAGCGCATGTTTCGACTGAAAATGGGGCTAGGTTGCTCGCACTAAGAGGTCTCGAAACGATATTGGGGCGGTGGAAAAATATCTTGATATCGACAAACGATGCGAATTTGAGCCAGCAAGCGCGCGAATTTTCCAACAAAGTGCTACAGGTGGCTCTGGTCACTTGGGAAAGTCCGCCCAGTAGACAAATTGGTAGTACTGTGCCAGGATTGTTTCAGAGTCTTGTGAAGTTGATGGGAGTGCTATATCAAGGGGGGTCGGGAGAGACAAAGTCCATTGATATGCTTGTCAGTAGAGTCCTTGCCCAGCCCTCGACGCGGAAAGGGAAGTATGTTGCTCTTGACGCACTCTTACCGAAAGTTGGTGCATCGAAACTTATTCAACTTGCAGACGAACAGGGTGATAGGTCGGCATTGTCATCATCCTTTATAGCATCCTTCTTGACAGAGATTGGACGAAGTGGTAATAGCTCGGGAGCAGTTGCCGAATTGCTGGGGAAATTGATGTCCATGCTTCGAGTGGAAATGCATAAGGAAGCTGGGATTGACTTGAGCAAGCATCAAGAAGGGAATAAAAAAGAACGTCGCATAAAGCAAAATATAATGAACAAAGCGAAGGAAGGGGCAAGATCTTTCACATATGAATGTGATGGAATAGATGAAGAACGTATCGTACTTTTGGAAAGTTGGAACAGGCTTTGGGTGTCTCCACTTGCCGCAGCATTGCTTGATTCTGATGTTTTCAGAAGAAATCAAGTTGCATCATTTTGTCTGCCTCTACTGATTACATTTGTTGGTGGAAAAGGCAAGAGGGTAGATGCAGCTCATGCATTTGCTATCTTACTTGATGAAATATCATACCAAGGCGATCACGAACATAATCATGACGCTGGGACACTTGTTTGGGCAAAGTTTGAGGTGAGTTGTTGTCTGCAGATTTGCGAGTTGCCGTTGTCTCCAGATTTGCTCCAAATACTATTATCACTAACACTTGAATTTGGTAGATTGTCAGGCATGCACAACTACTGAGACTGCTGAAGTTACGTCCGGGTAGTTCGATATTGTCCAAGGCTATTGCAAAAGCCCTACCTTTACCTTTAGTCAAAACGACATTGTTTCACGAGTCGTCGAGACTTCGCTTAGCAGCATTTTTGAGTCTGTCGTCCGTGATTTTTACATACGACGACACACCTTCGTCTGATCTTAATTGTCTGCTTCTCGAAGCGGATTTGTGGAGAGAAGCTTTGCCATATTCCCTCAAGTGTTCAGATAAAGAATTCATCGCCCCTCTCACGCAATCTTTGCGGTCTTTTCTTGATAGACTATCAGATGCTGAAGCCAGAGATGAAGATTCTTGTGGTAGACATCTATTGAGATTTGTCAACAGGTTCCTACTTCGTGATATCTTTGTGAAACAGGCTGCATATCCTGGCACAGTGGCTGAAAAAGAAAAATGGGCTCTCTCAATGATTGATTGCATACTTTCATTTGCATCTCGTAAAGCAACAACGCTTTTGAAACAAGGGAAAGTGAGCAAACATTCTCCAGTACGAAAGCTGCTCCCAAACCAAGAACAATGGTGTCGAGACATCATGGTCAGTATTCTTAGTGATGACGTAATTGCAACTCTAGAAATTATGATGCATTCCTTGTGGGATAACACTCGTTCTTCTGCATATGGAGTATTACTAGATACCTTAGATTATGCCAAGAAAAATGAATTAACGCTACCCTTGGTATTTGTCAATGCAGTAAGCATCAAGCTGTTTCAATCAAGAGCATTTCATCTTGCATCCTCTCCCCGTCAGCGCGAAGCAGATACAGGCGCAAGAATGATTTCCGTACTCTGCGCAACCCAGACAACACGAGAAAACGAGTTAGACTTCTTAAAGGAGCTATCCAGGACTGTACAAAGCAGGGTGATTATGATGCAATCTTCCCTTGGAATATGTAATGACGATAACACTGGTCTCAGTTCAATAGATGACAATAGATTGGGATTACCTCTTGCCCACGGCCTTATTCAAGCAATCAGACTCATTGTTGAACGAGTTGAATTTGGAAATGTGCCCGACGCTGATAAGCTATATGAATCAATGACTAGGATTTGTTTTCAAGCCATTGAACTTTCCCTTGTTGTCGTTGCTGATATCAAGGAGAATGATACAGATGCTCCATCTGAAGGGGATAGTTGGAAAAATGCCAGGGCAAAACTTGGAAAGAATGTTCCTCTTAATATCAACACTGGTGCAATCGGTGCAAACGCAGCTTTTGACAGTGATAAAAAGGTGCGACTTCTCAAGCAAAGAACAATTATGGGAACTTGGTTGCTGATTAAGGAGGCGTGTGCAGCACTTTCTTCGATTACAAATTCATCCCCAATCAAGGATGTCGGTCTACTTTCCACCGCCGGTGATCTTTTAATCAGCACACTTACCTCATTGAAACATCAGGGAGCTGCTTTTGCTGCACATAAATCTTTGCAGAAGCTCTGTTCAATTTGCTATTCTAGAAACAATTTGACAAAAAGACACCTACCAAGTGAGTGGTCAGAAAAACTATTGCATGGAATTTCATCTGCAGAACGTGTTCGTGATAGTACCCTGCGTAGATCAACAGGCTATGGCCTTGGATTTCTCTCTATCCTTCGGTCTGAAGAGATCTCTCCAAGATTTCTATTTCCGCATATTTTGTCCATCATCATTAGGCTTTCTCTTCCCCCTGTATCTATAATGGAAGCGCAACTGAAGAAATGGAGCTCTTCTGACAAGGAGATATTTGTCTATTCGAAGATCATCGCATCTGAAGGCGTGCAATCATTTGTTTCAGACTCGGCCTATCAGGTGCGTAGACCTTATCATGTTGATATTTATCATTGAATCATTGGTGTTCTCACGCTTTTCTACCAGGAGCGGTCAAGAATCCATGCATTAAATATACTCCGTTTGGTTATTCTTGACGCGCCTCTTGCGATTGAAATGAGATTTTTTGTCGGCGACAGCATCATTGCTTCTTTGATTGGATATAAGGACCCATCTTGGGCCATCCGAAACTCTGCGACGATGTGCTATGCAGCTGCAATGTTAAGGGTCGTCGATGCAGACAAGAATGCTGACATGACCCTTGGAACTTTGAAAGACAAGGGCACGACAAACGCTGTGACATGTAAGGAATTATTCCGTAGCTATCCACCTTTGGCCACAAGTCTTTTATCATTAATCAAAGAGGAGAATGCGAACGCATCATTCAATGATTCTTTGCATCCTACCCTCTTTCCTTTATTATTACTTCTTGCACGTCTCCAGCCTTTATCTGTACAGCGTGCTCAGACAGGGGATGATGAAATGTCGAAACTTTTTGTTGACCCCCTCATAGATTGTCTCGGTCATGTCCACCACAAAGTAAGACTTGCAGCTGCTCGTGCTCTTGTAGTACTGTGTAGTGGTGATGGTAATTCGGAGGAAGATACAAATTCGAGGTGCTCAATTTTAAACAGGTGCACTATGAAGCTTTCGCTATTCAAACAGCAAAATGATCAAGTATCTCATAATCGAGATCACGGAATTCTACTCGCTGTCAAATACTTACTTGGCGCTTCCACGCATCCAGAAAAGTTTGTTGATGGAAGATTACAGCAAGCCATCCATTATTATGCCGCTTGGTGCGATTTTACATTAACCAGCCCTCCTTTTTGCGCATCAGCAGCTTTGGATGCTTGGTATATTGCCCTACAAATAGGTACAGCAGACGAATCAACTCTTCTTGAGACATCTTGGAAGATGGTGCGTTGTGTGGAATTTCTATCAATACAAGATTACGATTCCACCGGTGTAGTCGGTCTTTCAGATCTTGGAAAAGCTGCATCAAGAATCACGTGCAAGATAGCATTCACTCGAATATTTAAGTCTTCATCTTCATCTGAGGATCGAAATCGTTACATATTCATTGCGCAGCATTGTTTTCAAAGCAGTAACTACGATGTAATGTTGCATTCTATCAAAGCATTCAAGAAAGGGGTTTACGATGCAGTTGAAGACGTTAGCCGTAAACAATCATTTGAGGTATCTGTGAAAATTGAAATTTTGGCTGCTATTGCAAAGCTAGCATTCAATTGTCTTTCTATAATTTTAAGTAGAGACGGCAAAACTGCTCACCCCCCGACCCTCCGTCGCCTATCCCGAATTTCAATTGAAACAATTCATGCACTAAGAAGCATTAATTCTAGTGCTACCATTCATGTCACGGATGTAGTGGAAGTGTCTCCGCCAGAATTGTGGAGAATTGCCTCGGTCCTACTTTGTACCAGTGGATATGAGATGACTGGCGCTGTTGAAGTCAAACCAGAAAATCTTAGTGGAGGAAACGGATTAGCAGGCAACGCTCTCGAATTTGCCGCGTTCGCTATTTCTGAGATGTGCCAGTATGAATCACGTGGCTATGCAGAACTAAATGGTTATATCCAGACCTTTGTCAACTTGGTACATCAGTCAACTCATCCATTGTCAAGTTGGAAGATTCGTTATGGTGGAGCAGTAGCAATAAAAGAATGTGGTCTTGTCCAGATGTCGAATGAAGATTGCAGAAAATTTGGACAGTGTGTCGAAGAGTCAAAACTGCAGCTTTGTTTAAAGTTGCTTGAGCTTTTCCAAGATAGTGACGAAGACGTTAGATTTGTAGCTGGAAGAACTGTGTCGCTATCGGCGGACACATTGGCAGTACCAAAAGTGTCTTTGATGAATTTAGAACAATCATCCTTGCGATTAACAAGCCAATATTCTACCTTGGGAATGTACAACCTCTTGCTCAGTCGCTTACTTTCTCTTTGCAGCGGCGTTCAGAACGCAATAAATATGACAATCACAGAGTACAATTGTACTCTACAGGCTCCCACACCTGACAATATTTTGAACCTGAGCACCGAGCGTATGATATTTGAGGAAGAAGATGCCAATCCTTATGAAGAGCCTCTCGTCATTATGCAGACAGCTATCATGAGATTGACCGAATTTCCTTTTGCCTATGGACATAACAACGAATGTGCGAGTGCTCATTTTGGTACGCTCCAAGCTCTATATGAAATGATTATTGGACACATCATTCGAATCTCAGAAACTGTTTATCAGTGTCCAGACATCGTGCACAATATCACCTTTGATGGTAACCTATTTGCATCGCTACATGGAGTAATCTTGGGAACTGCGTTCAGCCTTTGGATTGGATTAGGTGACGAAAGAGCTGTCGACTTAGCAAAAGAAGTCATGGCTATGGACACTGTCACACTTCATCCTGGAATATCTGAAGCATTACAAACTCTAATTGCTGTGAGAGAGCAAGATACTGCGAGTCTGAAACAAATTCGTGAAGCATGTTTCCTTTTGCCTGCATGTAGCATGCATCCTTCAAAGGATGTCTGAAAATCACATTGAGGAAGCCCATTGACGCGAAATATTAAACTCTTTTTAATCAAATTGCTCTATCGGATCGTTTTAAAGTGAAGCTTCTATGTTATATTAATGATATTGCTATTAAGCCCCAGAGAACGATACATGTTCAATGTGCATTTGAGTAGATGCTGAAACAAATGAATTACCTATGGCGATTCGTCTGTTCAGTGATGCTTTGATTTTTTGACCGCCCATGTCCTTTCTCACAACACTTTAATGTATATGCTTAAAAGCCCACAGTATCACGAGATTTTCGGGTGAGGATTTAACTTACATACTCAATGTTCGCTTTCTTCGTTGCATTGTAGGCAACGAAAGTGGTCGACTGTGTCTATCCCAGACTGTTCCAATCTACTTGTCCGTTCACAGACCCTACTTTAGAATTTCACTTTTTTGATAGAGATATCGGTTCAATATTTTTGAAAAGGACTCGCTTGTATGTAGGGTTTGTACACCTTTGTGAATGCGAATGTGCTCTAGCTGTTGATGATGAATTCATTTCCCAATAGAACATATGCTCTGCAGCCTGGATTGTCACCAATATTAACCCATCCTATCGAAATGAATCGAAGGAGGAGGCATATCTCCAGGCCCTAAGAATGCACAAGGTTCACATGAAACTGAATAGGCTTCACTGAAGAATCGGATCTTGCCTACAATCCCAACCTTGCATCAGTGAAGAGCATAGGGAACCGTGGGCGTAACAATTGCTAGATCAGTTGATCCACTTTTAGTTCGATTTGCATTGTCGTCACACGAGATCGCAGACAATTCTCCTTGCCAAAACAAAATACGAGCAAGCGACTGGCACTCCGAAAGTTCATCCTACAGGTGTCATAATTCCAAGTAACAACAAAATCGACTGGGTACTTATATTATGTTCAAGACGAAAACGCCGCCACCAGTGTTGTCAGCCCCTGTATTAACCAAAGCCCCATATTCCCAATAGATTCAGAGAATTCTCTGTAGCATATGTACAATCTGCGAATGCAACAATGAAGGATTATAAAGAGCTCGTAATATAGCAAGTCTTATGCGTCTAGATATCGTGCCTTCAAATATCTACTTGAAGTACTGGATATATCCATGAAGAGCAGCCTAGTAACGATTTAGGAATATAACACATTTGTGAGATGGATGATCAATCATGAAGCACCAGCAGAACACATCAACCAAAATAGCAAAGAAGCCGGCACTTACATTTCCACCCGTATGAAGAAATACTACCTTTTCTCCCTTCTTAAATAGTCCTTTGCGACAGTAGTCAATCAAACCCGCAGCACTCTTTGCAGAGTAAACAGGATCAAGAAGCAAACTTTCAAGCTCTGCAAACATACGAATCGCCTCAATGGTACTTTCAGCAGGGATCCCATATCCTTCACCGACATAGCTACAATCAGCGACTACATCTGCGCGCTGTACAAGTCCTGGCTTCCCAATCTTCTCTGCAGTACGCTCAGCGAGTTTGAAGACATTCTCTTCTTGCTTTTCTTTCGCAGATTTAGTTCCAAATCCCAAAAGATTGATATCAGCGCCTGCAGCCTTGAGACCGGTGACAAGTCCAGCTTGCGTTCCAGCAGACCCAGTTGCATGGCAGATATGATCAATGTCCAAGTTCTGTTCATTAAACTGTTGAATCATTTCATATACGCAGTTGACATATCCCATTGCTCCAGTAGGATTGGATCCACCTCCAACGATGGTATAGACCTTTTTACCCATTTCTTTGCGATATTTCTCTGCGACTGCCTCAAGTTCTGCATTCATATCAAGTCCAGCTGATCTCCTTTCACGAGTTGCTCCAAAGAGATCATTCAGCAAGACATTACCGTTTTCATTGTAGTTTGGGTCTTTGCTTCCAGTTCTATCTTCTAGAAGAATATGACATTTCATTCCTAGCTTGGCACATGCAGCTGCAGTTTGCCTGGCGTGATTGCTTTGTGTCGCCCCTTGTGTCATGACGTAGTCAGCACCTTCCTCCACTGCTTCTGCCATGAGCCATTCTGTTACGTTACATTTAATTAATGTTGAGTTGCATAATACATTTGATTTGAGAATAACATGTGAGATATCAAGACAGACAATCGATATCAGCAATCAACATCAGCAATTAACAAATCAATCAGCATTGGAAATACAAGAACACGAATGAGAATTCTCCTCACCTAGCTTTCTCGCTTTATTTCCTCCTGTAGCAAGACCTGTACAATCATCGCGCTTGACGTATATCTCCACACCACCGAGCGCTTCACTGAGCCTGGGACAATATTCCAAAGGAGTTGGTAGATGTGCTAAATGAACTCTTGGAAACTTGGCAAGTTCTGCCTTCCCTTGCAATGCTGCCGAAAGGACTTCATTCAGATTTTCTCCTTCTGCAGAATTCTCAACGGACGATACAGATGAGCATGGAGTGTCTCCTGCATCTTCATCGATGAGTTGTTTGAATGTCATTGTGCTTGTTTTCTGTTTATAGCTTGATGATAATATATAATAATATGGTAGGTAGCAGGTAGGTAGGTCGTACTCAACATGAGATGATGTGTGATTTTTTGGATCTTGATAGACATCCAAAATGAGAAAGAACAAAGTTTGGAGTTCCGATTCTTTGAAAAATTCTCCCAGCAGTAGGCAGAAATTACCGTTGAATAGGACGGTTATGCATAAGAGCTTCATTAGTCATCGTCATCAGTCATCATGAACCATCCAAACAAAGTCAGTTAATCTAGGATAATCTGCACATCATCTTCTTTTTGTCTTTTCATCTTCTTCTACCTACCATAGTCTAAACCTATCTAAACTATATCATCTACTGAGATCAGAATTCGATCGATGCAATAAACTCAAGTATTGTCTTCCATGAGAATCATCTTCTTTAATCTCGTTCTACTAGCAGTACCATCCGCTCATTCACTGCTGACGCCGCTGACCACGCTACAGTTAAAGACGAAGCTGACCCCTCATCCCCCTTCTCCATCCATGCTGCTGCTCCGACGATCCAAATCCACAATCCTTCAAATGAAAAAGGCAGCTCCACAGAATAAACCATCCGTCGCGATCATCGGAGGAGGCATTGCCGGTCTTTCCTGCGCCCAGCACCTCCAGGTGAATTACAACCCCACCGTATTCGACACTGGCAGAATCCGACCAGGGGGACGGTGCTCCTCGCGATATCCCGATGATGAACCCAAGTCAAAAAGTCAAAATCAAGATTCTATTCTTTCCAATTATATAATTGATCACGCGGCACAAATTCTGATGGCTCCAGAGGGTGATGCATTTGATTCTTTTCGGGATCAAGTTGATGAATGGAAACAACAAGGAATCGTCAGGTCTTTTCCAAAGGATTCCGTTGTGGAAGTCCTGGCGAAAGGAGTAGATGGTGGTGATGGCAGTAATGCAACCAATAGGATACCCTTGATTCAGCCAGTCAATAGCAAACACATGTATTACTGTCCTGATGGATTTGGATCCATCCCGCTCAACATGGCCAAATCCAATGATTTACATATTGAACAGGATGTATGGATATCTCCCTCCAGTGGAGTCAAATACGTCAATACCAAATCTCAACCGCAATGGTCGGTGCAGACCAACGGAAAGAAATTCGGTACTTATGATCATGTTGTCATTGCACATAATGGAAAATGTGCTGATCGGTTGATGAGTAAGACACCAGCCAAGGACTTGCATTCATTGTTAAGAGTGGACTTTAGGCCATATGTTCCAGATTGGGGTGGAAAGAAGATGACCCTGAACAGTATCTATTCCCTGACTGTCGCGTTGAAGATGGGTGAAATGGAGGAATTGAGTCAGATTGTTGGTAAAGATGTCACGACTGCATTTATCAAGAATGAACCCAACTTGAAATTGATTACCAATCAGAGTGTCAAATTGGGTGCTGGGGCTTCTGGAAAAAATGATGGAATTGAAGTATGGACTTTACTATCTTCTGCTAAGTTTGCGAAGAAATACAAAGGACCACAAGAGAATCTTCCACAAGAGCGTGTAGAGGAAGTGACTACTTTAATGCTAGCCTCTTTGGAGAGAAGTCTTGGCTTGAAGATTGGAGGAATACACGAAGGAGCGGTGAAGGATAGCCGCTTGCAGCTTTGGGGAGCTGCCGTTCCGCTCAATGTTTGGTCGCCAACAGAGCAAGGTGACGATTCCAAAAATTATGGATTCATGTATGATGGAGAGCATGGAGTTGGTGTCTGTGGAGATTGGTTGTTAGACCCATCTATTGCTGGAGCTTGGGAAAGTGGGAGGAGACTCGCAAACTGGATGTCATCCAGTTTGGAAGAAGATGGGAAATCAAATGCGAGTTCTGTTGGGTTGCCAAGCTTAGGTGGCGAATTTAAACAATCCAGAGCTGCATCGGGATCTGGAATTGGTAACGTTAGATAGTAACAAGAACTTAATAATAATGATACCAAACAAACATGCAGAAGCCAATGTTTTCATAGTGCGGGTCAAGGAAAGGAAACCGCGCAAGGATCTCCAAAAATGCTTGTTATTCATCATTATTTATTATTTATCATACGAAATAGTTATTCTCAGAACTGGCAGGAATAGAATAGAAGCTTCGAACTTCAATGTAAAATGGCCTATATACATTTTCGCGGCTATTTGCCCTTCACAAGATAATATCCGATCTTTTTCTTTACTTTGATACCTTCAACTTC
>Ga0306864_1000933_pt1 | contig 12535 bp, 10 predicted proteins | sample AntRauTorckE5430_FD_190448 | JGI IMG/M metagenome (GOLD analysis project Ga0306864, IMG submission 190448) | Saline lake microbial communities from Rauer Islands, Antarctica - Metagenome Torckler E5 #430 (v2) (version 2) | ecosystem: Environmental > Aquatic > Non-marine Saline and Alkaline >...
ACAAACTAGTAAAGGCTGCGCTGCTTACGAAAAGCAGAGATAGGACAATTGATGTATTGATAAACATTGTTGTATGTAGATAGCAATATAAATGAGAGTTTTGGGGTTGGTTTTATGTTCAAGGGGCAGTGGTAGTGTGCCTAGTATTAGAGTTGGCGGTATTGTAAAAAGAACGAAGTTGAAGTTGTGTTGATCGAGAATTTTGTTCTTTAACCTTCTTGCGGATTTTTTGCCTGTCTATCACTAATCTAGATACCAGGTTGTAAACAAAGCACCGAACTTCATTGGTAGTCAGTCGTGCACCAACGCTGACAAAGTAACATTAAGATTTGTAACAACCATGAGATGAGTTACTTCTAATATTTGTAGCGTTATTTAGTGTGAATTTATAATAATTCGTCCATTGCTTCCAAAGCATTGGATTTTTTCGTTTCAGATTTGATCTAGAAGACTGAAGAATCGAATTCCTCAAGACGCTGGATTAGCACATTCTTCGTTCCAGATGAAGAAAGCTGTCGATCTTTGCAGGCCTGTCTAAGGCCGACAACTTTCATCGATGCAAAATCGTGTGCTTTGGTTGCAGTGGAATTATTTAAAGGAGCAGATGATTCCACATTCAAATTGTTATTTGAAGTATTGCAAGCTTCCAGAGCTGCAATCAATTCACCCTTTCGCATTCCCTTCCAGTCCATGCCGAATTCTTCGCAAAAGAATCGAAGCTCTGCAACCTTCATCTCGCGAAAATCTTGAACGAGTTCATCGACGCTTGAAATGTCAGAATTTGTATTTTCTTCTTCTGCAGCTGTCTCAAGCGCCATTACTATGTCAGCTTTCTTCATCCCCCTGCAGTCAATGTCACTTGCTGCGCAGACATTTTTCAGCTCGACAACAGTCAAAGCACTCAGATCGGTCTCAACGCTGTGAATACCGACATCAGTTTGGCATTCCGCATCATACTCTTCTAAACGAGCAACAAGTTCAGCCTTTTTAAGACCTTTCGTGACTATCTCTCGATCATGACAATATGATCTCAAGTCTATGACCTTTAAAGAACTGTAGGCTACATCGACGCCTCCTGAAATTTGGTGTTTCTTGGCTGAGGGCTCCTCCTCGTGTTCCTTCTGTGCCAATGATTCAGCAGCAAGACGCTCCACTTCTTCCTTCTTAAATAATACTTCAGCAGCAAGACGCTCCATCTCGATTTCTCTTGCTAATGTATCAGCAACTATGCGCTCCTCTTCTTCCTTCTTAAACAATGCTTCAGCAGCAAGACGCTTGTCCTCGATTTCTCTTGCTAATGCCACAGCAGCTAGACGCTCCTCTTCTTGCTTCGTTGCCAATACTTCAGCAGCGAGACGCTTCATCTCGATTTCTTTTGCTAATGCAACAGCAGCAAGACGTTCTTCTTCTTTCTGCATTGCCAATTTCTCAGCAGCAAGACGCTCAATTTCCATTTCTCTTGCTAATGTCTCAGCAGCTATACGCTCCTCTTCTTCCTTCATTGCCAATGCTTCAGCAGCAAGACGCTTGTCCTCGATTTCTCTTGCCAATGTCTCAGCAGCAAGACGCTCCATTTTAATTTCTCTTGCTAATGCCTCAGCAGCTATACGATCTTCTTCTTCCTTCTTAAATAATGTCTCAGCAGCAAGACGCTCCATCTCGATTACTCTTGCTAATGATTCAGCAGCTATACGCTCCTCTTCTTGCTTCATTGCCAATGCTTCAGCAGTTGCTAATGATTCAGCAGCTATACGCTCCTCTTCTTCCTTCATAAATAATGCTTCAGCAGCAAGACGTTTGTCCTCAGTTTCTTTTGCTAATGCCACAGCAGCTAGACGCTCCTCTTCTTGCTTCATTGCCAATGTCTCAGCGGCAAGGCGTTCGTCCTCGATTTCTCTTGCTAATGTATCAGCAGCAAGACGCTCTTCTTCTTTCTTGATTGCCAATGCTTCAGCAGCAAGACGCTCGTCCTCGATTTCTCTTGCTAATGTATCAGCAGCAAGACGCTCCTCTTCTTCCTTCATTGCCAATGTCTCAGCAGCAAGACGCTTGTCCTCGGTTTCTTTTGCTAATGTCTCAGCAGCTAGACGCTCCTCTTCTTGCTTTGTTGCCAATGTCTCAGCGGCAAGGCGTTTGTCCTCGATTTCTCTTGCTAATGTCTCAGTAGCTAGACGCTCTTCTTCTTCCTTCATTGCCAGTGTCTCAGCAGCAAGACGCTCAATCTCAATTTCTTTTGATAATGTCTCAGCAGCTAGACGCTCTTCTTCTTCCTTCTTGAATAATACTTCAGCAGCAAGACACTCAATCTCGATTTCTCTTGCTAATGATTCAGCAGCTAGACGCTCCTCTTCTTGTTCCATTGCTAATGTCTCAGCGACAAGGCGCTCCTCTTCTTCCTTCATTACTAATGTCTCAGCGGCAAGGCGTTCGTCCTCGATTTCTTTTGCCAAAGTCACGGCAGCAAGACATTCCTCTTCGATTACCTTTGCTAATATTTCTGCAGCTATACGTTCCTCTTCTCTCTTTGTCGCTAATGCTTCAGCGGCAAGCCGCTTCTCCGTGATTGTTTTTGCTAATAGTACAGCAGCTAGACGCTCCTCTTCTTCCTTGTTTAAAATTACCTCAGCAGCAAGACGCTCGTCCTCGCTTTCTCTTCTTAATTCACGGGCAGCAAGAGTATCACTTGCATCATCTTCATCTTCACGCTCTCTTTCTTTTCTGACTTTAGTGCCTACTTTTTGCTGTTCTCTTCTAGCATTCATTGATAATCTCGCAGAATCTTCTCTGGCCAATTGATCAGTTTTTTCTTGTTGATTACTCATGCTTCTGATTTTTTGTGAAATACTCGCAAATTTTGACTTCGATTTCCCCTTTCGAGACATATTATGGGTCTTCTGCTTGTGTGCACTTTTCGGCTTGCAAGCGATGACATCGGTTGCCATAACTGTGTTACGAGATCTTTCTCGAAGAGCCGCTGTGATTCCATTGTATCTTTGCTGGTGATTGGATACAGGCTTCGATCTATGGTACCTGTTTTGTGGACCACCTTTACTACTAGCATTCTGCGACACGTTTGTCTTGTCTGTTGAAACATTCTGCGCAGCTGCCTCAGTGGATTTGAAGGCTGTGATATTTGATTTCTTCCCTCCATTCTCTTCAACAGATTGGCATAAACTTTGACTCTCCATATCTGAATTTTTTATTGCCAACGATTTTTCTTCCTCTTGCATCTCCTTGGCACTATCTTCAATGCAGGCCTTGAGATTTTGAACCTCCAGATTTGGAATCTCCGAGGTGGCACTAAAGTCTGCTTTTTCAGCGACAATCATGTTTTGAGTCTCTTCGACCTGGACCTGGACCTCGATCTCTGCTTCAACTTCAGCGGAGGCTGTGTTGGAGTTTGATGGCAAGATCGTCCTAATCTCAATAATGTTTGAGTCACTCTGGTTGAAAAGAGGCATCCTGGCCTTGATCTCCTTTTGGTCTCCGCCGGAAGTGGAAAGGGGTTTCTTCTCCGATGTGCAGGTTCTCTGCGCCAAAGGATTCCGAGTGGGAGTTTTTGCTTTTAATCCAGGAAGGGACCTGCGACGAAGAGATTTGGCATTTGGATCAATATTCTCTGCATCTTGGGATCGGTTCTTTTTAATATTTCTTTTCGATTTTGGGTTATATTCAAAGCGGAACGAACGTGAAGAAATATCATCCTTGAAAGAAATAATATCTCCATCGTTGACACGAGACTTTTCTCCCTTTACGAGCGAATCATTGCCAAGGAAGGTGGTATTGGGATTACCATTATGTACAATATAAATGTATCCAGATTTGTCGTCGAGGTCAAAGGATGCTTGGTTCTGGGAGGCGCTTGGTAAACGAAGACGAAGATCAGAGCTGGCATGAGATCCCATTGTCATTTGCTTTTGATTATCGAGCCAAAGCTTTTTGGACGTCGTGGCTGTCCCGTCAGCGCGAAGGGTTTTGAAATACCCGAGGGTGCAGCTCATTTTTATTTTGGGGTCTCGATTGTTGTTGTTGCTGTTGCTGTTGTTGAACTTTGGAAATAATGAAAAGATGAACAAAGAAGAATTAGAAAAAATGATCGTTGGTCGTTGGTCACAGTATTATATGGCACATAGGCCTTTCATATTAAATATAGGCCTTTAATCCAGAACCGTAAATTACTGGTAAGTTTTAAGTTGTTGTTGTTGTTGATGCCTCTCGTTTCTCGTTTTCGCAAAGAACCTTTTTCTATTCATATGTTTTCCCGTCTACGAAATGAAGACCCTTTACATTTGTCTCTTGGTTCTTCGCATTCTGTTGACGCTTCAACCCGGCTACATTCATCCAGATGAATTTTTCCAAAGTGGGCAAGAGATATTTTTTGGTCTCCGCAAAGAAGTAGCACCAGAACAACGTCAGCCAACGAAGCACATTTCACTTCGGAATGGATATGAAACTGTGATTGGAGGGGTAGTCATTGATGAAATTACTGCTACTTGGGAGTTTGAAAAAGAACATGCTCTAAGATCTATTCTTCCACCTACAATAATGACCATTTTACCGCTCAAATTTTACTCCAAGTTTCGACGTGAATGCAAGGGTTTGAGCTTGCATCAATGCGTAGCTGGATGGGAGATTCTCGTTATACCACGAGTATTTATGGCTATATTATCAATGATCTTGATTGATGGTCCAATTTGGTACATTGCAAAATCTCGGAGAGCATGCAATTCAAAGGTTAGGTCATTAGAAGGGATACCAATCGAGGCAATTGTAATAGCAAGCTCCTGGGTAACATTGGGGTTCTTGAATCGACCATTTAGTAATTCCCTTGAAACAATGTGTCTCGCCGTGCTCTGTATGCTTGTAGCCATTGACATACAAAGTTCAGGCAAAAAATCTATTGTACCAGTTGCAATGGGCTTCGTTGGTTCAATCGGTTTGTTCACGAGATTTACTTTCGCAATTTTTGCCCTACCAACCGTGATAGCAATGCTTTATGGGAGATTGACGACGAAATTGAATGCATCACTCCTTGAGAAAACCAAGATAATTTTGACGACGTTGTTGCTAATTGCCATGCCTTTTGTGGCAATATCTTGTATCTTCATCCAGCACGACACCGCATTTTACTCGTCGCAGAGCGGTAGTGATGATAATTCAATATCTTTTATATCAGCAATTCGTGTTGGTAATATTGCGAAGTACATCACTCCATGGAATGCGTTTCGCTATAATTCGAGAGTTGAAAATTTATCTGATCATGGTCTGCATCCGAGAGTAACACATGCATTTGTAAATTTGCCCATGCTTTATGGACCACTTGCAATAGCGTTTTATGTGTCAATAATGATGAGGGGGGGAGGTAAAAATCGTGATACTAAAATGAATGTAATCGATGGAATGTTGAATGGTATTCTCGTGCTCGGTCTAGGAGTTTTATCTTCTGCTCCACACCAAGAACCGCGCTTCTTATTGCCACTTAGCATTCCGTTAGTATTAATGCACGGAGGTGTTATGAAGAAACATCCAAGATTTGGACATTCCGTTGCTTCATTTTGGATCATTTTCAATATTTTACTGTTGACATTCTTTGGCTTTGTGCATCAGGGAGCTGTGTTACCTTCCTTGATGGCTCTTCCGCAAATTGTCGCCAATGGTGTAGGTTTACCCAAAGCAATCATTTACTATCATACATACATGCCACCGACGTTCCTATTACGAAATGGAGTAACGAAAGAAATCAATAAACATGAATCTTCGCAAGAACCAGATAATTGCACAAATAATTATGCTGGATTATCGTTATGCCAGCATGTGCCCATAATTGACTTGCAAGGGTCGGATGAAGCTGAACTGATGTCCTCCATGCTACCATATTTGTCCTGTTTAAGTAGCGATTTAAATATTGTATACATGGTGTCGCCTCGATCTATTATGGAACAGATTTGCAACAATCACAGTCAGTTGTTCAAGTGCACCGAGATATGGAACTCATTTCAGATTGCAACTGAAGATCTACCAACAGATGTTACATTGAAGAGCTTTGTGAAAGATTCGAAAATGGGCATGTACGAGATCAAATGCTAACCCATTCCATGATATTCAATCACGATGAACCTAGTCCGAATATTAAAGGTGGTAGAGACCGATTTAACCATTGCTAGAGATTCACCATCATGCACTCGATTGAGGATACTTACAGGTTTGTTACCTAGTAAATTAGATTTACCATCGGATGAAAGAATCCTAATAAGTGGTGATGAAGTACTGTCCACCTTGATTGAGGAGCGCTAGTGTGGGATTATCCACCACACGATCCTAGCTAAAAGGAGGTCTTATCACTGAACATGAACAACAGCATAATAATAACATTGTCGACAATGAACATCAATACATCAATCCTAATTGCTATTGGCAGGTATACGACTAAATATTGTTGATGTAGAGCGATGTTATCTTTTGTATCGGAATTAGAGTCATGCATACTACCATCTGGTAGAAATGAAACGATGAGTAGCATAAATCCGGACTTGGCCCATCTCCACGTTGGCATACAAGGAACAAAGATCCATCCATCTGCCATCCTCAATTAGACCTAATTATGTTAAAGGAGATTTAGTTTTGAAACACCTGTATCCTCGTAATCTAAAAGCATCAAACATTCTTCTGAAACAGATCTTTTCGATGTGGGCTCGGACACTTTGCTAGGATTTGAAAAAGTTGCTTTTACCAATAAGCAATAGCGTCCAAGTGTGGGAGTATTTGCTACTGCCACGTCATTCTCCTTTCTTTGTAGTTGATTGAAGTTAATCTCAAACAAGCAAACACATGTTTTTGTTATTACAGCATTTCATCAAAACAGAAGTTATTCTCGTAACTGCACGCCAGCGATACATCATTGTTGCCGCTTCTCCTTTTATTGTAGAACAGAATTGTTGGAAGATTTCCCAAACGAGGCATAAAATTTGAGCATTGCTGGAGTTATCTGCTTTTTGGTCCCATCAATCGATCTCATCAGATGACTCATTTGAATAATCGGTTCAGAATTAGGCCTTTCGTCACTTTCTTCTATCGCAAAGAGGGCAGATTCCCTGCAAATAGATACAATCTCTGCGCCAGAAAAGCCATTACTCGCTGCACCAAGCTGGGATATCTGTGATTTGGGAAAGAGCAGAACAAATGTTGAGTATTTGATAACTTATTATAAGATAAAATACATATCATCATGTTTGGATGTTTACTTACATCTAGATCGGGAACACAAGCTTTATTTTTCAGTTGTAACTGGAAGATATCATTTCTCGTCTCTTCATCTGGAACACCAACATATATCATTCTGTCAATTCTGCCTGGTCGAGTTAATGCACTGTCTAGTAAATCTGGCCTATTCGTAGCACCTACGACCACTACCCGAGGCTCTTTGACACCTTTGGACGAAGACGTGGAATTTACTCCATCAAGTTCAGTGAGCAACTGACTGAGCATACGTTCACCTCCCGAACTTTCTCCCGACCCTCGTTTTGAAGCAATGGCATCGATCTCATCAAAAAATATGACACAAGGACTGGCTAATCTCGCCCGACGGAATAATGCGGCGAGAGCTCTTTCACTTTCTCCGAGCCATTTACTCAACAGCTCTGGTCCTTTCACAGCTAAAAAGTTCATGTTTCCTTCAGTCGCCAGTGCTCTAGCCATAAGAGTTTTTGAGCATCCAGGAGGTCCATAAAGTAGTACTCCCCGAGGAGGAGGAATGCACAGAGCTTCAAATAAATGAGAATGTGTCAATGGTAACTCAATTGCTTCTCTTAAACTACGTTTGACATCTTCCATTCCACCAATGGATGACCATGGTACCCTTGGTATTTCCACAGTAACAGCTTTAATGGCCGACGGTTTTGTCATTCGGATAGCTTTTTGAATATCTGCAATTGTCAATTGCATCCTAGAGGTGAAGTCATTATTTGCCTGGTGTCGCGATATAGCTGTGCGGATGGCTTCTTTGATGCTGAGGGTACAGTCTGCACCTGTGAAACCTTTGGCCATCCGTGACAGCATCACAAGCTCAGTGTCCGACAAACTTGGAACATTGAAATTTTCAGCCTTCAATCTTTCAATGCATAGAGCTAAGATTTCACCCTTTGCTTTATCATCGGGGCTCGGAACTTCGACTTCTGTATCCAATCTCCCAGCTCTCCTTAATGCAGGATCAAGTGATGATGGATTCGATGTAATGGCTAGTATAGCAATATTGCCGCAATTATCATTTTGACCTTTTGACGAATTACCAATGCCATCCATAAGAGCAAGAAGAGTGCTTTCCACTCTCTCAATGCCACTTCCTTCGCCAGCAGCTCCTCGACGGGGACAAATAAGATGAATGTCATCAAAAATAAGCAAGGTACTGACATTTTCATAAAGAGCTCGTCTTTCTGCCCTCTTAAAAACTATTGTTAATTTCTTCTCTGCTTCTCCCATTATAGACGCCAAAGACTGAATTCTTGCACAGTTAACATGCACTATATCAACTGCTCGAGCTGCATCGGCGACATCGTAATGTTCAATATCAGATGATATTTGTTCTGCCAAAAGAGTCTTTCCACAACCGCTAGAACCATGAACAAGAACTCCTTTCGGAGCTCGAATAGGGCCAGAACGAGGAAATCTTTCTGGATGAAATAAGGTCGGCACAAGTAAGGATTGAATCTTACTTCTGATATTGTCTAGTCCAGCAACCACTTTCTTTGGTGGTTTCATTGCATCCTCATGTCCGTCGTCGAGGTTTTCAGGCACATTAGTTTCATCCTCCAAATGAAATTGAAGTAGAGTCTGATAGCCAACTCTCGCTAGAACAGGAATTGAGGTGGCCTTCTTCAATTCACTATTTATATCTTTCGCAAGTGTATCTGTATCGGATTCGGATTTTCCACCTATTGACATCTGCTCCACTGAAGTCGTAAGAACATCATCGACAATAAGTCCACGGACTGAGTGTCCTATATCCCACTCAATGCTACTAATTTTAAACTGTAATTTCTTCCCTTGAAAAGAAATAGTAATATTTTCGCCAACAGAGAAATACTTGCCATTACACAGAGCTTTCACCATACGCCCAAGTACTTTTTCAGCTCTTTTTAGGACGTCCAAGGCAAAAACGGTAGATTCTGCATCACACAATGATAGCTCGATTCTTTTCGCATCACCCGTGAGTACCTCGTAAGCTTCTCGACCTTGGTCAAGAGGGACAATTGCTATATACCTTTTTTTCTTTTGATGTTTCTTCTGTGGAGAAACTCCCTTTGAAGGGGTATTTGTTTTTGTGGGTGAGCTGACGAAGGCTTCAAAAGTAAATTGTGATTTTGTGGAGCTTGGAGTAGACGCTGTAGGTGCTGAGAGTTCCAAATCTTCATTTGAATCAGGAATCGCTGACACATCAGCTTCATCTCGGCTATCGGCAAAATCTAGAAGGCAAGTGGGCATGAGACGAGCCTCACCCTCTGATGGAAGATTACTCTTCATTCCACGAGAACCACTTTGTGAGCGTGGAGACAAGCCTCGGTCTCCTGAGCCCGATATTATTCTCACCCGACAAATGGAAAGTAGCCGAGGCTGTACTGAATTCTCATCATCATTTTTCTTCCAAGAAACTTTTGCAGACTGTGGTGACCAGGACCCTCTTTTCGAACGTGTGCTCAAAGGGCCTCTATCATCATTCACGTTAATTTGCACTACGAAAACTTCTTCCCCTTGCTTCACGCTGAAGCCTTGAGCATCACTCTCGTGAATATAAACAACTTTCTCGTTTTCCTCTACTAATGATCTACTTATTTTCTTGACTGACAAGTCAGATGGTAGAGTTAAAACGATTGCGCTGTACTTTGGGTCTCTCTCTTCATCCTCTTGATCATATTGTTGCTGTCCATGTTTGGGAGTAGTTTTCTGAGGTGAACTTTGAGATCCCTTACTCTTTTTCTTCTTCGCCATAATCAACTAGTTCCAATGGTTTCTATATATGTACAAATGACAAATAAATATCGAATTGAGATCAAAAAATAGGGTTGTGGTTAGGAGCAATAGTAACTGTTGTGGAGATGGAGGGTGGTGGATGGTGGAGGTCTGTGGAGGTGACAGGGAGGGAGGGGATGATGGCTCATTTGTAATTGTTTCATTTTTCGCGGGAACGGCGAAAAGAATGTGTGTCGTTCTGGCCTTCCTTTGTAATAGTTCTCATTTTCTAAATACAAATGCCGTGTCGAAGAATCATAGCTACGAACAATAAACTTGTCGATATGTTTGAGAAGGTGCTCATGAAATGGTGGCCTATCCCATTTCCCATTCATAGTTTGATTTCATGTGAGTATCGTCACGAAGCGAAGGATTTTATCGAAAATTGATGTGTTAAATCTTACTGTGTATAACTTCACCAAGTTTATCCTAATCAGCTTCTGCGAAGGCTGCCAATATTTCATGCTTATTCCATAGGTCTTGACTATAACGCTTACAAGTACCTGGCACTATTACATGTGCAAAGACAAGTCCAATCTGAAATACGAACGCACTGGTTAAAAAAAAATGATCAACAGTAGTAGAATTATGTTATTGATTTTTCAAAGTTCATCCTGACGATTCACATCACGACCACCCCTGGCATTATCTACAGCATCTTTGATATGACCCGTTATCATTCCTTCTCTAAATAAATCATTGTTTCGAAAGTCTTGACCAAGTTCCCAAACAAAGACTCCTCCTAATCCTCTGTTCATGGCCATATTCACCTTGTCATGAATCAAGTCTTAAGATTCGATCAAGAACCCTTTGTATTCACTAATTGCAAGGAATTGATCCTTTGTCATCTCGTTCTCTTTGGACCATTCATCAATTATTTCTGAATGAGTCTTGACTAGTGAAGGATTTGCCGTGTGCCTCGCATATGCAGGTATTCCCAATATGATCTTGGAAGATTCGTAGCCACTTTGGACTAACATCTCAACAGCTTTGATGGCTGCGAAAACGATTGAATGTGTCAGAAAGAGCGATGTTACAGTTGCCAACTGGCTGAACAAAATGATAATATTAATCAATTAGCATATCAAATCAAATTATATCATGTGTTTCTTACCATTATCAAATGATGCATGATAGCCATTTGGTTCATTCATATCATATGCCATGAGGTGTATTCTATCGACATAAATATATATACCTTTTTTGGAAGTATTTGTTCAGGATGCGGTGCAACTGACACCAAGAGTCCATAGCTATGTAATTCAACTGCAGCTTCAGCAATGAGGTGAATGTATGCGAAATATTCTTGTTGGGTTGATGGCTGCTCCCAATCAAAGTCGACACCATTCAAATCCTCTTTCAAGCTATTTGTATACACGCAATACGTATCGATTTGGAAGAATTGAGACAACGGTAGACACACAAAAAGAACAAAGGTACATCGCATATGGTACATACCAGTAACTAAGTAATGCTAACACTCTTTTCGCAGTGCGGTGCTATACGTTATACGTACCACAGAGTAATCAAATCTCTAATAAATGTCATTCTTCGCTCCTTGTTTGCCGTTATTTCCCTCATGGCGTTACTTCTACCTCCCCCACCGATTGACACAAACAGATTCATGGAAGTACGGGTAGTGCGACAATTACTTCTCGCCTCCCTTGCCTTTGCATACTGTTCCTTTTTAATGCAGCAAAACTCATGATTGATCAGTGACTTTGAAGCTTGTGGCTCGATAGAGAATAGAATGATATCAGTTAGGATATGGGAAGAGGTTTGAACATTGATGTGCGTTCGGTAATCTGGCCAATAGCCTGCGATTACGAACGGGTCCTTGTCGACTTCTTGATTATTCTGGTGCTGGATAGATGCCGAAGATTCTACTGGACGATGGAGTTGTTGTGAATGGGAAATATACGTTCCCGCAATCAGTACTAAGTATTGCAAGTGCATTTGGCGACATCGAGGAATATCAAGCATTCCAGATTGTTTGTCACTTCTTCTGATGTGTCCTGTAATGACTACAAGCATCAAGGAAGGGTCAAGTGTTTTCATGGTGGAAAAGCGGAAAGCGGAAGAAAGAATCTTCCATCGTCAATCTTCAATCTTCAATCTTTATTTTATTAAATTCTTCATGTAAAAAATGGGATTAGTTGAAGTTGTGACATTTTCATTCATAATTTGTAATAGTTTGTAATCCTTACCAGACAGGGAAGCCCATTAAATATCAAATATCTCATCAAAGAACCTTCTTCTTCTTCTTTTTTTTCCAACGACCGACCAGTGACCAGTGACCAGCGACCAGCGACCAGCGTTAGTATTACAACAGTCACTAGTACTTGCCTGCGAAGCTATCTGTTCAATTGCAACAATAATATCCCACCACCACTATGGGCGATTCCAGCCATACGCGAACCTCAGAATGGGACGAACTTGAAGCCCGATCCCTCATAGCTGCCGAAGCAAACGGTGCTCAGGACTCACTCCCAAAAAGACCCAGATCCAAACAATTTCTACATCGCCAAATTCT
>Ga0306864_1000934_pt1 | contig 12517 bp, 15 predicted proteins | sample AntRauTorckE5430_FD_190448 | JGI IMG/M metagenome (GOLD analysis project Ga0306864, IMG submission 190448) | Saline lake microbial communities from Rauer Islands, Antarctica - Metagenome Torckler E5 #430 (v2) (version 2) | ecosystem: Environmental > Aquatic > Non-marine Saline and Alkaline >...
TTCTAGCAAGCGATAGTTGTAGGTACACTCAGGAAGAGGGGAGACTTTTTTGGCTAGACTGACCTTCCAGAGGGGGATGTTCGCGGGTTTTGGGGGGATACTTGGTGAAGGTCCACTGTATGAGTATGAGAGGTGGAAGAAAGAAGGGGGAAGGAAGTCCCAAGCAAATTCATAAAAATAAACCAGTAGATCAGAGCAGAAAAAAATTATTCATGATACTTTTATTAGTTAATGTTACCACTACCTACTGTCCTCCGATTCTCATTTTACCAGTTGCATCAAATCCTGGCAAAATGTCATCGTTGTTCTCATTACCCCAAGGAGCTGTTTCACCTCTCTGTTCAGCGTCAATCTCAAGAGTTTCTAGATCAAAGATTGAAGTACTCTGTTCCTTCCATGCACGGTCTTGCTGCTCTCTTAGGCTCATTCCCTTACCATAAATTCTTGTGGCGACAACTTCAGCCTCGTTGGCAATCTGCTTAATTCGAGAAGACAAGTCGCCCCTATCGTCGTCTGAAGATAGATTTCCGAAATTCAGTAACACTGCTTTGCACGCATTGATGAAATCAGGAGGAGGTACATCGGGCATTGGTTTTTCTTCGTCGGGAGCTTCTCCATCCATAGCCTTTGCTGCATTGGCCGCACTCCCTTCAACCTAAGAACAAGATGAACAACATGAGTAACAATCATGAATGAGGAAATTCGATCTGACCATATCCAAATACTTACAATCAAGCCCTGCTTAGGTGTAAATGCATCAGTGAGAAGTTCCTCACGCTTGGTAGAATCGTCAGTACGAAGTAGTTGTCTCAATAACTTGATCTCCTTTGTTTGACTTTGCTTGTCCTTCTCCTCCATTGCGCGTTGACCTAATCTCTTCATAAGTTGAGCTGGTCCTTGGGCTCCTGCAGCAGCAGCCTGGTTAGCATTTGCCTCTAGTAGAAGGAGGAAGGGTTCATCAATAATTCCTTGCTTAGCCATTTTCACAATAAACCCTTCCATTCTCATGGGATCTCCCGCGGAGAGTACCTCTTTGATATTCTTTGTTGCAGCTTCCACTCGCTTGCCTTGCTCCACACTCAATGCGTCAAGAATATCCTGAGATTCAGTCTCTCCATTATCAGAACGCTCCCTCAATACCTTGATGAATTGAGCATCAAACTGGTCATAGTAAGAGAAGACAGTAGAAGTGGGAGAGTCACCAGGTTTGTAGGGAGGGAGGACCTTCTTCACCATGTCATCATAACTCATACGAATCTCAGGGGTAAGCTCCTGTTCATAGAACGAAACTTTTTCAACTTTAACGTCAGCAGCCTCTCCAAGGCCACTACGGTCAACAGAGCTTGCTTTACGCAAGACATCAGTATCTGACATTTTTCTTCCCTCGTCAGACTCTGTTTCTGCCGTTGCAAGACGAGCAACTTCTGCCTCTTCCTTTTCCTTAGCTTCGCGCTCCTCGGTAGCCTTGGACAGTTCCATCCTTTTCACAATGTCATCAATCATAGCTTTCAAGTCACGAAGGGCCATTTTCTCTTCTACATCGGTGGTAGTGTCAACTTTTTTTTGAAGCCAGTTGAGCCATACAGGGTCAGAACAGAGTTCGATGTTGTCAATGATGTCCAAACGGGGATCGTTTGCAGAGAAGACAAGCTGACCTAGGAAAGTTTCATATGCCTTATCCATGGCATCATCTCCTCCACCGCTGTCGTTTTTCCCGCCACCAAGAAGATCGAAAGAATCACCATTAATTTCATCTAGAATTCCGAAAAGTGGAGTAGTTCTGGTGTTGCATGCAAATGCAACATTTCGTGAATGAGTAGAGAATGCGGAAACAGAAGCTGCGGTTGCTGTCAAAGCAGCGATTGCAAGTGCGAACTTCATGATCACCTCGTTTGTATCTTTTGAAGATTAGTGAGGATTCAGATTTGCATTTATCTCTTTTTGATGTTTGAAGAGCAGTTAGTGGCGGTCCTTTGCGTTCGTTTGATGCTTTGTGCGTACGTCGGGGAGGAAATGGCCTATTTAATTCCAAAACCCTTCATATCTTAATTCCAAAACCCTGTCCTAGTTGACATTTTTTCACATTTTCATTTGGATTGATTTCACAGGATTTCACTACCATACGATACTCGACGAACGACATGACACCCACACACAACATGATGCACTACTTTCTGTGATTCTGTTGTATAAAAGAGAAACAATCGAAAGGCGCAAGTTAGCACCGATTACCAACTAGATACAACAATCCCGACTATCTGTGCACTCAAGTGATTCTTTGGAATACGTACAAAGAAAAAGGATTTGTTACAATGTTTTCAATTTTATTTTCGAAGACTACGAGGACATTCCTATACCGTGCTCGAGTCTATCCCAGAAATATATCATCGTTCTCTGAATCAAAGACGAAGAAAACCCAGAGACCGAAACGCATCATTCTTATCAGACATGGCGAATCATTAGGGAATGTTTGCGATAGCGCCTATGTCACTACTCCCGATTGGCGGGTACCTCTGACCAAAAAGGGGATTAAACAATCTTTTGAAGCAGGAGAGAAACTTCGTGATATTATAGGAGAAGATGGCAAGGTCTTCTTTTACTACAGCCCCTACATGCGTACAAAGCAAACTATGAAGGAATTGGAGCACCATATCAGCGAAGATAAAATCATAAGTGTGAGAGAAGAACCTAGGATCTCCGAGCAACAATTTGGTAACTTCCAAAATGTAGAGGACGTTTGGGAATTCAAGAAGGAAAGACACGAGTTTGGAAGATTCTACTATAGATTCCAATCAGGTGAAGCTGGGCTAGATGTGTACAGTCGTGTGTCTTCATTTATTTCAACGTTAGTCAGGGACTGTCAGCAATATCAGAAAGCGGGGTACGACCTTGATGAAATTAATGTGGTAATCGTTACACATGGATTGTCCCTCAGATTATTTCTCATGAGATGGTTTCAGGTGAGTTGAAAAATGTATGAAGGGATGCGACCAAATATACTCAATTCGCAGCAAAACAGCTTTCTTTGCGGAAAATACACTCATTTATCTTGATACTCACAATCATTCATCTTCAAACTAGTTTTCTGTTGAGGAATTTGAAGAGTCGATTAATCCTGATAATGCCCAGCTCGTAGTAATGGAAAAACGCTGTCATGAATTACATAGATGGTATGAACTTGACGAAGAGCATCGAGAGGCATTGAACCTCCCAAAATGGTGCACAAAGCCAAGGAATGTTATATTGCACAATCTTGAAGCCCCTTTGGATGCCAATCATTGTCCAAAAGAATAGCAAACGCTATTTAGAAGACCACTGCCGAAGGGCAATTTTGGAGTACATTGGCAATTTAATATAGATTTATAAATATAATGATCATGTGAATATTGCTATTATTAAGACTACTATTTTGTGAAAATTTTAAAATAGTGGTCCAACAGATCACTATTTACTAGATTCAGGTGCAGCTCGGGCGGCCAGTACTTGTTTCACTCGAGCTTCGACTTCCGCCCTTTTCGCAGCTATTTCAGCATCTTTCTTCTTTTCTGCTTCTTCTTCTGATAAAGGAGCAACTTCTATCCATGGCATGGTCGCAAAATTAGTACCTTGCTTTTGTTTAATCCTCAACCAGTTGATCTGCTCTTTCTCTCCGCATTCAAAACAAGGTCCAGGAACCTTTTCGTCAATACTCTTTTCATCAATAATTTGTGGAATGCCACAAAAGCCACAATTCCAACAAACACAAGCGTCGCCAATCCTCATTCCTGTACTACCGTTCGGGTTCTCTGCATAAATGCTGATCATTTTGTCTGTTGCAACCTTTAGCTTCTCTGCATTATCAACAATTCCTACACGAAGGAATAGTTCTGCCGCATTGTGTAGATTGTGTGGGAAATTTTTGTCGCTTTTCTCTCCTTCTTTAGGAACCACAGCAATATTTGCGTATTGCGGCGAAATTTTCAAGTGGACCTCTCTAACGATCTCTCCCTGTGCATCTTGTTCTGCCATGGTTGATTGGTGATTGGTGAAGAATTACTGTTTTCTGTTCACAGTAACGAGATTGCTGAAAAATGAGAAAATATGTTCATTTTCGATGGTGGTGTGTGGGAGAGGTGGGAGAAGATGACGTCAATAATAATCATGAAATAAAACCCCGCGCTACACTATCTTTTGCGGCTTTACAAAAAAATGTAGTGTGCAAAACTGAGAAGTTGCGGATTACACGGTATTAGTAGCTGTACTATGGTTGTGCTAAACTACGTTCAGAGTTTTAAAACGCATTGCCCTCATGCGAAAGTGATTGCATCACAGAGCTCTTTAATTAACTTTTAAATTCAACATTTGGATGACTTTTGATACCAACTGATGCATGTTTTGAATGCCTTGTAATATGTAATATCTTGCCATCTCCTATCGACTATATCAAAATATAGCATACAAGTGCACTCATCTCACTTTATCCTTTCAGAAAAAAATAAACTAGTATACACTGAGGTTAACTATTTTACTTCGCATAAGCTGATACATACTCGATAGTTCCGGTCTTGGTATTCATTCTGGTCTTCTTGATCTGTCTCAATTGCTTCTTGTTCATTGCCTTTAGCTTAACATCAGCATTCTTACCAAGTCTCTGGGCACTTCTACTCGCGACCTTGAACTCATTCTCCATTCTTCTTCTTTCATTCTCAAGCCTGCGTTCCTTCTTTTCAATATTTGCTAATTTTTTTTCTGCCTGCATCTCTTTCTCCCTCTGTAATATAGATCTTCTTTGCTCTCGTTCCTTCATTTTCTTTGCCCATGTCGTCGACTTAGCATTCTGAGGGGTCTTCGTGACTAAAGATGAGGACCTTGTCTGTGGACGAAGCTTCCAATTCCTACCAGACGCATTTCTCCCCTTTGGAATCTTTGGCTTGTCTTTCAGGATATCTCCAGCAATATATGAGTTTGGTGTTGTGACGGGGATTGAACTGCCAGTCATGATCGTAGTCGTAGTAGGTGCCTTTGGTTCTGGTGAGAATGAAGTAGACTTTTGTATGTTAGGTTAGGATGTACTGTAAATGAATTAGATCTGTAAGTAAGTAGTGGTGTTGGCATTTTCGTTGGTGGAGAAGAAGACGGTGTTTGAAAAGGGGATCAAAGGGAAAGAATAGAGAGGGGGGGGTGTTACAAAGGTTAGCGACTTTATGCATTGTCGTAAAACACGAATTTCGTTAGGATCTCAGGATGCTGCTTTCGCCAAAAAATCATTATTTCAAATTCCAGAGTGAAGACAGATCCATACACAATACACACCAAAAGAAGAGAGAGCACCATGAACTACATCGCCCAAGTCAAAGTTTGTGCCGTGAGCGGTATATCAATATTTGATGAGGATATGCAAGTTATAGATGATAATCGTGGATCGAGTAAGGGTCAAGTCAACTGTGTCGTTGGAATCAGTCGCAACAAGTTTGGGATGAAAACATTTCCATCGTTACCACTCAGACAGTCAAAAGGAAGTGCGTATAAAGGAAATAATGCGGTATGGCCTGGCGGATCTAATCCTTTGATGCTTGATGCCAAGCTAAATAATGGGAAAAGAAAGACTTTTGAAGTTTCCATCATGCTCGCCCGGGGCAAAGAACATATCTTGATTGGTATAGCTTCGTTGAAATTTGTTAGTGTTCTCATGGAAACAGAGATAGATATTCCAATTCATCTCATCGCATCTTTGAAGGCTGTCGAAATTAACACCAATGCAAAAACAAGAGGGAAAGCAAAAGTGTTTGGAAAATCTGATTATAATGACAGTTTTTTTCAATCGAATCAGTTTGAGATGATTGATGGGATAAGGACTGTGAAATTCTGTGGTGGAGACAATAATAGGAAGTATGCACTCGACAGAGGGGCATTCGTTCGTTTGAAGGTAAGAATGATGAAAGTGGAGACTCTAGCATTTATTGATACATAATAACTTACCCAATTTCTCCTTCATAGTGTTCGTGCTTGCCTAAAAGTGGCATGATTGATGTGAAAACCTTGGACTCGTTGCTTGATTATTCTTTGCCTCGTGACAAATCTTTAATTGGTCTTGATTCGAAAACAAGTAGATGCAATACAAGTACTAGCGCTAGTGATACTACCTCATATGAACAATCAAATACGCATGTTGATTTAAATGATGTACTTGCATCGCAAGATACTATGCACATCAACAGGAATCGCCGTACTTTTAAAGAAACCAGTCAAACGTCACTCTTGGAAATGGATGCTGCAAGTGCGTTGTTGCACACTCATAAGAACAACAACTTCCTTTTAGCGCAAAATCGCAATGAGGTACTATTTGCTAGGCTCAAGGAAATGTCTTTAGCTGGCATCAACTTTGGGATGAATGTCGGACGCCAATGCTTGGGAGAACTAACATCGCAATGCACAGGTAGTTTTGAAATTGGAGATGCTACCTGTTTAAGGAATCTCGATACAATCCCCTTAGACATTGAACTCATGTCGCAGACAAACTCAACTATGCCATCAGCAATGGATTCACCAAGAATGGATGAGGCCAAACCAATACTTCCAAGATCGAAACCATCTTCCATAGCAACTGAAATTACCTCTGATGATGAAACAAGTTGTGAGTCCAAAATAAATGAGGAGAGTGGGAAAGGAAAAGAAAAAACAATCATTGAGCTGGAATCTTTTGGAACTGATATGCTTGGAAGCTTGCTCGGCGTGGATGTTGCTGAGATAAGAGGTGCCTTGAATGATAGGCTAATGTGTGGTAAAAATGCTCTGTCGCCAGGAAGCACTGAAACTCCTCAAGCGTTTTTCGGCGATTTGATTTGTTCAAAAGACAGCTATTTAACAAGGACAACCACCTTTGAGTCATCTTCCAGCGATGATTCTTCGAAAGATTCATCGAAGAAAAGTTTCTCTTGCGCATCATCCCAGCTCGATTAGTTTGTACGTGCAGGGTTCTGATTTGGAGTACGTGGGTGAGGGCGCATCAGAACCGTAATTATCCCTTTTAAAATAAAGACAAAACAATTCTTCTGGGAGTGTTCGTTTCGTCTACTTTCGAATGTGATATTTAGAAATTAGAAGAAAGAGAAAGTTTATAGGAATACTTATGAAGGTTTCGGAATCGTTTCAGGCTGACATTCCCTTGTGAAACAATAATGAAAAAGATTGTGCTGATGAATAAGAATTTACTAATTTAACAAAGGGTTTCCCCTGCAAAGTACTTTTATAAATCGCCTTCCTCAGCATGTTCTGAAAGATTTTTTGAGCTGATGTTGCTTGCATTCTCAACAGTTTTTTTCCTTAAAAGGACTGGACACTTCTTTTCAACACCATCAATTGGCTCAGGGGCATTTGCATTTAGATGCCCTTTATCATCGGTGCCAAACACAAATATCTCATGTGGGCATATCTCACGGCCACCTTGACGTATGCTATCGACCTTCCTTTTTAAAGTCTCAATCAGGTCCTCATCAATGCTGTCCTCGCCGTCGACTCCATCTCTCCACTTTTTGGAATGCAGCAAGAATAGTATCATCCAACATGGGAGATACCACAAACTTGTGAGAAATACTTTCCTGGCGCTGCCATTGGATCTTTCTTTCTCAAACTTCTTGGCAACATAAATCGCGTAACCATTGAGAAATAATCCTTCAATGGCGAACATACTGCTTGTCACGCCAGCAAGAGTGGAGATTATGGGCATGGTGCTCAGATAGTATGTATATTTGGTAATCAAATTGGCTGTAGCGGAACCTTTTTCTGTATCGTTCGTGGCAACCATCTATTAGATACAATTGACCGTGTTAGAGAAATGTGTAAAGGTGGTAGTGTGAAGATGGAAATGTCAGCGATCATAATTAAAGTATAACTCATTGATGGAGTAATACCAACTCAAAGATCGCCATTTAATCTTGCGCCCATTAGTAAGAGTTCACCACCATAGGTTAAGCCACTATGTCGAGACAATCAAGCACATCCACCCAAATGCCCGAACCCTGTCAGTCACTGATCCAAAGATAGGAACTCACGGTTAAGATCGCTCAACTTTCTCTGGGGCAAAAGGTGGGCTCAAAAGTAATTGGGTATAATGGATCACCTTCATTGTTTCGACGGGACAGATGGTGCTCTGTCGCAAGTATGGACGCGTGAATTGCATTAACGGGAGGTGAAAAGTTGCTTACCTGGAATCCACCTCTAGCGTAATCTATGCGGTGCATCCAAGACAGGGCAAAAAAGTGTGGGAACTGCCACAGAAATAGAGTACCTCCCAAAATGGCAGCTTCTATATCGAATAATCCACTTCCATTGGTTGCTGCAGTGTATCCCATGACAGGAGGAATGGCACCTACAACAGCTCCTACCCACGTGTTCCATTCTGATCTCGGTTTCAGGAATGTGTAGGCTCCAGCATAGAGAGCGATATTGCCAACTCCAAGCGCAGTTGTGATAGGGTCAGTGCCAAAGTACAAGGTTGCTCCACCAGTGAGACCAGTTGTTGCAGCAAGAGCATATGCACCACTGGTTCCCATAATTTGTTTCGTCACGAGTGGTCTTTGTGCTGTGCGTTTCATCCTTGAATCTCGATCTTGTTCAAAAATTTGGTTTAGTGTCGAGGCTGATGAAGAACAAAGGGCTGTACCAAGTGACGCAGCTATTAGAGTTGAATAGGATATCGGTGTTGCAGCTGCCAAGAAACCGAAACTAGATGTAGATACTACTAGGGCTGAAAGCCTTGCCTTCGACAATTCTGCTATTGTTTTGGCATACTGTTTCGATGTGATTCCCTGATCATCCTGCGCTGCTGGTATTTCGGTACTTTCTTGTTTCTCAGCTTCTGGCTTTGAAGAAAAACATTGCAGATACTGTTTTAAATGCCTGGAATGGCTGCTTTGGTTGTAATACGGCAGTGCTCCATATTGTAAGGAAGAACGGTTGTATCTTGCTAGTGTGTTATATAAGGATCTGGTTCCTTCCCCACGAAGTAGTCTAGAAGTTGTCATAATGAGCTAATCATGTCGGTGTGTAAAATGAGTCGATGAGTAATGAGTAAGAGAAGCATCATTGCAATCTCCACCAACCACTCAGTAATTTAGAAAGTACACGAAGAGGGAAGGAAAGAGAGAGACACTTTCACTTGCTTATTTCTTATTTGTGTCTCGGTGTATGTCTTCAAAATGACTCCTCTTTGTTGTATTTTATTCTTTTATAATTGCACTCTGTCTACCATAAGTACCTAATAAAGCTAGATTGATGCACATCCATCGCTGATACAAGGAAAGCAGAAGTAGACGATAAAAGAATGAGGTGAGAGATTCGACCTTTCCGAACCCCAAATTGATGTGCTGCGCAATAAATGAAGAACTAAAGACATTCGCTTTTTGCATTCCCAATATTTTTGTGAAATACGAACTCCAACAGCGGAAATGAGGATGAAGCTTTGAATAAATGGGAGATATATGCATCTACGCGAGACGATAAGATCAGCGCATCGCAAGTACAAGCTGATTCAATTGATAACCAACAGGCTGAATTTAATCCCTCTCGAAGATTTGTTCATAAGATCTTTGTATCGTACAATGCTTTTGCAGGGATTTGTGCAGGTCTACTTGGCCTTGGACAAATTTTAGGTGAGTTTTTAACTGTCCACAACAATACTGTCGAAAAAAATGATATCAAAATTTGAACTGAAGATAGTGACCTTTATTCATGATAGGAATGGCAATTGAAGATCTACCAGATGAAGTGAATGAGGCAGTTCGTTATTCGCTGTCAGTGTACCTGATTATCATGTGCGGCTTAGCGGTTTTGACTGAGCTAGAATGGTTTTCTTTCATTATCAAGTCGAAGCTTTTGACTAACTGGGTGTCCCGGGGTTTAGTTTACATCTTTATGGCTTTACTTTCCATCGACCAAGCAACACTTAGCGAAACTACAAGCCAAAGAGAATTGCACTTCATAATAAACGTGTCATATGCATTTACAGCAGTTGGCGTGGGTTACTTTGGGATGGGATGCCTTTGCATGCAGCTTTGGTTGAACAAGTTGAGAGAAGATCATCAGATTCGATTGAAGGGAAGTAATTTGAAGAAGAAGGACGCAAATAGAAACAATGCAATCATTCAGAACCCTGGAAAATTCGATTCAATGGAAATAACATAATTGCGGAACAAAAACGGGAGATGAAGTCATTTGGATCGCGATGACGCAATTCTGATCAAAGATTAATGTAAGATAATAACGTTTAGGAGTTTGTAACAGGGATGTAACAGTGGGAAAGTACTACACCTAGCCCTACCTATACTTAGCTAGTACCGGTAGATACCTTACCTATTGATGACCTATGACTTATGACACCATCAAAAGAAAGAATTCTTTTATTTTTTGGTTTTGGTTTTGGCGGGAATCTCGCTCTCTTCCTATGAAAAGATCTCTTCACAACCTACCATCACTGACACACGCACTAAGTTGAACCATTCAAAGCAGCTTGTTACAGGAGATACAGGTAGTACCGTCGACCTTCCTACATTCAACACAGTACAATCAAAGTACATACAAACATCAAATCCTACTCGTAAAAAATGAAGAGCCTATTCCTTCTCGCGACCGCACTCAATTCCAGTGTCTTTGCTTGGGTATCGCCTAAGCCAAGTTCCATGGCATCAACTCGGGTATCAACTCAACTCTGTATGTCTACAGCATCCGTAGGAGGGCTTCACGGACAAAATTCATGTTTTCTTCCTCTAGAACAGAATGATGAAGAGTACTATTCACCGCGTATTGTACAGGTAAGCAGGTTGATCTTCAGGGATTTTTACAAATTTTTATTTTCGAGCAAAGCTCACTTTGTACTTTCAGATTGCCGGTATGTATCCCGGTATCACAAAGGAAGAATTGAAGGCGGTAACTTTCTCCCCACCATCTGAAATGGGACAGTGGTCGTATGACTTTTCAGACCCAGATGGTCCGCAAATGGGGACTGTTGCTCTTCCGGGGTCAAACATTGTTGCATCATGTGAAGATCCTGCTGTGATTATTGGAGAACACTTTGCTTTAGGGGTTCCGCTTCCAGATTCATTGAAGGAACCCGTAGACTTGCTTCTTTTGGTCGATCGTGCAAAGAAAGGGTTTTCAGAGCGTAAATTCCATGTTGTTGATGTTCCTGGCGAGGGTGTGGTTATCAGAGGATTTGAAACAAGAGGAGAAATTCCTGAAGGAAGTGAAATCTTGGGCAGAGTTGATTTCGTGCTGGTTCCATGGTTGCCCTGTATGCAAAAGACAAAGTCTGGGTTCATGGAGGACGATCAATTGTATTAAAAATGCTGAAACACAAGATGGACCAGCAACCAACAACACCCAAATGCTGGTGATTGAAATTGGCTTTTCGGTTACACATTAGAAGGTCATAATGAAGAGTAGACCGTGTTCGTCGTCATCACATGGTAGAATAGTTCAAGTTATAATAGGCTTGCGATCATGAAAGATTGGGCTCGGTTAAAGTTAGTTTTCCTATCTCGTATCAATGCTTATATCTGTATAAATTTTCTGGTCACTTTGTCTCATAGTCCATCCAAATCGCGACTTATGCTTGCGCAAGGTCTGAATTAAAACTTCATGAGAGCTTGAAACTCTTCGAAGTCAAGTTCACCATTGCCATCAATGTCGCATTCATGCATAATTGCATCAAGTTCTTGCTCAGAGAGGTACTGATTACACTTTCTCATGAGAGATCTCAACTCAGCCATAGATATGGTCCCGCTAGAATCGGTATCAATCATATCAAATGCCATTCTCAGCTCATAGTTGGGGTCGCGGGAAATTCTTGACTTCATTAGAGTCAAAAACTCGGTAAAATCGATCTCTTGATTTTGATCAATGTCAACACTGCGAATTAGTTCCATTGCGCTTTTCTCGCTGATTCTTTGGCCAAATCTTTTCATCACCGCTTGCAATTCATGGACATCAATTGTTCCTATAACAAGAAGGAAACCTGAATTGTTAGATTATTTCGTACCGTGTAAAGTACACCAGGTAACTGAATAACATAGGCGCAGAGGGAATGGGAACCCTACTCCTTTATCACAGCACTAGAAAACTAGAGGATGCATAGGTAATAGATATCCTCAACTTACCGCTCTTATCACAATCAAACATCTCGAATGATGCCCTAAGGTCGTCAATTTCATCTTTGGTAAGCTCAGACATTATTGTAGTGAATTGGTAGATTGCGTTCTAACGTGTATTAGCCCGTGTGAATGGTCTGTTCTTTTTAGTAGGCGCAGCAGTAACGCAGCACGCAGCAGTCGCACATTTTAGGAGTCGGGAGCGACAAGTGAACCGTTGAGCCTCCGTTATGATGCTTTTAGCTAGAGTTATGAAAATAATTATGCACTCGCGCCAAAACCACCGGTCATTGGTCATCCTCGAGAGTTATGTACCTGGTTATGTATGTCTGACGTCGTCGTGTTGCACCTGCTTTGCTTTGTGATGACGCGTGACGTATTTTAAATTTTCATGA
>Ga0306864_1000935_pt1 | contig 12514 bp, 5 predicted proteins | sample AntRauTorckE5430_FD_190448 | JGI IMG/M metagenome (GOLD analysis project Ga0306864, IMG submission 190448) | Saline lake microbial communities from Rauer Islands, Antarctica - Metagenome Torckler E5 #430 (v2) (version 2) | ecosystem: Environmental > Aquatic > Non-marine Saline and Alkaline >...
TTTAGTCACCTTTAAGATAGTGACCCTGCTCAACTGTATGTTTATCGATACCTACTCACCATTACATTTGATACACCGCCCAATCTTCAACCCCCCTCCAATATTCCCAACCATCAGATCAATCAATTTAGTACCCAACGACTGCCGCTGAACCGTTTCCCGCTGCCGCCAGTCCGGTATACCCGTGCCCTGGTCCTGGTATACAAATTGATACCCCCCCGAAGCGGTAGAAGCTATCTTTACGAAAGCTACCCGTCGCTGATTTACACTCAATGTGTGCTTCACCGTATTGGAGGTCAGCTCATTCGCAATTAACCCAAGTCTGATCAGGTGGGTGTTCGGGATATCAATATTCGCTATATCTAGCTTCACTTCCAAGACCTCTTCATCGGTAGCATAAAACCGTTGTAAGCCCTTAGCAATGTTGTCAAAAAACAATTGAACGCTAAGTTGGTCTTTATCATTTACCTGATTCTGCATCAGTTCGTGCGCCGCATTCAACGTCTCAATCCTACTCTCCATCCGCGTAAGCAGTTCCTTCGCCTCTTCACTTTCCGTTCGTCGTGATTGCATCTGAAAGACACTACTCATAAACGCCAGGTTATTTTTCACCCGGTGGTTTAACTCCTCGTTCAATACCTCAATACGGCTTTTACTGTCGGCCAAGGCTACGTTCAGTCCATCAAGCTCTTCGTTCCTTCCGCTCAGTGATTCATTGGCAATATCTAGTTCTCCAACGCTTGATTTTAGTCGTTCGTTCAGGACTTCCAACCGACGATTATTCCTGCGGTACAATATCAGTCCGGCGAGTAACCCAAGGCCTATCAACAACCCCATACCCCCGAGTATTTGAAACTGCCGTTGAGCTGTTGCCGCTCTAGTTAACGCTACCTCAGCTTCCGCTATCTCCCGGTCTTTTACCGCCGATCGGTAACTCACCTCCATGTTCGCCAGCGCAAGAAACTGGTCCTTCCGGCTGAAGCTATCCTGAAGCGTTAACAACTCTTCCAGTCGCCCCAGTAAAGCAGGCCCGCCGTCAATAACAATGGCCGCTTTGCGGGCAATGAGGTCTGCTGTTTCTTTTTGCGTTTCGTTCGCATCGGCGTTGACCAACTGATCAACCGCCTGCTGTAATCGTTCCGGCTGGTTTAAGTGTAGTAAGGCACTGGCACGGAATTTCAAGGTCTCAAAAATAACGGTTGGATCATCCGTTTGCATATCCTCTAGCATAGTGAGTTCATCTATAACCCCTTGGTATTGCCCCCTACTGTAGGCTACCTGAGCAATACCAAACACCGCAAGGTACCGTTCCGACGGACTCGCATCCGTTTGATTCAGCACCTCCGCAATCCTCGCTTCAGCGTACTCATTTTCGCCCAGAGCCGTAGCGGTAGAAATTACTCGCGCAGCACCATAGGCGTAGCCCGGTTGCCCGGGCACAAAATGCCGTAGGGCGCGTTTGAAGTAAGGAAAAGCTTTCTCGAACGAACCGGTGTAGCTGAGCAAAACGGCCAAGTCGATCAGTATGCCAGCTATTGCCGAACTATCAATATTGGAGTTCGCGTGCTTATCATATATAGCTAACGCACGGGTATAGTCACGGACGGAAGCCGTCACTTCGTACCGGAGCCGGAGGACCTCCGCCCGACGACGAAGATAGTTTGCGTACTGGTTCGGAGCCTTTACGGTGTCAATGGTCGACAGGATACGCTCTAGGTAATAGTCCACAGAGTCCGGCTCACCGTAATATTCATTCACCTGAATCAGTTCTGAATACACGTTGACCAGCAGTTCCCCCGGACCATTTTCCTCCGCACGGGAACGCACCTCTCGAAGCATTTGCTTACCTGTTTCAATATTCCCAAGGTAAACCTCGTAAGTGGCAATCTTTACCTTACGCATCCCAACCAAAGAATCCTGACCGTTAGCATAGCCCAGCTCAAACGAGCTTTGCACCAGCGGCCGCGCCCGATCATAATCTTCTCTTATCAAAGCCGTCCCAGCATTGTACAGGCTATCTACCCTGGCAGCTATTAAAAGGTCATTAGTAACCGGATGCACATCGGGTGAAGGGGCACCACAAGCAAATAATAGAGCAATAAGCGCTAACGCTAGAATTGATCGCGTAATTTCAGTAACAGGAGGCAAGGTATATTTGATGGTGCTCATTTTTAGGCGCGAACGCAGGTGCAAAGAAGGCTTCTTACTAGCAGGAGACCATCAATCTAACCGAAGCCGCGGCAACAACTCCTGAACCTTCGTCCGGAAGTTGTCTGAATACGGAACCTGGTCTATAGAATGATCGCGAAGTACGTAAATCGTATTCGCATCGTAAGAATGTACGCTTCGCCGATTGACTGCATAAGAGCGGTGAACTTTTACCACGTTCTCCGGCCCAATCTGCTCAACGACACTTCCCATATTCGTGGTGATATAATGCCGGCGCTGCTTCGTGTACAGCCAGCAATTACCTCCATCCGCAGCTAAATAGCAAATATCGGATACCCAAATACCGTGATTACGGCCATCCTTTTTAGCGTAAAACCGCCAGTCATCAGAGGCCCTGACGGAGACTTCCGCCCTCCCCGATTCGTACCAGTTGAATAACGCAAAATCTACCGATATGTCCAACTGGCGCTCTTGTACCGGTTTGATCAAATACGCCGCCGGATGAAGGTACCGTGTTCGCTTTCGGTATTCTTCTCCAGCATGTGCCGTAAGAAAAATGATGGGGACCTTCCGCTCTTTCGTCAGCCGGGAACACAGCTCAATGCCGTCTATCCCCGGAGAAGTCTCCTTCAGGCTAATGTCCGCAAGCAGCAGGTCCACATCTTTTTCCGCAAAGGCTTTTTTCGCACGGGGCAGCGTTCCGGCCACCCCGACGACACCGTAACCAAGGTCCTCCAGCATCTCCTGGAGGTTAGCCGCTAACACAGCATCATCTTCAATAATCAGAATCCGAGAAGTAGCCTTCGTTCCCATCTTTAGCGCTTAATGATGACTTGCTTCGTAGTACTCTCCTGACCAGTAACGATCTCCAGCGAGTAAGGCCCCGCCGGTAACGTGTCTACCGTCAACTGATTCGTGCCACTACGCTCCACAACCAGCCGACCACTCGCATCCCATAAGCGGAGACGTGTTTGCTCGTCAACCGTAATACCACTGACCGTAAGCAATTCAACCACCGGATTAGGGAAAACCGTAATGCCAGAAACATCTCCAGCAAAGATCACCGTTCGGATCTCTGACAAGTTCGTTGAACCGTCCAAGCCTTCCTGCTCCAATCGGTAATAGTTCATCCCCTGGGCCGGATTGTTATGAGCGAAGTCATAGCTAGCTTCACGGTTTAAACCGTCCACAAACCCAACAGTAGTGAACCTATTTCCATCAGTACTATTCTGAACGTGGTAGCCGTAGTTGTCCTCCTCTGCGGAGGTCTCCCAACTAATAAAAGCCACTTTACCGTGCTTAACTGCTTCAAACCTTAGATATGTTACGGGAAGAGCTGTTCTTTCAGCAATCGGCCATGCCACTAAATTAGTCTCAGTATTATTAGTAAGTAAAGAAGTCCCTGGCCAGATAAAACCTCCGCCACCATTGCTGGCAGGAGCAAAATCTCCGCCGCTTAGGTTAACATCATTAGCTGTATCACCAGTAGGAACAGTAAAACTTCCAGCTATCAAACGATCACCGACACCAAAGGTCGATAGATCTATAGAAGGCTGCCCTTGGTAAGTATAATAAGTATTGCCTTCAAATGAAAACTGATTAATAAAAGCAAGTGAGTAACTACTGCTAACTGCAGGGGCTGCACTAAAGGCAGCAGCGTCCGGCACCTTCAAATATACGTTGATTGGATTACCCGTACCGGTAACCGCACGATTAAAAGCAAAAACAACATCAAAGGTGCCAGTTCCCGTTTGCTCGATCGTAGCAGTGATCGCGTTGTCTTGCGTTTGTGCGAAAGCACAAACACTGGACGCTAGTAGTAAAAGAAGTAAAAATTTACGCATAACATTTTTAGTTTAATGAGGTTAAAATTGTTTGTTTATTTGTCCTGACGGATTACCCTGCAAGATATTGAAAATCCGCAATGCATCCGATGATATAAAGGTAAAAGGTGGTAAGAATAAATCCGAATAACGGACAAATCCATCCAGGTTCGTATCTTCAGTATAATATCCGTTTTTTTGATCATTTCCGCTTAGAGACGTAAACACCGAGAGAGCGTCAGACGAAATGAAAGTAAAAGGGGGTATAAATAAATCAGCATACCGAATCTTACCATCTCCGTTTACATCTCCCGCATACAGCACCATAGTCCCCGCCCCTACCGTTCCTCTAGCGTCCGTGCCGTAAGTGGTCTCTGCACCTGACGTGAAGTTGATAGGAAAAGTGGTTGCAAGTGTACTTACACTGATCGGGGCCGCCGTAGCAACACCCAGGTGATTTCGATGCCAAACCGAAACATAATAGTCATCCGCCGCAACACCGAAGAAACCGACCAGGCTCGACCCGTCCAGGTCAACCACGTCACCGTCTCGCTGCAGTAGTGCAGACCGGGTATGCAGTACGTTGGTAATGCTGTCCTTATCCCTGAGTTCCACCACGATCCAGTCAATAATAGAGTTGCCGCTTTTATTCGAAAAAACCACTGCGGGGTTAGCAATGGTTTCGCCGCCACCTTCCACTCCTTTATGCTGGAAACCTCCGGCCGTAAAGGGTTCGATTACCGGCAAATAACCACCTGAGCGCAAGCCGTCGTTCATCATTCCTGCACTAGTGCTGTAAGGGCCAGCCAGCATCACCTTGATATCTAAGAATGCCTTTACTGCTATTACCTCGTAATCAATACGGTTCCCTAGGTCATCGTAGGTGTAGATGATTTGGGATCCGTCTGTGTAGGTTACATTGGTTAGGCGGTTGAAGTCGTCATATTGATATTGTTGACCAACGCACAACCCTGACAAGAACATGTATACCGCTATTATGTAAATGAATCTATTCATGCTAGACCTAATTTTTTTTAATGTTTCTTTCGTAGAAATCAATATAATAGCGCTTCTTTTCAAGTAACTCTGTCATAATTTCGTACATCTTATCCCTTTTCCATACCTCGTTAAGAGGTAGACGATAATGAGCTTCGTGCAATCTCTTCAATCTTTTATCAATATCATTTATCTTCCCACGTAATAGTTTAGTGAAGTTAATATGCAAATCAGATTCTCCGGCAGAAGAACGATATTCTGGATTTAGAAAAGCGTCATAAACTGTGCTAACTACTGTTACACCGTTAGACAGTACCTTGAAAGCAAATTTTCCGTAAACGATAAAGGCAGCTCCCGCATTGACTCCGAAGGCTGATGATACAACATAACCAGTTTCAGTAATAGCAGTGTTAACGATAGCTCCTTGAGTTATATCAGAGGGAGCGGTCGCTAATCCAAACCCTAGGCCTTTTAGCATCTTTTCAAAAAGCGCTTTGTCTTCGGCAGACACTCTATTATTCCCTGTGTGATCAATAAATGACAAAGGATTGTTTCCAGCATACGGGAACAAATTATCCGACCAAACGGGATCCTCACTAATAAATCTCCCTTGCCGTGCATCCATATACCGCGCCCGAACGTAGTAAAGGTCCTCCCCTTCCTGCATCAACCCATACTGCCCAACGTACCCAAACGGGTTAAAGTCAGCCTCCAGTTCCCGAAGAACTTCTCCGAATGGGCCGTACTGGTATTGGTGCGTAATGTTTTGTGTAGCATCCGTGATAGCTACTACCGAACCCCGTACGTCGCCGTGGAAGTAGGAAACATTGCCGGTCGCCACCTCGATTCGGCAGATCATCCCGGCTCCGTAGACGTAATGATAGCGGGCAGTGCCATCGAGGTAATCGGTAAGAATGTTCCCCATGCCACGTACGTCCCAGTCATAGGTCCAGGTGCCTTCGGGGGCAACACGGATACGGCGCAGTTTCTGTCCGTCGTAGACATAGGTGAGGTAGTTGCCGACGCTAAGTAGTTGTTCGTGCTCGTTCCAATTGTAAGTGCGTTCGCCGTCTCCAGTTTGAGCACCGAGGGCGTTGAAGGTGAAGGTCTGGCCATCCACTGTTTCAGGTTCGTTTTCGGTGTTATAGCCAGCACTAAACATTTTGGGCGCAAGCGCAGGTGCTGAGAAGGGTTCGACGGCAGTAACGCTGACGTGGTTCCCCACCCCGTCCAGTTCAATATCCCAACTGGCGATCACCGTTCCATTGGACTTTTTCCAACTCTTACTAATTAGCCGTGACGCATCATCATACGTATGATCACAGTAAGTGCCGTTTCCATAGGTAACGCGATCCGGTAGGTTGTCCGACCGGTAGGTGCAGGCGACCAGTACGGTACTCCCCAGTTTGACCTGACTCAGCCGGTCGGCGTTATCGTACACTTTCGTGATGACGGTGCCATCTGAATAGGTACAACTGGTCGTATTACCATTTAGATCGTAACCGTAACCGATGGTTTTACCATCGTAGGTCGCGGTGCTCGGCCGGTCCAAATCATCGTAGGTGATAGTGGTGATTCTTCCGGCGTGGGTAAAAGTAAGTGGGTTGTCGCGGTCATCGTAGCTGATGGTCGCGTAGCCGTTAAAGGTGGGGCGGTCGCGGTCATCGTAAATCCGGTCTAAGACATCCCCCGTCGGAACGGTAGTATTATCCAGTTTTCCCTCTTCATCGTAGGCCATCAGGTCCGCATCGTCGCCGAACTGGATTTTCGTCGGCTGGTTCTGGTCGTTGTAGTCAAAGGTGGTCGCGTCACCGTGGGCGTTGATGATGGAGTCCAGTAGCATATTAGGGGTGAAGCGGTAGTTGGTCACGATATCGCCATCGTCGCTCTCCCGGGTCATACGGATCATCTGGTCCAGTACGTCGTGGTCGAAAGTGGTGACCTGTCCGTTGGCGTTCTCCGCGAAGTTGCGACGACCTATATTGTCGTAGTCGAAATTCTGGTACAAGCCCTCCGGACCGGAAGTACCCGCTAGGCTACCATCGGTATTATAGGTATTGTCAAAGCGGACGTTGCTCGGCGACTTAATCCATAGTAACTGGCCAGCGGGGTTGAACTGCAGGTCGGTAACGTAGTTGTTGGGATCAGTAACATCATCCAGGTTACCGTTACCGTCGTAAGTGAAGCGGGTGACCTTACTCCTCGGATTCGTGTACGTCAGCGGATCGTTCCGGCCGTTGTAGGTATAGCGATGCGTGACGCCCAGGGGCAGCGTAATGGTCAGTGGGTTTCCTTTCGGGTCGTAGGTATTCCCGACGGAGATTCCGTTGCTCGTCACGCTACTGGGTAGTGCCGGATTGTTGGCGTCGTACACCACCGTGAGGTCGTCACCCCCCTGGTCGTACTGACTCAAGTAGCCGTTCTCGTTGTAGGATTTAGTTGTGGTGTTCCCGTCCGTATCCGTAACCGTGGAGACCAAGGGCGTCACCGTCTGGGTATAGTCGTAAACAGCAGCTACCTGGGTGGCGGCGGTTTGTCCGTTGATCTTTGAAGTCTCCAGGCGATTATTTGCGCCGTAAGTATTGGTAATGCCGTTGCCTTCCGGTAACTGCACCGAATACAGCAGGTGATCGGCAGGGCTTGCGCCGTAGCCGAAGGTCGTAACATCTCCCTTGGCGTTGGTGTAGGAGGCTAGGTTATTGTCTCCATCTACCACGTAAGTAATCACCCTACTCCCGTTCACGTCCGTGACGGCGGAGAGCTTTTCGTTCACGTCATAACTGAAGTTGAGGCGATATTCACCGCTACCCAACACACTTTGCACCCGCGGCCGCGCCCCTGTATTATCAATCGTCACTACGATCTCGTTGCCGTTACGATCCGTAATGTCGGTCAACATCCACACATAGCGCGAGGTGTCAGTATCAAGCGGAAACCGATCAAAACCATACTCGATTTGTGCCTTGGAGCGGATGACATAACGTTCTTCTCCCTGCCGGATCAATGTACTGTACACGCCAAACGATTCTGGCGCACGTGTGGCCTTGTCGTAACAGTGCAAGCTGCCGTTGCCCCAGTTCACGTAGACTTTATCCGCAAAGTTCAGCTGGGTAGTAGACCATCCTTCTTCCTCAATGATATAGACATTGAACGAATGGGACCAGGCCCGCCCCAGCGGCGTAAGTGGTCGGAAACGCTCTGGCTGCTCAGCATGATGGCCATAGTACCCGTGCCCGTAAGTAAGCGGAATTCCGATACCTGGAAACTGGAAACTGGACTTGAAAAAGGAGGGAAAGTAACCTTCTGCCATGTCAACTGTCCGGCCCTGGTTCATGGGGGTGAAGTTGCCGGGGATGGCGTAGTCGGCAAGGGTTACTACCCCTAGCTGCGCACTAGAAGCTGCGGTACAATCCAGCCCCTCGCCATCAATAATAAGCTTCAGGATCACAAAGGCCTGGCCACGAACCAACGGAGCCAGCGGATCAAACCCTGCGGGCAACCAGCCCCGATCAGCAGCTTCCTTAACGTATCCGTAGGCGTCGTCTCCCGGGGCAATATTCCCGTAAGGACTGGGACCACTATTATCAGGCGCAATATCCAGCGCCTCCAGCATTACTTTGAGTGCATAGCGCCCCTCTATCGTCCCAAAGGGTCGAAAATTGATTAGGTCACGATCATATGGTGTAATATCATCACCGTACTGGAGATAAAGTAAATCACGTACGTAAATAAAGTAATCCGCATCATCGATTTGTAAGTCTGCATAAGGGACCGCAAAGTCAGCAGCAGGGCTCTGATAAGCAGCACCATGTACCAGAAGGTAGGTTAGCTTCGCCAAATCTGCCCGCTCCAGCAAACCCGCCGCGTTTACGCCGTAGGTGTTGAATGAATTATAGTATTTAGGCGTAACCATACCTTTCTCACATAAACAAGTGGCAGCGTCCCGCTCTGGCGAAGCAGCCACCAGATCCGTGAACCCATCACAGAAGGTGCCGTTCGGAGAATTGATCGTGAAGGTGTTCGTGCTATAACCAAGTACTGTAGGTTCGTTGCGTGCGTTGACCTTGATGCGGTACTGGCCAGCATTCACCCAGACGGGGATATCCCAACTTCCAGGCAATGGTCCGCCCTGGTCTACATTCGTGGCAATCTGCGCGATGTGCAGGCCGTTCGGTTTGATCAACCAGATATCGACATTACCCACATTATTGGTCGTGTCCCAGTTGATGCCGCTGATGGCATCGATGCCCGCGGTGTAAACCTGTCCACCGTTCGGACTCAGGACCGTGATGGCATTCTCCGACCACACTAGTGTATCACTCACCGTGAAAGACCAGCGGCCGTAATTATCCTTTGCCCTCACATACAAGATATGATTCCCCGTCAAGCCAGTTGTCGGGACGGTGAAGTCGATGCTCACATCATCATCCGGCGTGATTGGTAGCTGAGTAGCCTGTCCGTACTCCGGCCCGGGGCCGTCTACAAAATATTCCACCTCAACGATCTCTCGCGGCCCACCAGGCGCGTCGTAGACGTAAAATAAACGGCGTTGGACGAAGGACCAGCGGCCACGTGTATCCCGTGCCCGCACGTAAAGCGTATGAATACCGGGCGTGATCGTGGATAGGTCGATGTTGTAATCAGCCTGGCTGTCATTTACATCTGCTAATGGCAGGGAGGTGCCTTGGCTGTAGCCGGGATCGTCGTCCAGGAAGTATTCCAGGTAGGCCAGTTCGTTACTGGCGTTACCGGGTGCGTCGAAGACGTAGAACAGGCGGCGCTGTACGAAGGACCAGCGGCCGGCGGTGTTTTGTGCCCGCACGTAGAGGGTGTGAATGCCAGGGGTGATCGTCGAGAGGTCGATGTTGTAATCGGCCTGGCTGTCGCTCACATCCGCCAGCGAAAGTGAAGTTCCCTGGTTGTAGCCGGGGTCATCGTCCAGGAAGTACTCCAAATAAGCCAGCTCGTTACTAGCGTTTCCGGGTGCGTCGAAGACGTAGAACAGGCGGCGCTGTACGAAGGACCAGCGGCCGGCGGTGTTTTGTGCCCGCACATAGAGGGTGTGAATGCCGGAGCTTACGCCGCTGAGCGAAATATTATAGTCATCCTGGCTATCACTCGGATCCGCAAGCGGTAGTCCCGTCGCCTGACCGTAGCCAGGGTCATCATCCAGGAAATACTCTAACCGGGTGAGGGTTGCAGCATCCCCGCCCGGCGCGTCGTACACGTAGAACAAGCGACGCTGGGTGAAAGACCAGTTGCCCTGATCGTCCCGTGCCCGAACATAGAGCGTATGAACACCGGGATTAACCCCCGTCAGATCGACGTTGAAGTTCAAATCAATATTGTTCCCCGTAGCTCCGGCGATTGGCGTTGCCTGTCCGTAGCCAGGGTCGGTATCCAGGAAATATTCCGCCCGGTTGAGGACGAAGTTATTATTGCCGAACTGGCAATCGGAGCAGTTGACCGTTGTTTCCCACGGTTCACAGATGGTATTGAAGTTACAGGCACCAAGTTGCAGCAAGAAGGCATTCGGTTCACTTTGCTCGCTTTCATTATAGGTGCGGCGGTCGCGTACTGCTACTCCGTAGTCTCCCGGCCGGTCGATTTTTCCCTGGACGTAGAGGGTGTTCAGGTCGAGGGTGTCGGCCCAGAGCTCGAAGATAGAGCCGTTTGGTTTGGTGAAGGTCCAGTGGGCGTAGCCTTCGTCGTTGCTGTAGTGGTTGCCTTGTAAGTCTACGTAGAGCTCATCCAGTGGGTCATTGTAGAAAGCATTAAATATTTGAGGAGCGAGTAAGTCAGTTGCTTTGTCGAAAAGCTCGGGTGTTTCTAAGGCCAGGCCGAGGTTGTTTCGGCAATTGAACAGTAGATCGTTCATTTTGGCGGCTTGGCAGACGGTTAGGTCGATTCCCGGAGTGAAATCCGTAGCACTGAAAACCTCATCATAGTCCATTAAATTTGCAGAACCTCCACCAGGAACGAAAGGGCCGGGCTCGAAGGGGGTATCACTAATACCATCTCCTTCGGTACAAGGTCCGTCACAATTACTGTAGGCAGGAAAAGCCTCACACGTAAAAGTGTGGAACAATCCAAAAACATGGGCGATCTCGTGACCTAACACGGGCCAATAATTATTATCAATTTGGTTGTCTCCAATCACCAGCCAGTTACTTCCGGTCAGGGCGGGTACCGGGTTTCCAAGCGGAGCACCCGCAAAGCCCCCACTTAAATCATCGACGATAAATAGGTTAAGAACGCCAGGGTTTTGTGCGGCGGTAGTATTTATGAATGTCTCCGCATTTGCCGGTGGCGTGCCGTCAAAGTCTCCCCAGTTGTCGTATTGCGAATCACTGACCGTCGTCGTTTCCGATAAATAAAACTCCCAATTTAAGGCCGTAGCATTTTTCAGCCACGTGTTCAATTTGTCGACAGTTGCCTGTAAATTGCTGGTCGTAGTAGTGACCTGCGTACCCAACCGGCGCGCAGCAATGGGGATTCTAATGTTTCCGTAGCCACCATCATAGCGATCTGTACAGTCTTCATCGCAGCCACTGGCTCCGTAAGCGGAGAAAGTATAATCACAGTCTGGTGATTCGGGGCAGTTTCCGCCAGTGAATAATACTGGCTTTGTTTCTACTTTGAATTTATAGGGGTGACGCCAGGCAGTTTCCGGCTGGGCAAGGTTATGGATACTGTTGGTTACCCGGAAGTAAATGGTGTTTCCTCCAACCAAACTGCAAGAGGTAATCTTGAGGGAGAATTCTTCATTGTCGCTAACATTCTGTACTACATGGACTGTCCCTTCCCCCGCATTATCATACATGTTTGACGGAGTAATTCCGTAGATATCTAATCGGGTTACAAAACTTTCTCCATCAGCAACATCTACAATTACTGTCAACTCCGAGGCAGGTTCCGTGAGTGTAACTTTGAACCAGTCTCCGTCGAGCGTATTGGTTGCACTACCGGTATAAGTACTACTTGCCGGTACGATATCTGCCCGTAAATTAGGGAGTCCGGCGTACCATTTGTCTACGTCGACTTCCGCTGCGAAGAAAGGATAATCTCCTTCATCAATCCCTCGGGCTACCTGGTTAAAATCGTTGGTTTGATAAGTGGTTACTCCTGGCAAATAGTCTAATTGTGAAACATGACCGGAGACATTAGGCGTCGTAATCCGGTCACTAGTCACATAGTCCGCCGTCGAGTTAGGGGCTGGTACACTATTTCCGCCATCAAAATCGGCAGTTGATCCATCGCCGCCTTGATACAGCCATTGTCTGTCAGATTCTACAATTCCATCGGATGCTTCAGGATCAAATACGGTAGTCAGCGAGAGGATCCAATCAAACCAGTCAGGGTCATCAGGCACCTGCCCGTTAGCCGAAGCATAATCCTCCCAATGGTCCGTTGCAAAATTAAGCCCTTCGCAGCCCATGATTCCTGATGTCTGGCCATAGTTCTTGGATTAAAGGTTGATGTATGTCGATTCGACACATCGTTAATATTCTAACCGCTTGGTATTC
>Ga0306864_1000936_pt1 | contig 12512 bp, 8 predicted proteins | sample AntRauTorckE5430_FD_190448 | JGI IMG/M metagenome (GOLD analysis project Ga0306864, IMG submission 190448) | Saline lake microbial communities from Rauer Islands, Antarctica - Metagenome Torckler E5 #430 (v2) (version 2) | ecosystem: Environmental > Aquatic > Non-marine Saline and Alkaline >...
CGGAGCCTACAGTTGCTACCCGACCAGCCTCGACGAGCGCCTCGTCGTACAGGAACTGACCAACCCGGCGGGTGATCTCTTCCCCGACGCCATTCTCTACGTCGCCGACATCACCAAGCTGGATAAACACCTGCTGCTCTTTACCCAGTTGCGGGACCTCGACTTGCCCATGATCCTGGTCCTCAACATGGCCGACATGGTGGAGACAAGCGGTTTGCAGGTCGACGTGACCGAACTGAGCCGCCGCCTCGCCGTCCCGGTCGTCTCCGTCAGTGCCCGCGAAGGCCGGGGCGTGGCCGAACTCAAGCAGGCCATCGGTGATTTGCTGCGCGACCCCGCCGCCTTCCGCCCCGAAGAGCCTTTTTACGAGCCTGGCGTACTGGCCCGCGACGTGCTCGCCGACCTCCGCCGCGAACTTCCCGCCCGCAACGACTACCACGCCCTGCTGCTGACCCACCACGCCAGCTGGCTCAAACACGTACCCGAAAAAACCCGCCATCTCGTGCAGGAGGCCCGGGTGAAAAACAAATTCCACAGCCTCCGCGCCCAGGTCGACGAGACGATGACGCGCTACGACACCTTCGAGCCGATCGTGAAAGCGACCGTTCACCATGCCGGAGATACCAATTCGTTCAGCGACCGGATCGACGGCGTATTAACCCACCACCTCGTTGGGCCGGTGATCTTCGTGGCCTTGATGCTCTTCCTTTTTCAGGCCCTATTCGCCTGGTCTGGTTGGCCGATGGACGGCATCGAGTGGTTTTTCGCCACCCTCGGGGAAGGCATTCGCGACTACCTGCCCGCGGGCTGGCTGGCTGATTTGGCCGTGGATGGCATCATCGCGGGCCTCGGCGGCGTACTCGTCTTCGTGCCGCAGATCGCCCTGCTTTTCTTCTTCATCACCATCCTGGAAGAAGTCGGCTATATGGCCCGCGCTGCCTATCTTTTCGATAGTTTGATGCAAAAATTTGGCCTCAACGGCCGCTCCGTCGTCGCCCTCATCAGCGGCCACGCCTGCGCCATTCCGGCCATCATGAGCACCCGAACGATCGCCAACTGGAAGGAGCGACTGCTGACGATACTGGTCACCCCGCTCACCTCCTGCTCGGCGCGCATCCCGGTGTACGTCATCCTGATCAGCTTTGCCGTGCCCGACGATAGCTTTCTCGGTTTCGGTTACCAGGGCCTCGCCTTCGCCGGGCTTTATTTTTTGGGCATCGCTTCGGCCATGTTCTCGGCCCTGATCTTCAAGCTGATCTTGAAAACGGAGGAGCGCAGTTTCCTGATGCTTGAAATGCCCGATTACCGCTCGCCGGTGTGGCGCAACGTCGGCATCACCGTTTGGCAAAAGGTCAAGACCTTCATCGTTGAGGCGGGTAAGATCATCCTGCTGATCAGCATCGTGTTGTGGGGCTTGTCGTCTTACGGCCCTCCGGCCAAGATGGCCGAGGCGGAAGCCAGCGCGGCAATCATCGTCCAGGAAAATGGACTGAGCGGTGATGATGCGGCCGATGTTTACGCCGGTGAAAAGCTGGAGGCGAGCTACGCCGGTCACATCGGTAAATTCATCGAGCCGGTGATCCGTCCGTTGGGCTACGACTGGAAGATCGGCATTGCGCTGTTCACCAGCTTCGCGGCGCGGGAGGTTTTTGTCGGCACCATGGCCACCATCTACTCGGTCGGTAGTGCTGGCGACGACGAGTTGCGCATCCGTGACCGCATGGCCGAGGAGATTAACCCGGTCACGGGCGAGCCGGTTTATAATCAGGCTACGGCCTGGTCGTTGCTGGTCTTTTACGTTTTTGCCATGATGTGCATGTCGACCCTGGCCGTCACCAAACGGGAGACCGGCGGGTGGAAATGGCCGATCATTCAGTTCACCTTCATGACGACCCTGGCGTACGTGAGTGCGATGGCGGTGTATCAGGTGTTGGCGTGAGGTTTTTAGGGCGCGGGCGCAGGTGCAAAGGAAGGGGGGAAGGGCGCAAACCAAATTGGCACTTTGGTTCTTCCTGTTTTAGAGTTATCGGGGATAAAATCAATAATTTAGTTCGCTAACCATTTAAAATAATGGCTAAATGTTAGATCAAGGCTTTTGACTGTCATGGTCATGACATTTTGATCTGTCAGGAAGTATATTTTTTGCCAGGCTATTGTACATGTAGTTCAAGTGACTATACTTTCGTGAATAGAATTCTTCAACCCTGTTGTGCAAGCACACATTAATCCTAATTGTTGAGCAATCGTATGGCTGGCCAACCATCGTTCTCAACTCATTAACACATTATCATGCGATTTAATTATTTTGCTTGCTGCTTGCTGCAGTAGCTTTCTCTTGTGAGCGAGAGGTCACCACACCAGCATCGCCCACAACGACTTCGGTCAAAATATCAGACGAAACGATGCTTGTCAAGGATGGTCTTGTCTACATCAGTTCCTTTTCTTCCGGAGCTATTCTGGAAGATGAATTTAAAGCCCGGAATACGCGAAAGCAATCAGTAGCGGCTATTGATGCGGTCAAAAGTTTCATCTCTGCCGATGAGGCTTACCTAGCTATTAGCCCGGACGATTATTCTACTACTGAAGCTGCATTGGGCATCAATACTCCCTGCCTTCGTGGAAGAAAGAGGCGATGAAACTTACGTCGAGCCCGTAATTGACGACGATATGCTTCGCCACTTAGGGATTGCTGAAAAATAAACTATCCATCTGAAAGTAGAGACCTCAATGAATTCGATATTTACAGCATTAAGCCGCGAATAACTTATTTTTCAGCAACCCCTTAGCTAATTCCGAGGGCTTACTGGTGGTAGAAGACGAAATATGGCTAATCCAACGTAACTACATCCTTATGGCACCGTACGAGGAGTATTCAACGGGATTAGCGTTCCCCCACGAAAGTGATAATATCCGTAAAGAAGTTATTAAGCGAGAAAAAGTCGAACTGCCAAACGAAATCGAAAAGGCTAACATCGGTCGGTGCCGTGACGAATACGGTACCCGCCGCAGAGTGACCGGGGAGATTGAAGTTCGTAACAGTATTTTCAACGGGGCAACACGTAGAGTGATCGTCCGCACTAAACACTTTCTTCGGCCAGCATTTCCGCGTGTTTGGTTCGGGACAGAGGCGGATCGTCTCGGGCACCGTGGTAGTATTGCTCGCTTAGGCTTGAATGCTGGATTTAGTACTATAGGTAGTATCAACGGAGATATAGGAGGAGAGGAGTTTGACTTTTTTCTCCAAAATTTCCCCTCGGAATTGGCTACGAGTGATGGGCCCATCGAGATTGAACCATTTTTCGGAGGCTTTAATCATCGGGCAGACGATGATGATGATGTAGGGAATAACTGTCTATCCGTCCCTACCCGTTCAAGCTGACGCAAACTTTGCTTTAAACAGTTAAAAACCAATTACTGCTTACAATGGGTAGTAGCTTGAACGTTACATCTTGATTTAACAATTCAGTACGGGGATATGCCAAAAGGTGTGACATTAAGCGTTGCACTTTGAGGCATATTCCCGCACTGGTTCAACAGAGGTCTATTGATTACTAGAATAGTCACGACATCCCTATTGTTACTCAGTTCAATAGTGCTTTCTGCTCAAGTTGTCCGCCTGACGGGCATTGTGCAGGATGCGGAAGCGTTTGAACCCATTGCCAACGTGCAATTATCCGTATTGGGACAGCAGCAATCAGGTACCCTGACCGATGCTGCTGGCTTTTTTACGCTGTCGGTTGATCCTGCCGCCGACTCTCTCTTTGTAGTTTTTAGTGGTTTTGGCTATACTCCGGATACCCTCTTACTGGTGCCGGGCAAAGATGTATTGGCCAACATGATTATAGCATTACGCCCGTATGCGCTCGCGACCATATTTGTAAGCGCGCAAACGGACCGTCCGGTTGGCTACTTCAGCCCTCCGGTGAAACAGCTTAAAGATGCTACGGTATTAATGGGGCAGCCGGATTTACTCAAGGCTCTGACGTTCTACCCTGGCATCAGCGGTGGGCAGGAAGGGATGGCGGATATATACGTTCGGGGAGGAGGAGCGGAGGAAAATTTACTTTTACTGGACGACAGTCCGATTTACAACCCCACGCATTTATTTGGTTTTTTATCGGTTTTTAATCCGGCCATTATCCGCAATGTTGACGTTTACAAAGAAGGTATTCCCTCCCGTTACGGCGGGCGTTTGTCTTCGGTCGTGTCGTTTACGAGTAAAGAGGGCAGTAGTGAAAACAAGTTCCGGGAGAAAGAATTTGGTTTACTCACCGCCGCCCGCGCCCAAACGGGTGCCTTGAGGGATACTTCCTGGAGCTATGCCATCGGCGGACGAGTGGCCCACTCCGCACCGATCACCCTGCTTACCTTGCCGCTTTACCTGAGCGGGAGTGGTCCGCTAATATTGGGCGGCATGGTGGATGCTAACCTCAAGCTAACGAAGCGGTACGACAATAACCGCAAATTAACGATCAGTAGTTACTTCGGCGAAGACTTCTTCGGAGCTGCCGTAGATGCTCGGACCTTAGCTTCGTTTCAAGGTAGTAACGCCCTGGGGTACGGAAACAGAACGCTCGGGCTCACATACTTCAAGCCCGGTAAGAATGGGCTAATTCGTAAGACCGGACTCAACTTAACCCGCTACGCCAGTAGCGTAAACAATAAAGAAACGTTCAGGGAATCGGGCGGCTTTTCGGAAAGTACTATGTTTAAATTTCGAAACCACGTAAGTGAAGCCCGCGTACATGATACGTATAACCTACCGGTAGGGAATAGTAATGTGACCTTTGGGTTTCAGTCCAGCATCAGGAGCATACTTCCGGGCCGAAGCTTTCTTCGTACCGGTGAGCTGGAAAATGTGGTAAGTGCTCCGGTAACTATTCAGGGTGTTTTGGATGCAAACAATATAAATTTAATTAGGCGTAAACATTATTTGAAATTAGTTGACTAATTGTCAGTATTTTACGCATAATTAATAAGTGTATTTAGTTCGTGAAATCGGCTTATATTCTGGATCATTTTTTTTAGCCTTTGCAAGTGACTGACTATCAACAACTTGCGAACCCTGAACAGTTACGTGCTCCGGTCAATAAGGACATCGTGAATTCAGTTCATGCGGAACTACGTACATCGTTGTCCGATAAGGTAGAGGTCGTTTCAGGTCTGCGGGTATCCAACTACAACAACTTAACGACCGCCTACCGGTACACTTTTGCCGAGCCGCGATTGGCGATAAATTGGCGGGTCTCTGATGAGGTGTCCGCCCGGGCTTTTTTCGACTTGACGAGTCAGGACCTTCACGGCGTCGTGAACGCAAACAGTGGTCTGCCGCTCACGCAGTGGCTTCCGCTTACGGATGAGTTGCCCTTTTCTCGTTCCGGCGGAGGCGGGGTATCCGCAAGGTTCCAGACTAAAGGCTTGCTTATTGAATCGGCGGCTTACTACCGTCGGATGACGCGGCTGGTTCGCTTGCGGGGGCGTCAGTTCTCCGCGCTGGACAGCGACGAGTGGGAAGCTCAGTTTGAAAATAACGGAGACGGAACCGCTTATGGCTTAGAGAATTACGTAGAGGCGCAGCTTACGCCCGGCACCTTTCTGACTTTTGCCTACACTTATAGTCGGTCTTTCCGTGTCTATCCGAACCTGAATGACGGTGAGCAGTTTCCTTTTGATTTTGAACGTCCGCATGACCTGGCGTTACAGTTACGCCAAAAGGTGGGCAAGAAATGGCAGCTTGCCCTGGCGTGGATCTATCAGACGGGGCGGCCCGTCACCCTTCCCGTCGGCGTTGGTGGAACGGTGAATAATCTTAACCGTAGAACATATTTCGGAACCGACATCAATAATACACGCTTCCCCGACTACCACCGCCTGGATGTCTCGTTTGTAAAATCAACCGTAACCCGTAAAGGAAAAGAAGGGCGGCTGCGCTTAGGCATTTATAACGCATACGGGCGTATTAACCCCGTGTACTGGTTGTTTGCTCGCGGTGGTAGTACTGGTACCGACAGTCAGGGAGGTACCGTCGCAGTTAGTAGGCCAGCAGGGGTCCGGTTCGGGGCCTTATTTCGGTTCATCCCCATGATTTCTTATACCATTAATTAAACAGGGCGTAATCCAGATTGTCGCTTTTGTGCCCGCTAACTCCCCGAAAGGGAGAACCAGAAGCGACAATCGGGCTGGGCGCAAACCAAATCAAACAAGCTATGCTAAAATTTTATTGGCTACTTATTCTTGCACTCTGGCTATCGGCCTGTTCTGTACTAGAAGTAAGGCGAGACCTGGATGGCTTCATTCCTGACTATACGGACCCGGTGATGGTCATAAATGGCGTAGTTACCCCCTCGGAGGTGAGTATAGATGTTGCTCCCGTTGTTGACCTGACGGAACTCGACCGAAACGGGGAACGCCCCGACCCGTCGGTAGCGGATGCTATACTAACTGTGGAAAACTTGAGTGATGGCTCCTCCATTACCATCCCCTGTGATAACGAAACCCGGCCAGCCTGTCGGTACCGGGGGGCTTTAGACGTTAACGGAAAGTACCGAATGACGGTGCTTTCCGCTAATTATCCTCCGGTAGTCTCCGATGAATTATTCTTTTCACCCGAGTTGCTTGCAGCCGAAGCCGTAATCGGGGGGCTCACTCCGGGGGAGGAAAGCAGACACAATCTGGTTGTTAGCACTACTGCTGCCGCTCCGGCTTATGTGACGGTAAGGGCCTTTACCATACCAGCCCGTTTTGGTGGCACTTCAACTGATTTAAATGAATCATTTATGAGACAGTGTGATTTTCTTATTGGTGTCGGAAGTCTCACTTTTAGCACGGAATGTTTTGGTACCAGCCCCGCGCGCATTGAAGGTTTCTATTCCCACAGCCGGAGTAATGGTTGGGGAGGCATAGAAGGTTTTGCGGATAGCCTGGGGATAACCATCGGGACCATTGCGAAAGATGATTTTCTGTACTTTAAAAAATTGATGCGCCCTAACAATGCAATAAGCCACTATTTTAATAGCGGCGTAGAGCTACAGACCTCTAACGTATCGGGCGGGTTCGGGCGCATTGTATTCATTAATGGGCCTACTACCGTTGAGCCCTTTCGGTAGCTTTTGGCGATGGTGTGTGTGGGCGTTCCTAAGCAATGATTGACTGGGCTGGAAATGGGTTGGAAATTAAGCGTTTGTCTGGGTTTGCTGAAATAAGGATAAATCCATATATGTGTCTAAACGTGTTTTTCTCTCTGACAGGTTACTAGCTTGAACACGGCCACTTTTGCCGCTAAGGCGTTACCTTAGCCAACCAAACAAGACCCCTACCATGACCGACGGCCCTCCCGCCTGCCCCATTCCCCGCTGGCAACAACTGAAGCAGGTGCTGCACAACGTCGGCCCTGCCGAATTCGACCGGCTGCGATCCACCGCCCCCGCCGGTACGGTGCTTGATGTCCGGGCCCCGGGGGAATTTGCGGCCTTCCATCTCGACGGAGCCATTAACGTCAACTACCTCGGCCCCGACTTTCTGGAGCAGATGGAATCCCTCGCCCCAGAGACCGAATATCTGGTGTACTGCCGCAGCGGCCGCCGTTCCGTCCGGGCCTGCACGCTGATGCGGAACGCCGGTATCCAAAAACTGATTCACCTGGATGGAGTACACCCGAAACAGGAGCATCTTCGCCTTTTAAAAGGTCGGACCGGGAGGTTCTCCACCTCAGAGGTGTCACTTCTTGCGGCGTGACGGACCAAAAATTTTAAATCTTAAGGTCCGGCAACCCCAATCTGACCGGAATTCTTACCAATCTTTCCAATTCTCATGCGTATCCTTCTTTCCTTGCTCCTTTTTACTTTACTCTGCACCTGCATTTCGACTCCGCTCAGTAACCACGGCCCCGCCCCCGAAAAAGCAGGTGATGGAACGGAAATCACCCAAGCCGTCTACCAGGACCTGACCCCCGCCGAATTTGCCAAACGCATCGGTGCCGAAAATACCGTATTGCTCGACGTGCGGACCCCCGCCGAAACGGCCAAAGGGAAAATCGAAGGGGCGATGGAAATGGATTACCGCTCGTCCAATTTTGCGGACCAGCTCCGGGAGCTCGACCCCGGAAAAACTTACCTCGTCTACTGTGCCGTTGGTGGCCGCAGCGGCAAAGCCTGCGGGATGCTCAATGAACTGGGCGCCGATAAAGTGTACAACCTCAGCGGCGGGTATTCGGCCTGGCGGAAGTAACAGCATCCCAGCCGGGGAGGATGCGGAAGCCGCAGTAGCCCCAGGCATGCCCTTCGCCACCCTTAAACTCGGGGCTTAGTTGGCGCAGGCCACCGCAAAGTCGTAGCCCGTCGAAGGTAACTACCACGTCCAGCCCGGCGGTACCGACGAGCGGCAGCGTCTGAATGATGCCCCGGAAACGTTCGTCCCGGTTGAGTAGCCCGCCGGTCAGGGTAGCGTTGTAACCCACGAGGCGGGCATCGGCGGAGAGCATAACGTCAAGGGTGCGGCCAGGGCGCAGGGTGATGGCGCGCCACTCGAAGGCGAGGCCCGGTTCGATGTCGATGTGGAGGGTGCCGAGCTGCGCCTGAAGGCGGCTGAAGAGTCGCGCCTGCTGGCTACCGGCCACCATCGTTTGCAGGTCGGCGCGGTAGTTCAGGATGAGGTCGGTATTGATCTCGTTCTTCCAGCCGGGCAGCGGATCGGCGAAATCAACCATGCCGTGAAAGGCGTTTTGCATCATGCCGCCACCGGAGTATTTGCCGAGGATACCAGCGGTCCATTCCGTGTTCAGCCGCAGGCCGATATGGTCGTCGCCGTATGTTTTGCCGCGGCTGACGGTGAGGTAAGACGCGAAGGGACGGTCGTTGGTCAGCAGTTCGGAAGCCTCAATCTGGCTGGGCGTGAAAATATCTTGGGTAAAACGCCAGTAGCTGGTGCGGGAAGCATTTGAATTGATGCGGAAGGGTGCGCGGCCGTTGGCTACTTTCCCTACTTCGAGCCGCACTCCGCCGGTAAAGTAGCGGTCGGTCTTGATGGGAAGTACGAAAACATCGTTGGCCACGTCAAAAGACACGTAAGCACCACCCCAGGCCTGCTGACCGGCGGTAAAGTTGGAACAGACCGTAAAAAAGACTCCGAAGAGGAGTAACACTCTCAACATACCTGCGGGAATTATAACTGGTAGGCCCGCCTTCTCAAAACACGCTTCGGCCGCAACTGGCCGGGTACACATATAAACTTCCTCAAATATAAGGCTATACGCCCGGAGTCGTTGCCATTTATGCTGTTGGTGGTTTGGTAGGTAGACGGAGCAGCAGGTATTTGGTGGCGAACTTCCCGGTTCCACGGGATGCACATAAGTTGACCGCCATTCTTTTTATCACGCAACGCAGAAACAATAACCGCCTCCTTTTTGCCGCCTGTGGGCAGGCAGAAAACCTTGCCCCGTTTTCCGGGTTCTGGTTTTCGTTAGCCTTTTGAATCAATCTACCACTCAAGCATGCGCCACTTAACACTACTTTTCCTGCTACTCGCCGGAAACACCCTTTTTGCCCAGACCCGGGCCATCACCATCGAGGATGTCTGGAAGGACTACACTTTTATGCCCGATGGGGTCAGCGGCTTTAGCTTTCTGGCCGACGGCCGTTCCTTCACCCGCCTGGAAAACAACGAGGTGGTCCGCTACGACCTGAAGACGGGCAATCGCAGCGGGGTACTCGTCAGCGGTGCCGACCTGCCGACCGACGGTGGTTTTGGCGGAGCGATTGACGATTATTCCTTCAGCGCCGACGAAAGCAAGCTGCTGCTGAGTAACCAGGAAGAGCCCCTGTTCCGCCGCAGCTCCCAGGCCTACTACTTCGTCTACGACCTCAAAAGCAAGGTACTGACGCCGGTGTACGCCGACAAAAAGCACCGCCTGGCCACCATCGACCCCAGCGGAAAACGCGTCGCCTTCGTGGTCGATAACAACATATGGATCAAGGAACTGGCCACCGGCAAGATGACCCAGGTGACCACCGACGGGGAAGTCAACAAAATCATTAACGGGGCCGCCGACTGGGTGTACGAAGAAGAATTCAGCTTCAGCCGCGCCATCCACTGGAGCCCGGACGGGAGCTACCTGGCCTACCTGAAATTTGACGAAGAGCAGGTAAAAGAATTTACCTACACCGACTTTCACAACGATATGTACCCCGAGTACAACACCTTCAAATACCCCAAGGTAGGGGAGGAGAACAGCACCGTCAGCCTCCACGCTTTCAAGGTCGCCACCGGCACGACGACCGAGCTGCTTACCGTAAACAACGCCCCGACCGACCGCTGGCACTACCTGCCCAGGGTGCAGTGGACCAAGGCCGGCGATCAACTCACCGCCCAAAGAATGAACCGCTACCAGAATGAACTCGAACTGCTGCTGTTCGACCTGAGCGAAGGCACCGAAAAGACAATCCTGAAGGAAGCCAACAAGTACTACCTCGACGTACACGACAATCTGACCTTCCTGGACGATAACAGACGCTTCATCTGGACGAGCGAGACCGACGGCTTCAACCACGTTTACCTGCACAGCCTTGATAACGCCGCCGAACAACAGCAAATCACCAGCGGAAAGTGGGAAGTGACCGACTTCTACGGCCTGCACGAGGGCAACATCTACTTCCAGGCGGCGAAGAACAGCCCGCTGCGCCGCGAGGTGTACGTTAAAAGCCTGCGGGGCCGCGACCTGCCCCGCCCCCTGGCCGCCGAGCCGGGCAACAACGCCGCCCAGTTTTCTGACACCTACGACTATTTCGTCCTGACGCGCTCTACCATCAACAGCCCGGAAACGGTGACGGTGATGGACGGCGCGGGCGAGCCCGTCCGTCAGATCATCGACAATATGGACCTGCAAGACAAGGCCAAGGCTTTTGGTTTTCAGCAGGTGGAGTTCTTCGACTTCCAGACCGAGCAGGGTGCCACCCTGAACGGCTATATCCTCAAGCCCGCCAATATGAAAGCTGGCCAAAAACACCCCCTGCTCATGCACGTCTACGGCGGCCCGGGCAGCCAGCAGGTGATGGACAACTGGCGGGGACAAAACATGGCCTGGTTTCAGATGCTGACCCAGCGCGGCTTCGTCGTCGCCGTCGTCGATAACCGGGGCACCGGTGCCCGTGGCGAAGAAATGAAAAAGCAAACCTACCTCACCCTCGGTAAGCAGGAAACCGAAGACCAGATCAGCGCGGCCAAATGGCTGGGGGCCAAGGATTTCATCGACGAAGACAAAATCGGCATCTTCGGCTGGAGCTACGGTGGCTTCATGGCCCTGCACGGCATCCTCCAGGGCAACGAGGTTTTCGCCGCAGCCATCGCCGTCGCGCCGGTCACCAACTGGAAATGGTACGACACGGTCTACACCGAACGCTACATGCGCACTTACGCCGAAAACAAAGATGGCTACGATAAAAACAGCCCCATCCACTACGCCGACCGGCTGAAGGGCGACCTGCTGCTGGTTCACGGCATGGGCGACGACAACGTCCATTTTCAGCACACCGCCGAAATGGCCAACGCCCTGATCATGAACAACAAACAGTTCGACACTTACTTCTACCCCAACCGCAACCACGGCATCTACGGCGGCCCAACCCGCCTGCACCTCTACACCAAAATGACCAACTTCCTGCTGGAAAGCATCGGCCCCGACGTGAAGAAAGTGGCGGAAACGGAGGTGCGGATCATCCCCGGGGATAATTAAGTCACCCGCCTGCGGTTATTGCCCACCCGCCGTACTACAATAAGGCAGAGAAAAGATTACTTTTTTTCCGAGCCCGACGAACACCGTAAAAGACCAGTCCGTTACGACGGCAACAGTGAAAGTTCTGACTTTATCGAAAGCCCTGCCGGTATGCCCGCGTAGGGCTTTCCTTTTTTTTAGGGCGTCCTTCAGCAAGCTGGCGCGGCCGTGGTTACTGAGCGGAGTCGAAATTCAGGTGCAGAGAAAGCGGGGAGGGAACTATCAATAACTGCGGCCCTACGTTGCCGAAAACAGATTGCTAAATCATAATCACAGGATAATATCCGAAATACTAGTTGCAACAATATACTTGTTAAATTAAAAAAATTGCAAATAATTACTGGGAAGTTCGTTGTGGCTGACGTAGATTTATAGATATTAAACAACACCCTATTTTGAGATTGATGCCTTTCTCATAGCTTTGCGTAGCATAAAACCTTACCATTCTTTAATTCGTACTATTATGGCTTCACCGCAGCACTTGTTTTATTAAAAATAAACTCAATGACACGGAATCTAATCTTGATAATCCTGTTTTTTTTACTGCTACCCTTTTCGAGCTGCGAGGCAGGCAACCCTTCATTCATAGTCCCCCCCGCCCCGATCAATCAGATGGCCTTAGGGATTGTTGAAAAATAAACTATCCATCTGTAGTATTGGGTGAAATTGAATAATTCCAATCACCGTGGAATTCGTTTCGAATCAAATTTAATTCACCCATTTCGCTATCGCTAACTTTGATCCCCTT
>Ga0306864_1000938_pt1 | contig 12498 bp, 9 predicted proteins | sample AntRauTorckE5430_FD_190448 | JGI IMG/M metagenome (GOLD analysis project Ga0306864, IMG submission 190448) | Saline lake microbial communities from Rauer Islands, Antarctica - Metagenome Torckler E5 #430 (v2) (version 2) | ecosystem: Environmental > Aquatic > Non-marine Saline and Alkaline >...
GAACATGTTTGGGAACATGCATGTTCCCGTGTTCGGGAACGTGTTCAGAACTGCTCATACCTCATGAACATGTTCGGGACCATGTTCCTGTTTTGATGATCAATCATTGAAAATCTCAATCTGACACCTCTGACATATTTGGGTATGTAACATGTAACCGAGCATTATCTTCTCAAAGTTTTGCAGAAAGAATGAATTCAGCTGCGAATCTGCCTATGACAAAGCATAGAACACTCTTGGGTCACGATCTGAACAAATCATTTATGGTTATGACAAGGAAGAGGCAGGCCACAACATATATTACAATGGGCAAGAATGTAAATTAATTAATGTTTCAATCTATGTGAACTTCCAAGGCTTCTGTAGACCTCCAATTTGAAAAAAAATCTCGCTGCCGCAGGGCACCCTCTCTGCCAGTCAACATGTAGAACACTTCATCAACAGATGAATATTCATGTGAACAAAACAACTTTGATGTAGTCGTTCATCAGTTCTCGGTAAGTCATGAACAAATGTCGTATTCTTATGTACCATATTCAATTCTCTACCTCCTTCCAACTTCCAATTTTCGAATTCATTCATCCAGCATGGCTGGCTAGGTAATTTTGAAGAAATCATAACTTGGGATGCCATTGATGAAATGGTCAATATAGCATTTGATACCTTTGGGGCAACTACTGTTGTTCTGCAGATTATTCAAATTTCGAATAATGTGAAAAGCTTGGATCAGCTGTTCAAGGTCAACGATCTTATATGGAAATATGCTAGAGACTTCCAAGCAAAACAAACCGAAACCGAGTCACTGGGAGGCAGAGCAAAACGGAAGGTGCTTGTCATGGACACATATGCATACACCTTTTCGATGTATTTACAGAATTCCATGGCAATAGGCTTGATTCCAAGCGACATTGGCAACAGCTTGCAACAGCAGTTGAGAGACTCAACTGAATATGAAACTTATTTGAATCTAACATTATCATTGAGAGATATCTTTAATTCCACCGCAACAATATATCTCTGGAATAATCTGGTTTACAAAAAAGGGCTGATACATGCTGATTCGAACTTCAGGAAAAAGTCCTTGACTTCGTTTGACGGTATGCATTGGTGCACTCAGGCAACCGGTGGCAGACTTAATGCTGCGCTAGCATGCTTATTGCGCTGTAGCTTCGGAACTGATTATGACGATAGTGCTGCAGATGAAATGAAAGATTGTGAATGGCGCTGTAATAAGCAATACATGTCATTGGCTCCTGTCCTCTGGGATGATGCGGAAAGATTGAAGATAAAGGTGAATATGGTTGACCTCAACAACACAGACATCGTCATAGAAACTAATTCGACCCCCGTACTTGCGAATTACTGAACGTGATCCTGGCATTGAATCGCATTTAAGGCGGATCATAATATTCATATCTAGTAAACTATCTTCAAGCTAAAACAGGCTTAAATCCTATTTAATAAATTTGTAAAATTGAAACTTTCACTATTGGCACACTGCAGCTTGCCTTTGTAAATCAACACCACGCCGTTATGGAATACTATTATAATAATGATTATCATCAGAGCCTCAAGCACAGTTCTATCGTCTCACTTCAAACTAAGCGCTGAGTTGATCATCTATGACTACTCTATCATTTTGTTCAAAAACCTATTAATTGGATGATGTTTTAGCACAAACAAGAAATGACAATGACGACTAGGTATAATTGGGCTTAAATTTCGTCTCCTGCCTTCGGGTGGGACACAGTTGTATACTGTTCTTGTGGTCAGGACCACAAGCAACAAAGTAGCAGTATAAAGCCGCACTGGTAGCGAGTTTAACTTAGTAAATCATTGTTTCTTCTTCTTATTATTAATTGGATGATGTTGGTCCTCTCCAGGATTGTGAAGAATTGTGTCTACTCCACAGAACCGACGAACAATTGAATTATGTTAATATGGCAAACCACAAGTGAATGATCACCAGCCGATCTTATGATATGATTTGCATCAATCAGCACGTTGAGTCGTCGTCGTCTCCAACTCGGCAGATCACTTTGGCATGAGGAGCCTGCCTGTGAAGTTCAAAACCTGCCTCAATTGAGGCTGGTGCCTCAATTGAGGCGGGAAGTAGAATATAAACTAGTAGAGAGATAAAACACATATCATTATCATTTATCATCATGAATCATCATCACCATTAACCATATCGTAGTGTTATTCATTATCAGCATGGCTGCGGCAAATAGAATTACTATTGATAATATTGTTTGTCGAAGCGAAGAAGTTGAAGAAGAGATACTAATAGTTGAGGAGGATTGGTCCAAGTTCAACAAGTTTGAATATTATGGAACGAATTCATTTCCCCTATTCATACTGGAAAACCCTGATTATCGTACTGGTGGTGCTGATGATATCATAGCACAGCATCAACCGCATTGCCTTCAGATGAATCTGCGTTGTGTAGATTCCCTTACACCGTTGGATATGATGGATTTGTCAAATGGTACAGCAGATGCGACTGGAAATAGAATTTGGATGGGAGCTTTGTTCTTTATTGAGTGTTTCGTGCGCCCCCTTCCGCTGCTGCACGCCGATGCTGATGATGCTGCTGGTATTAATAGTAATGATGAAACAGTGTCTTCCCATTTCAAGATTTCTGCCTTGTTGGAGATGAGAAAGGCTTTGTTTTTGGACAAAAACGTTTGTGAACTTGGGGCTGGTACTGGTGCCTCTCTTATTTCAGTTGGACTTGCAGGAACTCATGATGAACATTACATGCCCTCACTGCTCACGCTCACGGATAACGATCCTCGCGTACTCGAATTGTGTGATCACAACTGTATCACTAATTTAGAGGACCTTGTTCGCTTTCAAGTGTTGCCATTAGATTGGGGAAAGGATGACCATAACCTTGAACAGCAAACACTACAGCAAACACTACAGCAAACACTACTGGATCGGGAACAACTCCGTGCATCATCGCAAAATACAGTCGTTGCAACTGATGTAATTTATGATCTTTCCGCGCTAAAACCATTGATGGAAACGGCATACTTTCTATTGAAGAATGGAGGCTTCTTCGTTTTATCGCATGTACCAAGGGCATCTATTGACTGCGAATTAAAAGATATCGGGAATGCGCTCGAACGGACAATATTAGATGAAGCAGCAAAGGTCAATTTTACTGTAATTACAAAGCACGCATGCTCCAAAAGTGCAGGGATGACTGACATTGCAGTACTGATTGGAAAAAATGATTACGCAATCCGACCCAACGCTTTGATGGACGTATGGGGAGGAGAAGCAAAGATGATGTCTTCCGATGACTGTGACTTCTTGGAATTGGATTCTGTGGGAGCTTCCATCATAATTTTTAAAAAGGAATAGAATAATGAAACCAAATAATGTGAGAGGTTTCAACAGTTTTTCCACAGGACGACATTACGTGGGCGCACTAGGTACTGTTGTAATGTTGTCCCGTGTGCACAACAGTGCAGTGGAACAAGCAGAGGACATGGGACTAATAGAAGATCCACACATAAATTATTCTTGTACTTGATCTGCCATCATCAACTACCATGAGTGCCTCAATTCCGTAGCGACGCACCAACTTCAATGTTGACTTTTCTGAAAGATTAATATTGAGGCATGAGAATGTAGCTGCATTTTTGCACAGTCGACGAGGAGTTATATCCCAAAGTTTAACTCGACTTGATTTAAATCGGACATCTGCCTTTTTAATACAGTCTACATAGGACTAGGATGGCATATGCCATTTTATTTTCACTAAATTTATTTTATATGCTTGAGGACTTCGCAGTCTTCTGCCTTTCTCATGTTCTACTAATCAAAGTTGGAAGTTGCCGCGCGTAACACCTCATCATCAAGATTTCGCTCACATATCCAATCATCCAGACAGCGTTCTCCATTGGGGCCTTTGACAATAATTCTTGTCACAGTAACATCCGATTTTTGTCCCTGTCTCATGACGCGCCCAACAGCTTGTTCTTCGACACTAGCATCGGCAACAGCGTCTGCTCCAGAGTACATTGGATCATAAATGATGACATGGTGGCAAGCTTCCTGGAGATTGTGTCCAGCTGCCTGTTCAAAAGAAAGCAGAAGAATCCGAGGGCGTAATCTTTCCTCTTCATTCGCATCAACATGTCGAAACCAGGATATTATCTCATTCTGCTCATGAACACTGTTGTTGTCAGATATATGGCAAAACTTTTCCCCAGATTTGGTTAGAGCTTCCTTAGCGCCTTTATGCCCACCATAAGATGCGTTTGCAAAAACAATGATCTTCGTGTCAGGCTCCGTGCTCTGGATCGCATCAAGAATCCCAGAAAGCGCACCATGTCTAGCTTTGGAAGAAGCAGTGATGTTAAGTGCATTGCTCGCTTTTTCTCCTAGTTGATCAGGGGTAATGGAAAAGCTTCGTAGTCCGACTAAATTAATTGCATGCAAGAAGTCATTTCCATCGGAGGCAGACATATCAACAAAGTGCTGATCTCTCTTCAGTTTGACATCGAGCTTAGCTCCACGATTTCGTTGACATGCTTCTCTGACGTAAGAATGGCAAGCATCCTGGACTGCACATCTATGCTCACGGCTTCTTGTACCTTCTTGTTGATTTAAGAATAGATCACGCCCAGATTCGCGTTCCTCCTTTCGCCAATGGTGTGCTGAACCTGTTAAATAAGTGCCACCCATCAAATTTGCAAGCTCTGTAACACGCGCTTCTGTTTCTAGAAGTGGTGTACCAGTGAGACCCCAGACTCCAGTGGTTGCCACGAGAGGCCGTGAGGCCAAGTTCGTTTCAGCTACTCCCAAGAATTCTCTAGCTCCTCTTCGAGCCCGAGCTTTGAAGTCCGCAGCGTCGGTTTCTTGCCCTTTGCCTGTAACTAAAGTTTCGTGGCATTCGTCGATAACAATTCTTTCCCAAGTAAAGTATTCAAGCGGGACACCCTTCTCTGATTCGCCAAAGGTCTTCGCTCGAAGCTTCTTGATGGCTTCAGAATAGCAGTGACCGTAGTATGCTTGTTCGTCTCGTGTACGTTGTTTTCCATTGTTTCCTACGTAGATTTCTGGACCAGAGGCCATATTTCTAACCCACGTACCTGAGTATAGATAGTTGGAGAATTTTAAGAACGGACAAGGTGAGATATGATATTAAGCGAACGAATGAATTTGCGAGAAAAAATTACCTTCAATTGAAGGAGCCTCTCTCTGGCTACATCCCTTAGGAGCTGAAGGGATTTTGTTTGCATCCGCTTTCTTTGATAGATGCTCAGTGTATGGGCGTGTTTGTGCTCCTTTTGTTATATAGATTTCCTCGATGATACCAGCGGGGACAATCACAATGTCTGCGTCGCATATTTCTTTCACAGTGTATCTCTTCAGAGAATTCGTACAATCTATTGTGAGACACTTCAACTTATTTTTTGTGAATTTCTATTGAACAAAAAACATTTTAAGGATCATTATGAATAAAAAGAAGAAGCGCAAACATATAATGTGCATACATACCTTGCGCTCGTCGTCCCATTGCTTTACTAACCCTGGTGGAACTACGATCAGAGTAGCACTCGATCTGCGATCGCTGATACTACGATTTGTGTGCGCTTTATCAATACCACATAAAATAAGTGCGATAGTGACAACTGTCTTTCCGCTTCCAATCGCATCCCCAAGAACCCCACCTCTAAGCCGTGACTTTTTTGCAGCGCGTGCTATTAGACACCAACCGATTCCGTGCAGTAAATGTTCAGATCGCTCTTCCTCTGAAAAGTGTACGTCTCCTTTCTCAATTGCCTGCATCCGGTGCAGTGCCTTTGCCTGACGCGTGTACAAAGGTAATTGCAGTCCATCAACAGAAGCCTCCTCATAAGCATCTGAATTTGGAACACAGAATTCTTTTGTATTCGGTTCTCCCATGGAAGACAGTTCAGAAAGGCAATAATCGACTTGAAGTGTCTTCGCATAATCATCACCAAGAGCCCGTCCTCTCACAAGGTATGATGCTGCGTGATGAGCGGCAACTGATGGGTTCATAGAAAGAGTAAGTTTACCTCTCGCTTTATCGACCATGACGTGGAAGGCGGAGGGTCTTGACAGAAGTTTCTGTGGACGCAATATATTTTTTTTAGTTAATTATGAGAGGCTAAGTAGAATAAATGAATGATGTGATAAAAGAATGACTTACGTGATAATATTCATTTGATTCTTCAGCATCATATACACGCATAAAGTTCCCTTTACGTCCCTTGATCTCCTCCCATTTTGCTTCGGGACGCCACGGGACGTTGGTTTCACAGATCCCAAAACCAGAGGAAGAGTCAAGTTTGTACCACTTTGATAAAGCCAAAGGAAGTCTGCCTTCTGCAGCACATTTTAGGAGGGAAGGAGCTGCAAGAATTGAAAGGCGCTTGGCATTAGCTGTTCCTGATCTACCAACCAAGTCCATTTCTACAGAGTCATTGATATGACTATTTTCACTATGTTGGAGAAGAGATTGGATAATATCTTTTGACAGCTCCTTTACCTCACAAAGAATTGAACCAGCTGAGTTTGACTGATTCCACGACCCAGAATTCGTCACTACCATCGTTGGATTCGGAATTTCCAAATTTAAATTTGCTGGAGCATGATCCCAATTTAAGAATTTGGCCTGAGTCTTGTGCGTAGATTCTGCCAATGAGTTTTCTGGTATCCAGTCTTTCAACTCACAAATCTCCATATTGTCATTATATGAAGGAGTTTGAGAAACAACAGCTACATCAAGTCCTGATCTTACGACGTCTGGTCTAATGTAGATATACATAGGTGGTAAGCCATCACTTGTACCATCACGACGCCAGAGAGCGGAATGCACAACAGTCTGCTTGCATTTGAGCCTTCGGTAACTGCCATTGATACGATCGCTACTGTCACCAGAAATATCGATCACCTGGGGCCAGGTCTTCCATTTGGGATGGTAAGCCAGCATATTATTGCGAGAATGAAAAGTTGGGATAAATTGTTTCATAGGCTTGTGAGCCTTGAGAACTTTGTGGGCGACATCACAAAGACCTACTTGAACTCGTTGAGATGGACATGATTGCGATCCAACAATTTGCAAGGTGCACTTTTTATCTAAACCTCGAATTTCCCATTTGCATGTGGGGCTGGATGATTCGTTTCTTTTGAACTTCAGGATTAGTCTCGCTGAATCCTGAAGGCTGCCTCGAAAAGGATCCTTGTGGCGAATTGCTGGTGCAAAACATTTAATATAAACAGCCAAACCCACATCAGGATCAAGAGTACCAATACGCCCGATTGCAACCCTAATCTCGGCAACTTGCCGTGCAGAGCCGTGATCTTCCCATGCTCCATATGTGAATTCCATGTGCCCTTTCTTACGATCGACCTGTTGCAGTTGAAAGCTATACGATTCTAGCCCCTTGCAATCATCAATTGAATTCTCCCAGCCTTCGCCCATGCGCAATATGGATGGCATAGCACTGCGCAATTCTCTCTCAAACACATTCGGATCTGGCCTAATGTCTGGACCAACGTCATCTCCAATTTCTTTCAAATCATGACTTTCGGTTTGATGGCGACCGAGACAGTCATGACAAATGCCCATCCCGCAATCCTTGCATTCGAGAATTTTGGGGTCGTTAGTAGTCCGACCAGATGATTCACAAGTACAAAGTACTGAAGAAAAGTATGCATTATCTGCGAGACCTTTAGCAATGTGGACAAAGCATTCTGGGAATTTCTGTATACCAGTGCCTCTATCAACATCATGGAGATCGCCACGCTGAGCTAGAACAGCTCCATTGGCCGAGCCAAATTTTTGACCAAGTGCATACCTGCTCAAGGAAGCTAACTTGTTTTTATGATCCTCTCGTCGAAGTTCGGGAGCGCATATAGCTGCAAGCATCGCTGCACATATAACAGGAACGGACATAGCATTACCAGCGAGGTCGGATAGCTGAACCTCTGTCTCGGGACCCAATAATAGACGGGAGAAAGGAATACCCTGAAGCAGCAGTTTTTCGTACCCCATCACAGTTCTTCCCTTGTGAGGAAGTAGGAGCTCGCCACCAGGTGTGACACAGCCACTCACACCAACAGTGGCAGAACGGAAAGGTGCTCTAGTAACATTTTGTGATAGGTCCCAAGTAAATGAATGGTGAAGTGGGTCGCGTGATGTAGCATCGCGAACTATAGAAAATAATCGTGTAAGCATTTGTCGTCCAAAGATAAAAACATTCTGTCGATTCATCACTTACTTGCAGCTCCTGCAAAACAGTCAATCAAGTCACATCTACGCATATTCCACATGTCCACTAGCTCGGGCCAAAGGCCAGGAGCTACCGATTTCCGCCCTCGAATACCCCATCCAGTTAACCAGCGAGACTTTTCTGCGAGACCATTTTTTTCGCGGAATACCATATGGAGTGGGAGATCCTTTACATTAGCTTCTCTCCAGTTCCAAAAATCACGCTCTTTGGCACGTTCGCGAGCGACCATTAGGCCAGGCCCCGATCGAAGTGCCTCACGGAAGCATCGGATCCTATCATGAGTAGGAGGTAACAAAAACGCATCCATCGAAAAGAGGAGGGGGGTCTTTAGATGGTCCATGATGCTCTGAAAATATGTTCCCAGGTCATCTTCGGGGTCATCAGACCGCCAGATGAAAAGGTATTTGCGATTACGAGTTTGTGGTAATCCATACTCTTTTGTGTCCAATTTGATGAGGTGGGTGCAGTATCTAGCCTTCTTTTGAAGGACAAGAGTATCCTTGTTCAGATTGATACCATGCTCCTTTGCCATCTTTCCAAGCGTGATAAACTTGTTTGTGCTTGGATTACTCGACATGAGAGGCGTCACATTATTGGCGTCGTGATGACCTTTCACATATCCCGTAACAATACAACCGGCTCTGATTCCAACTTGACGAGGAATCTCTTCAGCAACGTACTGACCTTCGCTGTTTACTGAAAACTTGAGCTCGTTGTCGGCATCTAAGAATTCATCCCAGCAGCATTGAATGCAGAAAATTGGTTAGTTTAAAATGTGGAATATACGAATATAGAATTGTCAACAGTGTTTGACTTGGACTATTGGTAAAAAAAGAATGAAAAGAGAGCACAAAATGAAATGGCTTATCATCGCGCCAACTTACCTCCCTTTTTCTTTGAATCCTTGATAGCTTTTGTATCATTGCGTTGACTAAGATCGATGCGTCCCCGAATATATTCTTGCATTTTGGCCCAGGGCGCTCCGTCTACATTTTCAAATATCGCGACTGGTGGTTGCTTCACCTCCAGAAACTCTACTGCTGCCAAAAAAGTTTCTCCCGAAGTTCCCTTGTCTTCAATATCTAAACGGTCTCTTGTTTTCAACATACTGAAGTCCTTGCAGGAGGTACCGGCAATAAACAGGTTACCTTCCGGCACTGTTTGTGACCGTCCATAGACATCCACAACGGTTTCCCCATCTGTCAGTTTGGTGATATCAGGGAAGAGGGGAACACCTGGAAAATTTCTGCCAATGTAGGCCTGTTTGAATGGCTCAATCTCACATGACATTTGGTGTGAATAGTCAAATCCATGATTATCTCGATTGCTTCCAGTATCATTAGCCCCGTCATCGCCATTGTCAGGGTCGCCACTGGCATAAATTTTGTCTAGGCTTTCCTTGACCAACCCAAGGGCGATGGAGGGAGCATCAGTGCCTGAACACGCTGTCTGCAAACGCAATGGAAACGGCATTTCCCCTATATCCCTATCCTTTTCCGACCTTCTGATCGCTTTTTGCAATAACTTTCCAACTTTCCGAACTTGAGCTGCAATAATCCCTTCTACAATTCCATGAGTTGGATCAACCCCCACTGGATCCACGTACGGTCCTGCCTTGGGAAATTTTTGTGGGTTGTTGTTCGGCTTGTAACCCTCTCGTGCTTTTTCCAATCGATCAGCTAATTCTTGATCCTTGTCATCATACTTTTTATTTCTCGAGGTGGGAACGTCCTTCTTTTCGGCTGTTGCAGATTTATTTTGTGCCTTGCTTCCCTTGGTTTTCCCAGCACGGCTACTTTTAGGCTTTGGTTCCTCATCTTCAAATGAATCATCGTCTGTTCCGTCCATCACAATATCCTCTTCTGATCCTTCATCTTCTTCTTCCTCAAATTGATAATCATCTGAATCCAAATCGATGTATTTGTTCTTTGGTTTCGACTTGGTCTTGCTACTGCTGCTGGAACGTTTAGCAGTAGCGGCATTTCCCTGACGAACCTTGGATTTTTTCGTGTTCCCCTTTCCAGCTCGATCATTCTCCATTTCCATTTCACTATTGACAATTGCAGATCCCTCAAAGTAAGAATTGATCTTCTGTGACCGCCGAGGACGCCTTGTGCTCGACACAGAAGCACTATCACCATCGTTGGAATTCATGACCATGGCACCATCAGTGTCTTTTTTCTCATCCATGTCAATTTCCATGTCTAGTTCCCGTTTCTTGCTTCGTTTGAAAGGTCCATTCGTGCTCTTCGAAGTAGAACTTGATTTGGAAGATGCCAATGCCGATGCCGATGAACGTTTCTTAGTTTGAATAGTTGGCGCGTGTTCGTCTTCGTGTTCGTCTTCGTAGAGTGTCCTCCATTGGAGCAACTCTTTCTCATTATAGTCTTCCACATCATCATCGTCAAACAGAACGCGAAAGTGAGCAGGATTGTTTGAATTTCCCTCAGCGGTATCCACCACCTTTCCGTAAAAGACTTGGATTTTACCAGAGGAGTCATTGTGGAATTGTTTGGCAATGGATGTGCCGAGGGTCTGGTGCGATGTGATGCCCCATTCAACTTGGGATGCCGTCCATGTTTCCTGCATTTTCTTCTTCTTCGGATCATCGCCCTTCAGCAGGACTTGGTATGTATCATTGGTTTCATTGTAACCAGTCAATGTGCCAGATGCAAAGGTTGCTGAGGTACTCATTTCATCTTCGCCGATGGTACCACTAATTCTCTGTTATATCATCCAAGAAGTTAGAAGTGAGTCCATGAAAAAACGATGTATTCATTCCAGTACAGATGAAAATAGGAGGAGTTCCTGAATTTCTAGTACGTGCTTACTAATGCCGATGCTGATACTGATACTGATGCTTACCTTTTTGACGAGAGTATCCATCAAGGAATATTTCTGCTGCCGTTTTGGAGATATTGCTGGTGTCTTATCGCTGTCGCTGCTGCTTGGAGTAATGCTGCTCTTCTTCTTTTTTGTGAACCATGTATCTAGAGAGCCTTGTTGCTGGGAACTCTGACCTGACTTGGACTTTATTTTTTTAACAGGCGCCATGGTCGGAGGTCAGAGCTCTCTTTCACTGATTGATTGACTATCTACGAGTAATGTAATAACTGCTGGCTGCTGGCTCGCTAATTATGTTTCTAAAATAGAACTGATGCCTTTCTGCTGTCTACACCGATGCAAATAGTGATTGTTGAGAGATTCATTCACAGGATTATTATCAATCATTTCAATCATCAATCATCTCGTACACAACAACATTAGGTACAACTTACAACATTCACATGATATCATCATTATTGCCTGTGTCAACATAATATTTCAGGTCTTGTGGGGAGGAAAAATTGGCGGCAACTTTAATCTCTAATTTACCTTCTGCAAATAGGGATAAATAACAGAGATGGAAGTCACGAGCACTCCTAGCTAATTATTATTTATGTAGTTATTATAAGTGCAATGCCGGCACAAATCACAACTGCAAAGGTTTGGGTTCAAGGCCCAAACCGCTCCGCAACCACTATCCGCTCCAACCACCAGCCGTACAATATATATCAAAACCACAGCCGTACTAATCATTTGAGAACTAGCCGCCTGGGGCTAGAGCACACTTGATAAATCCTTTTATTGACCGTACCCACAATCATACACAGTAAAGTCTAGTCTTTGTGATGAATAAGTAATTCCTTGCATCTGTCTGAGGGAGGACAGCTGAGGACCATTTTGGGCATTCTCATCATCGACAATCGACAGGGCGTCAAGAGTTAGCTGAGGAGAGAAGGACGGGGATAACAAACACGTCCTTGTCACAGTCCATTGGTGTGAGAGGCATTGCAATTTTACTACGGTTGTGCAATACTGTGTCTAAAGATCAGCTTTCACCATATGAATATGGAGAGAGTTGGCCTCTGCACCCAACCAAGGCACAGGAACTATTTATTAGCCTTGCAGTTTGCATTGGATGAGAAAAAATAAGCTATCACGGAGCCAGAGATCCAATTTATTGCATCTGCCAGCTTACTAACGTTGCAGAAGACTCTTCCATTCGAGTCGACCAGTGTCAACAACCACATTGTCACGTCTTGAAATGAGTCAATCTAAACATTTGAGATTCACCATGAAGAACAGTTTGATTTTCAGCTCATGCATGGTTCAAAAAGAGGAAAATGCAGGCTGGCCAAATAAGTGGACACAGATTGGATAGATTCTTTCAATTTGT